>Ga0299912_10005922_pt1 | contig 10041 bp, 8 predicted proteins | sample RVTome_2_FD_207667 | JGI IMG/M metagenome (GOLD analysis project Ga0299912, IMG submission 207667) | Soil microbial communities from uranium-contaminated site in the Upper Colorado River Basin, Wyoming, United States - RVT95D214 (version 2) ...
ATGAAGGTGATCTTGCTCTCGCAACTCGCCGTGGAGGTGAACGACGGGTCGTAGGTGAATACGTCCGCCTCGGCGTAGAGCTTGCGCACGTCCACCACGGTCGGGCCCAGCGATCCGTGCAACACCGGCAATTCAAAGGACTTTCCGCCCAGGCTCAAGCTGGCGGCCGCGCCGTTGTCATACATGCGCAACTCCTGTCTCGCGCGTGGCGCGAAGGGATCCATTAGGGTTCAAGGAAGTTATAGCGCCTTACGCGGGCCGCGAAAGAGCATCGTCGATGCGGCCAAGCGCCTCTTCGCGCCGCAGCGCAAAAAGCGTGCTGACGAGGTCGGGCGCCGGCGATCCGCCCGACAAGACGCCACGCAGCGCCGGCCCGAATTTGCCCATTCCCACGCCCTCGGATTCGGCGAAGTCTTTCAACAGGGCGGCGAGGGTCTCGACGGTCCAGTCCGGCGCGGCCTTCAGCCGCTCGGCGAGCCGCGCCAGGCGCTCGCGCGTCTCGGGCGTGAGCAGAGCGAGGACCTTGTCGTCCAGTTCCAGCGGGCGGGTGCGGACCGCGAAGGCGAGCAAATCCGCCAGCTCCGGCATGGTCTTGGCCCCGTCGCGCACCAGCGGCAGGGCGCGCTCCAGCCGCGCCTCGGACAGGGCGTCCAGCCCCACGCCCCGCGTGTTCAGAACGTTCGTCGCCAGGCCCACGAGCCGCGCCGGCTCGGCCTGGCGGATGTAGTGGTTGTTGATGGACCCCAGCTTGTTCATGTCGAACCGGGCCGGGCCTTTGACCACGTCCTTGATGTCGAACCAGGCGATGGCCTCTTCGTCCGAGAAGATCTCGTCGTCGCCGTGGCCCCAGCCCAGCCGCGCCAGATAGTTGCGCATGGCCTCGGGCAGATAGCCCATGGTCTCGAACTCGCCCACGGCCTGCGCCCCGTGCCGCTTGGAGAGCTTGGCGCCGTCGTGCCCGTGGATCAGGGGCATGTGGGCGAAGGCCGGCAGCTCGTAGCCCAGCGCCCCGTAGATCAGGCTCTGGCGGCCGGCGTTGTTCAGGTGGTCGTCGCCGCGGATCACGTGGGTGATCCCCATGTCGTGGTCGTCCACCACTACGGCCAGATTATAGGTCGGCGCCCCGTCCGAACGCAGCAGCACCAGGTCGTCCAGCTCGCGGTTCTGGAAGCGGACGGGCCCCTTGATCAGGTCGTCCACCAGAGTCTCGCCCTCCAGCGGTCCCCGGAAGCGCACCACGAATGGCGCGTCGGTTCCGCTCGGCGGATCGCGGTCGCGCCAGGGCGAGCGGATCGCCCGGCCGGCGGCGCGGGCCTTCTCGCGCTCGGCGGCCAGTTCCTCCACCGTCATGTAGCAGCGATAGGCGCAGCCCGATTCGAGCAGTTGCTCCACCGCCTCGCGATGGCGGTCGGCGCGGGCATGCTGGAACACCGGCGGGGCGTCCGGCTCCAGGCCCAGCCAGTTCAGGCCGTGGAAGATCACCTCCACCGCCGCGTCGGTGGAACGCGCCCGGTCGGTGTCCTCGACCCTCAACAGGAACTTGCCACCGCGGTGGCGTGCATACAACCAGTTGAACAAGGCCGCCCGAGCCGTGCCAATGTGCATGGAGCCGGTGGGAGACGGGGCGATCCGGGTGACGACGGACATTGGCGCGCGGGGAATGAGGGACGGGACTCCGGCCAGGGCCGGGGACGCGCCTCTTAGCATGCCCGCCGGCGCGGATCATAGGCTGGCGAAGCGGCTGGCGCGCTGGGCCGCCGCCGCGCGGGCCGAGGCGCGCGCCCAGCTGGACCGCGCCTTCCTGTGGAGCCCGGCGGCCTTCGGCGGCGGGGGGGCTGTCTATTTCGCCCTGAGGATCGAGCCGCCCCTGTGGCTTGGCCTGGTCGGGACGACTGCGGGCCTCGGCCTGTGGCTTGGCGCCCGTCGGGCGCATCTGGGCGCGGGGGCGAGGTTCGCCGCGGCCCTGCTGGCCCTGTTCGCCTGCGGCTTCCTCGCCGCCGAGCTGCGGACCGCCGCCGTGAAGGCCCCTATTGTCTGGGAGCGAACCGCTGGGCAGGTGGAAGGCTGGGTCGTGGACGTGGCCGGCCCCGGCTCGGGCGGCGGGCGGTTGATGATCGCGCCTTACGCCGTACAGGGGCTCGAGCCCCGCGAGCTTCCCGCGCGCGTCCGCCTGACCGTCGGGCCGTCTGGCCTGATCGGGCCCGGCCAGGCGGTGCGCCTGCGCGCCATCCTCGGCCCGCCGCCGGACCCCGCCAGCCCCGGGGCCTACGACTTCGCCCGCGACGCCTTCTTCGATCGGGTGGGCGGGGTCGGCTTCTCCCTTACCGAGCCCCGGATCGTGCAGGGGCCTCGCCCGCCGCCGCTGCTCGGCTTCGCCATGGCGATCAACGCCGCGCGCTGGGCGCTGGCCCGGCGGATGATCGACGACATGGGGCCGCGCACCGGCGGCGTCGCCGTGGCCATGACCACCGGCCACGAGGCGTGGCTGGACCCGGACCAGGTCGCCGCCATGCGCAACGCGGGCATTTCCCACATCCTGTCGATCTCGGGCGTGCACATGGCCATCGTCGGGGGGTTCGTGTTCTTCCTGACGCGGATTCTCATCGCCCTGTGGCCCTGGGCGGCGGTGCGCGCGCCGGGCAAGAAGGTCGCGGCGGCGGCGGGCCTTATCGCCACGGGCGCCTATCTGGTGCTCTCGGGCGCGCCGGCGCCGGCGGTGCGGTCGGCCGTGACCCTGTCTGTGGCCTTCGTGGCGATCCTCGCCGACCGGCGCGCGATCAGCCTGCACGCCCTGGCCGTGGCGGCGCTGATCGTGTTGGCGATGCAGCCGGAAGCCGTGATCCAGCCCGGCTTCCAGATGTCCTTCGCCGCCACAGCCGGCCTCGTCGCCCTGGCGCAAGCGTGGCCGAGGCAGGCGCGGGAGATCTCGGCGCCCTGGCCGATCCGCGTGGTCCAGCGCGCGGGGACGTGGCTGGCCGCGGCCCTGGCGGCGAGCCTGGTGGCGGGCGCGGCAACGGGTCCCTTCGCCATCCAGCACTTCAACCGCGTGGCGCTCTACGGCCTGCCAGCCAATCTGGCGATCGAGCCCCTGTCGGCGCTCTTGATCATGCCGGCGCTGGCGGGCGGGGCGCTCCTGGAAGCCTTTGGCGCTGGGGGCTGGCTGCTGGCCGTGGCGGGATTCGGCGTGGATCTGCTGCTCAGGCTGGCGGACACCGCCGCCGCCCTCCCGGGGGCGGTGATGGTCGTGTCGAGCGCCCCGGCGGCGGCCCTGCCCATCGCCTTTTTGGGAATCATCTGGATATGCGTGTGGAAGGGCCGGCTGCGCTGGCTCGGCCTGCCGGCGGCCTTGGCCGTGTCGCTGTGGCCCCGCCCGCCCGCGCCCGCCGCCTGGATCGCCTCGGACGGGGCCCAGGCCGCCGTGGTGCAGGGCAGGACGGCGCTTCGCCTGCGTCCCGGAATGAAGGCCTTCGCCGCAGACCTGTGGGAACGCCGCCGGGGCCTTTCCGAGCCCAAGGACGCCGACGCCGCCCTGAAGGCCCGGTTCGACTGCGACCGCCTGAAATGCTCGCCCCTGACCGTCCAGCGCCCGCGCATCGCCGCCTGGTGGACCCGCCGTGCGCCAAAGCCCGAGGTCGCGGCGCGCCTGTGCGCGGGGACGGACATCCTGATCTGGCGGCGGGAGGGTCCGGCGCCCTCGTGCGGCGGCGCGCGCGTGCTCACCCCCGCGGACTTCGCGCGTGGAGGCTCGACGGAGGTATATGCAGCCAAATCAGGCTGGCGGTTCGTGTGGGCGAACGACCTGCGCGGCCAGCGGCCGTGGACGGCGCCGCTTCAGTGATACCGCCTGATCAGGCCCACCAGCTTGCCCTGCACCTGCACCTGGTCGGGGCCGAAGATGCGGGTCTCGTAGGCGGGGTTGGCGGCCTCCAGCGCGATGGAGGCGCCGCGTTTGCGCAGCCGCTTCAGGGTGGCCTCGCCGTCGGCGGTGACGAAGGCCACGACGATCTCGCCGGAATTGGCCGTGGGCGAGCGGCGGATCAGCACCTGGTCGCCGTCGAGGATGCCGGCGTTGATCATGGAATCGCCCTGCACCTCCAAGATGAAGTGCTCGCCAGGGCCGAGCAGGGCCTCGGGGATCAGCACCTTGTCGCGTTCGTGCTGGATCGCCTCGATCGGCGTGCCGGCCGCGATGCGGCCGAGCAACGGGACTTCGCGCACATCGTTGGCCGCCTCGGGCGTCCCGCGCGCGCCGCGCTCCACCACCTGGGGCCGGAAGGGCCCGCGCGGCCGCGATCCGGACGCCGCGTCCTCGGGCAGGCGCACCACCTCCAGCGCCCGCGCCCTGTGGGCCAGGCGGCGGATGAATCCGCGTTCCTCCAGCGCCGTGATCAGCCGGTGGATGCCGGACTTGGAGGCCAGATCCAGCGCCTCCTTCATCTCGTCGAAGGACGGCGAGACGCCGGTCTCCTTGATCCGTTCCTGGATGAACATGAGCAGTTCGTGTTGCTTGCGCGTGAGCATGGGCGCCTCGGAACAAATCGACAACCGTTGTGGATGTTCTCTAGGCGTTCTCGAAAAATGTCAAGTTTGGGAATAGTTTCGCCGCCAACGCCTTGAAAAGGCAAAGCTAAATTGCCGGCCGAAGACTTCGGTACGCGATTCGGCCGTAGAATCAGCGCCCTAGCAGCGCCCGCGTGGCGGCCTCGACGTCGGCCTGCCGCATCAGGCCTTCGCCCACCAGCATGGCCGCCGCGCCGGAGCGTTCCAGCCGGGCGGCGTCGTCCGGCGTGAAGATCCCGCTCTCGGTGACCAGCAGGGCGCCGGGCGGGGCGAGCTTGGCCAGCCGCTCGGTGTTGGCGAGGTCCACGTCGAACGCGCGCAGGTCGCGGTTGTTCACGCCAATCAGATCCGCGCCGAGCGCCGCCGCGCGGGCCATCTCGGCCTCGTCGTGGGCCTCGACCAGGGCGTCCATGCCCAACCGCTGGGCCTCGGCCATCAGCTCCCGGGCCAGGGCGTCGTCGCAGATCGCCATGATCACCAGGATGCAGTCCGCGCCCAGCGCCCGGGACTCGGCGATCTGCCACGGGTCGATCATGAAGTCCTTGCGCAGGCAGGGGATGGCGACAGCCGCCCGCGCGGCGACGAGATAGTCCTCCGCGCCCTGGAAGCTCGGGGCGTCCGTCAGGACGGAGAGGCACGCCGCGCCGCCCGCCTCATAGGCCCTGGCGATGGCGACGGGGTCGAAGTCCGCCCGGATCACCCCGCGCGAGGGACTGGCCTTCTTCACCTCCGCGATCAGGGCCAGGCGCCCCGGCGCGTGGGCGGCCGCCAGCGCACGGCGGAACCCCCGGGGCGGGGAGGCGGTCTGCATCTCCTGGGCGCGCGCCTCGATCTCGGCCTGGGGCGTCGCCGCCTTGCGCTCGGCGACCTCGATCCGCTTGTAGGCGGCGATCTTGGAGAGGATGTCGCTCATATCGCGCTCAGGAGGCGTTGCTAGTGGCGACGAGCTTGTCGAGCGCCGCCAGGGCCTTGCCCTCGTCGATGGAGGCCTTGGCGAGCGCCGCGCCCTCCTTCAGGTCGGCGGCCTTGCCGGCGATGACGAACACCGCCGCCGCCGTCAGCACCACCACGTCGCGATAGGCGCTCTTTCGGCCCTCCAGCGCCGCGCGCAGGGCCGCCGCGTTGACCTCCGGCGGGCCGCCGCGCAGCTCGTCCAGGTTCCCGCGCGCCAGGCCCGCGTCCTCCGGCGTCACTTCGAAGCGATGCACGGCGCCGCCCCGCCACTCGGCGACCTCGGTGATCCCGGCGATGTTGAACTCGTCCAGCCCCTGGCCGTGCACCACCCAGGCCCGCTCGGCGCCCAGCTCGCCCAGCACCCGGGCCAGCGGCTCCAGCCACTGCGGGGAGAACACGCCGAGCACCTGGCGCTTGGCCCCGGCCGGGTTCGACAGGGGGCCGAGCAGGTTGAAGATGGTGCGAAAGCCCAGCTCCTGGCGAACGGACGTCACGTGGCGCAGGGCGGCGTGGTGGGCGGGGGCGTAAAGGAAGCAGATGTTAGCCTCATCGAGCGCCCGGCGGCTGTGCGCCAGATCTGCGTCGATGTTCACGCCCAGCGCGGCCAGCACGTCCGAGGAGCCGGACTTGGACGACATGGCCCGCGTGCCGTGCTTGGCGACCTTCACCCCGCCGCCGGCCGCGACCAGGGCGGCGGCGGTGGAGATGTTGAGGGTGTGGCGTCCGTCCCCGCCCGTGCCGCAGGTGTCCACCACGTCGTAGGGGACCTCCAGCTTCAGGGCGGCGGCGCGCAGGGCGCGCGCACCGGCGGCGATCTCTTCGACGGTTTCTCCGCGCACCCGCATGGCCGTGACCGCCGCGGCGACCTGGGCCGGCGTCGGCTCGCCCCTCAGGCAGGCGGCGAAGAAGGCTTGGGCGTCCGCCTCGGACAGGGTCAGGCCGTCGGCGAGCTTGGCGAGAAGGGGTTTGAAGTCCTCGGACATGGCCCCCCTTCTGTCGCGGGCGTTTGGACGTTGCAAGGGCCGCCGTGCGTCCTTCGAGACGGCCCTTCGGGCCTCCTCAGGATGACGAAGGTGGTGTGGCCGCACAAACGCCCGTCATGGTGAGGAGCGATCCCTCAGGATCGCGTCTCGAACCACGCACCGCTTCAGACCGCCGCCAGGCGCTTCACGCCCGCCAGGTCCAGGAAGTTGCCCAAGAGCTCGTGGCCGTATTCGGTGGCGATGGACTCGGGGTGGAACTGCACGCCGTGCACGGGCCGGGTCTTGTGGCGCAGGCCCATGATCTCGCCGTCGTCGGTCCAGGCGGTGATCTCCAGCACCTGCGGCAAGGTTTCGCGACGCACCGACAGGCTGTGATAGCGCGTGGCGGTGAAGGGGTTGGGGATGTCCTTGAACAGGCCCTTGCCGTCGTGGTGGATCGGGCTGGTCTTGCCGTGCATCAGGGCCTGGGCGCGGATCACCTCGCCGCCATAGGCCTGGCCGATCGCCTGATGGCCCAGACACACGCCCAGGATCGGCAGGGTCTCCGGCGCCGCGCGGAGCAGCGACAGGCAGATGCCCGCCTCGTTCGGCGTGCAGGGGCCGGGCGACAGGATCACCGCCTCGGGCGCGAGCGCCAGGGCGTCTTGCACCGAGATCTTGTCGTTGCGGTGGACAAGCGTCCGCGCGCCCAGCTCGTTCACGTAATGGACGAGGTTGTAGGTGAAGCTGTCGTAGTTATCGATCACCAGGATCATGGGCGGGATGTAGACCGCCCCCGGCCCGTCGCCAAGGGGAGGGGGCAAAGTGCGGCGCAGTCTCACCGCCGCCCGCGCGCGGCCTCCAGCCTCAGCCCAGCCACGCCCAGGGCCAGGTTCACGCCCTTGGAGCCCTCCACCGACAGCGGCTGCAGCGAGAACGACCGGTCCGAGCCGCCGACCAAGAGGTTCGCCCCGCCGCCCACGCCGATGCTGGCCGAGCCCTGGGCGCCGACGTACTCGCCGGCCAGCGCCCCCGGCCGCACGTCCTGCCCGGGCGCGATCACGCCCCAGACCATGGTCCCCTTGGTGGTGACGCCCAGGTCCAGCCCGTACTTCCGCACCCGGCCGGTGTAGCGCTCGGACCGCCCGTGCGAGCGCGTGAAGATGCAGTTCAGCCGGCGGCTGGAGGTGACCAGCAGCCCCACTCCGCCCGAGACGTTGCAGGTGAGGGTGCCGACCCGCGTCTTGCCCCCGCGCGCCTGGGCCGGAACCGTCGCCGTCGCCATTGCGCCGAGTACGAGCATCGCGGCCACGCCGCCCTTCAACACGCCGTTCATGACCGCATCCCTTCGCTGGAAGCTGACCTCGGCGCCGAGCCTATCCCTCGCCTGGTTCCCCCTCAAGGCGGCCGATTACATCGTCATCCCCGGCCCTGTGCCGGGGACCCAGAGACGCCGGCGGCGCAGGGCTCACGGGGCGCGGACCGAACCCGTCAACGCACGACCGCGTCTCTGGGCCCTCGGGACAAGCCCGAGGGTGACGGGGGAAGGACTGCCCGCCCCTTACGCGAACCGCCACGCCTCTTCCGCCGCGCGGCGCAGGGCGCGGGCCTTGTGCAGGGTCTCGTCGTACTCGGCGTCGGGGTCGGAGTCGGCCACCACCCCGCCGCCGGCCTGGACGTACATCGTCCCGTCCTTGAAGCAGGCGGTGCGCAGCAGGATGCAGGTGTCCACCTCGCCCTCCGACGAGATGTAGCCGGCCGCCCCGGCGTAGGCGATGCCGCGCTTTTCGCTCTCCAGCTCGTCGATGATCTGCATGGCCCGCACCTTGGGCGCGCCCGAGAGGGTGCCGGCGGGCAGGGCGGCCATCAGCACGTCCACCGGGTCGACGCCGGGCGGTGCGTCCCCCTCCACGTTGGAGACGATGTGCATCACGTGGCTGTAGCGCTCGATGGTGAAGCTCTCTGTCACCCGAACCGCCGGGGCGCGGGCGGCGTTGGCGCCGGCCGGCGCGGTTCCGGCGACCCTGCCCACGTCGTTCCTGCCAAGGTCCAGCAGCATCAGGTGCTCGGACCGCTCCTTGGGGTCGGCCAGCAGCTCCTGCTCCAGACGGCGGTCCTCTGCGGGCGTCGCGCCGCGAGGACGGGTGCCGGCGATGGGGCGGATGGTGATCTTGCCATCCCTCAACCGCACCATGATCTCGGGGCTTGAGCCGGAGAGCTGGAAGTCCCCGAAGTTCAGATAGAACATGTACGGCGAGGGGTTCAGCCGCCGCAGCGCCCGGTAGAAGGCGAAAGTGTCCAAGGGAAACTGTCCACGCATCCTGTGGCTCGGCACCACCTGGAAGATGTCGCCGGCGCGGATGTACGCCTTGGCCGTCTCCACGATCTTGGCGTAGTCGGCGCGCGAAACGGGCGTGGTGAACGCCTCGGGCGTGAAGGGCTTGTGCGGCACGTGGGCGGGCAGGGGCCTTTGCAGCGCCTGCTCGATCCGCGCCAGGCGCTCGGCCGCCGCGTCGAAGGCGTCCTTGGCGCTCAGGGCAGAGGGCCGCGCGACGGTCGCCAGGATGATCTCCTGGGCGACGGAGTCGAAGATCGCCACGATGGACGGGCGGGTCATCACCCCGTCGGGCAGGCCCAGCGGATCGGCGTGCTCGGCTGGCAGGGGCTCCACCAGCCGCACCAGGTCATAGCCCAGCGCGCCGAACATCCCCGCGGCCATGGGCGGCATGCCTTCGGGCAGCTCCAGGCGCGAGCGGGCGACGGTCGCCTTCAGCGACTCCAGCGCGCCTGTGGCCTCTGGCGTGAAGCGTCCGGCGGCCACGTCGGCGCCCTCGGCGATCTCGGCCTTGTTCCCCCGGCAGCGCCACACCAGATCGGGATCGAGGGTGATGATCGAGTAGCGCCCGCGCCAGGCGCCCCCCTCCACGGACTCGAACAGGAAGGCGTAGGGCCGTCCGTGGCCGATCTTCAGATAGGCCGAGACCGGGGTCTCCAGGTCGTCGATCAGGCGCGCGAAGACGAGCTGCGGCCGGCCGGCGTCATAGGCGGCCGTGAACGCTTCAAGATTGGGCAGGAGGGTCACGGCGCGGGCTTGGCGCCGCCGCTCGCGCCGCCCGCGCCCGCGGCCCCGACGGAGCCCGGTTCCGGCTGTACGCCGATGATCTGACGCGCGCGCGCTTCATCGACCTTCGGTTTGACCGTCGCGCGCGCGGCGTTGCGCAGCATGTCGCCCAGCTCGCCCTGAACCATGGCGACGCTCATCTGCGGGCGCATCTGCTCGGCGTTCCTGGCGATCGCCGCCGTGTCGCCGGGCTTGACGGAGTCCAGCCTGGCCACGGCCACACCGAACTGCATGCCCCCGGCGACGAACGCCTCGCCGGTCTTGGCGGCGAACGTCTTGCCCAGGAAGTCGCGACCGAGGTCCTGATGCTGGGCGGCGTTGCTGCGGCTGAGGCCCGTCAGCCGCTCGACCTTGGCGCCGGCCGAGGCCGCGACCTTGTCCAGGCTCTCGCCCTTCGTCACGCGGGCGGCCAGATCCTCGGCGCGTTTCTGCAGGGCGGCGATC
>Ga0299912_10005923_pt1 | contig 10039 bp, 9 predicted proteins | sample RVTome_2_FD_207667 | JGI IMG/M metagenome (GOLD analysis project Ga0299912, IMG submission 207667) | Soil microbial communities from uranium-contaminated site in the Upper Colorado River Basin, Wyoming, United States - RVT95D214 (version 2) ...
ATTCGGCATGCCATTGTAAAGAGAAGTAGGCGCTGACGTTAAATCAAACGCTGATGATGAGGTTTTCCAACTTACCATCACGAGGATTAGCTCGGCAGCTAAAACGCCCCCCACAAGCCCTCCCATCAAGGAATAGCGTCTTGCCACCCTTTGAAGTTGCCCTAACTCCACATTCAACATCATCACGACAAAGAGGAAGAGAACCGCAACTGCCCCCACATAAACAACGACCAGCATCATCGCTAAAAATTCAGCATGGGCTAAAATAAAGAGTCCTGCCGCATTAAAAAAGGCCAGGATAAGAAACAAAACCCCATGGACAGTGTTGCGTGCCGTCACAACCATCATGGCCGAGCCTAAAAGAACGCCTGAGGAAATGTAAAACAAAAGGGCTGCAATATTGATCATCCCCTTCTCCTACCGATACCGGGCATCTTGTTCAAGTCGGGTCGCAATTTCAACCTCCCACCGATCCCCGTTATCAAGCAATTTTTCTTTGTTATAAAATAGTTCTTCTCGTGTTTCCGTAGAAAATTCAAAATTTGGTCCTTCTACAATCGCATCTACGGGACAGGCTTCTTCACAAAGCCCACAATAAATACATTTGGTCATATCAATATCATAGCGAGTGACCCGCCGGCTACCATCTTCACGTTCTTCGGCTTCAATAGTAATGGCTTGCGCAGGGCAAATAGCTTCACATAACTTGCAAGCAATACATCTCTCTTCCCCATTCGGATAGCGCCTCAATGCATGTTCTCCGCGAAAACGGGGGGATAAGGACCCTTTTTCATAAGGATAAGCAAGCGTCACTTTTCTTTTTAAAAACATATACTTGAGCGTCAGAAGAAGGCCTGCCCAAAGCTCATACAAGGAAAAGGCTTTTAAAATTTGAAGAAATGGTTTTGAAGCTTGTAAATCTGCCATACCTTCACTGTCCTGGTAAAAGATTAAAAGTCACTAACACCCCCGCCGTTAAAACCACCCATGCTAAGGAAAAGGGTAAGAAAATCTTCCACCCCAGACGCATAAGCTGATCATATCGGTAGCGTGGAAAGGTGGCACGAACCCATAAAAAAATAAAAAGGAGAAAAGAAATTTTTAAACCAAACCACACAATTCCAGGAATCCACGTGAAGGGAACCACAGGAAAAGGCGGGAGCCACCCTCCCAGAAAGAGAATACTTCCCATGGTGCACATCAAAATCATATTGGCGTACTCACCTAAGAAAAAGAGAGCAAACGTCATAGAAGAATATTCAACGTTATAGCCTGAAACAAGCTCAGCTTCCGCTTCTGGCAAGTCAAAAGGAGCACGATTGGTTTCAGCCAGGGCGGATATCATAAAGATCACGGCCATGGGTAAATGGGGAATGACGAACCAAATGGTTTTTTGAGCCTCAACAATTTGGGTAAGATTTAATGATCCTACGGACAAGAGAACTGTGATGATCACAAGACCAATTGAAACCTCATATGAAACCATTTGAGCGGCTGATCTTAAGGCTCCCAAAAAGGAATATTTTGAGTTACTTGCCCAGCCCGCGATGATAACTCCATAAACGCCTAAAGAAGAGATCGCAAAAAGGTAAAGTACCCCTACGTTAATATTACTAACGACAATTCCAGGCCCAAAAGGAATCACGGCCCACGCAGAAAGGCTTAAACCAAACGTAATCAAAGGCGCGATAAGGAAAATCAGCGGATTGGCATGGGTAGGGATAATCGTTTCCTTATGAAGAAGTTTGAGACCATCAGCAAAGGGTTGTAAAAGCCCAAACCATCCGACCACATTTGGCCCAATCCGGAGTTGCATCGCCGCAATCACCTTCCGCTCTGCATAAGTCAAATAAGACACAGCCAATATCAAAAGAACGAGGATCAACAAAGTATACCCCACAACCGAAAGGGTTGGTAGGATGGCTTCACTCCAAAAATGTGTTGTATTAATCATGCCTCACCCCTTGCCCCAAAATCTCTTGGGTACATTTTGCCATCGTGATGGAATGGCGAGAAATGGGATCAGTCATATAAAAATTCTCAATGGTGGGTTTAAAGGGATCGGAGTGAAGACTTCCACTATGATTAAATTTTTCCCAGGGAGCCCGTTGGACCCTATCCAGTTCATCAAAAAGTGGGTTATTTTCCACGAGACTCGCTCTTACCTCCTCGAGTGTATTATAAGGCAACTCAAAGCCAAGTCTTTCGGAAAGAGCCCTTATAATTTTCCAATCTTCTTTGGCCTCCCCAGGAGGGGAAGCTGCTTTTAAACCCCGCTGAACACGCCCTTCTGTGTTTACATAAGTTCCTGATTTTTCCGTATAAGCGGCCCCCGGCAACACAACATCAGCCGCAGCGGCGCCTCGGTCTCCATGATGGCCCTGATAAATAACGAAAACGGATTTAAGGGAAGCCATATCAATTTCATCAGCCCCCAAAAGATAGACAGCTTCAATTTTTTTCTTTCTTGCTGCCTCTAATATTTCCTTTACAGCATTACCTTTGGGACCTGGTAAAAAGCCCAAATCAAGCCCTCCCACACGACTTGCTGCCGTTTGCAGCACATTAAACCCATTCCAAGCTTCGGAAATTTGGGGCTTTTTTTTGTGAACAAAACCATATTTATCGGCGATTTGCTGTGCAAGGTTCAAGATAGCTGGCCCATCCTCACGGCTTAAGGCACCTTGTCCCAAAATCATCATCGGATATTTGGCAGCCTTAAGAGTGGGCGCAATCGGGTGTTTTCCTTGCATGATTTTCTCAAGAAGAAGTGAATCATTTCCCAGATCCTCAACTGGATACCCTAACTCATGAAAAGATCCTATACGGGCAACTGGGAGTCCTGTGTAGAGATAATTTTTTCGAATTCGAGCATTGACAAGAGGGGCTTCCCAGCGAGGGTTTGTTCCAATCAAAAGACAGAAGTCCGCCTGCTCAATTCCCTCTATGGTCGTATTAAAAATATAACTACACCGAGAACCCGTCCCTACCTTAGCCCCATCCTGACGACAATCGATGTGGGGAGATCCTATGGCCGTCATTAAATCCTTAAGGGCTAGCATGGCTTCCGCATCGACCATATCTCCCGCAATGGCAGCCACATGATCACCAGGCATATGTTGAAGGCGATCAGCAATCACCCCAAAAGCATCCTCCCAGCTGACAGGATAAAGGCGTCCGTCTTTACCACGCGCATAGGGTCGATCGAGTCGTTGATACTTAAGGCCATCGTAAGCAAAACGCGTCTTGTCAGAAATCCAATCCTCATTCACCTCATCGTTTTGGCGCGGGAGTATGCGCATGACTTCCCTCCCGCGGGTATCGATTCGAATCGAGCTCCCCACCGCATCAAGCACGTCCACCGAAGGGGTCATTGCAAGTTCCCATGGACGGCCCCGGTAATTATAGGGCTTTGAAGTCAGAGCCCCCACAGGACAAATATCAATCATATTTCCCGAGAGTTCCGAGGTGATTGTTTTTTGCACATAGGTCCCAATTTCCATATCTTCCCCACGTCCAGTCGCCCCTAACTCTGGAACGCCCGCAATTTCAGTTGCAAAGCGAATACAGCGAGTACAATGGATGCAGCGGTTCATGGCCGTTTCAATGAGAGGACCAAACTCCTTATCAGGAACCGCTCGTTTATTGAGTCCAAAGCGGCTTGAATCCCTTCCATAAGCCATCGTGATGTCTTGGAGGTCACATTCTCCCCCTTGATCACAAATGGGGCAGTCCAAAGGGTGATTGATGAGTAAAAATTCTAAAACCCCTTGCTGCGCTTTTTTCACCATGGGCGTTTTCGTCCGAATGACCATACCTTCCGAAACCGGCATTGCGCAGCTTGCGATGGGCTTAGGACTTTTTTCCATTTCAACGAGACACATGCGACAGTTTCCTGCGATGGATAGCTTGGGATGGTAGCAAAATATAGGAATTTCAATACCCAACGATTCGGCTGCTTGTAGCACAGTCATGCCGTCAGGAACTTCGATTTCTTGATCATCAATCACAAGCTTTGGCATTGATTCTCCCTAAGTCACCTGTCCAACGCCAAGACGACGTTCGAGTTCCGAGCGAAAATGACGAATTAATCCTTGCACAGGCCATGCGGCCGCATCTCCGAGTGCACAAATGGTATGGCCTTCAACTTCGTAGGTGACCTCTTCCAGACGATCAATATCCTCAACCGTACCAATCCCATCGGCAAGGCGCATGAGCATCCGCCACATCCACCCCGTTCCTTCGCGACAAGGGGTGCATTGGCCACAACTTTCATGCATATAAAACTTTGAAAGGCGTGCGATTGCTCTCACGATATCGGTGGATTTATCCATAACAATGACGGCAGCAGTCCCTAATCCACTTTTGACCTGGGCAAGTGATGTAAAATCCATAAGCACAGCATCACAAATATCCTTAGGAATAAGGGGCACAGAAGAGCCACCCGGAATCACAGCTAAAAGGTTATCCCATCCTCCACGAACGCCGCCTCCATGTTTTTCAATCAATTCTTTTAGAGGAATTCCCATTGCCTCTTCCACGTTACAAGGCGTATTGACATGACCCGAAAGGCAAAAGATCTTTGTGCCCGTATTATCGGGTGTGCCAATGCCTGCAAACCACAGAGCACCCCTTCGTAAAATCGTTGGAACAACGGCAAGGGTTTCCACATTATTAATAATCGTTGGACATCCATAAAGCCCCACAGTCGCTGGAAAAGGAGGTTTAAGCCGTGGCATCCCTTTGCGCCCTTCTAAACTTTCAAGAAGAGCCGTTTCCTCACCACATATATAAGCTCCAGCTCCCCGATGCACATAAAGATCGAAGTCCCAACCAGATTTAGCGGCGTTTTTCCCTAAAAGTCCCGCCTTATACGCTTCCTCAATTGCTATTTCAAGATGTTCAGCTTCCCGATAAAACTCACCCCGAATATAAATATAACCCACGTGAGCCCCGATGGCGAAGCCGGAGAGAAGTGCTCCTTCTATAAGCTTATGAGGCTCATAGCGCAAAATATCTCTATCCTTGCAAGTACCTGGCTCGCTTTCATCTGCATTAATGATAAGATAGCGCGGCGTCACGCCATCATCCTTTGGCATAAAGGACCATTTTCGTCCTGTCGGAAAGCCTGCTCCTCCACGCCCTCTTAAGCAGGATGCCATGACCTCATCGATAATCCATTTTTGCCCTTTTGCCGTAAGGTCCTTTGTTTTATCCCAATCACCTCGTTTTTGAGCGCCCTTCAGTCCCCAATCTTTCCTTCCATATAGGTTTGTAAAAATGCGGTCCTTATCCTTTAACATACCTACTCCTTCTCCAAGGGAGCAGAACCTTGCCGCCCCAGGGCTGATCCAGATTTAACTTTACGCCCGACTGCTAAATCCTTAAGGAGCTTTAAAAAGGCTTCTTCCGTCAAATCTTCATAATAATCATCATTAATTCGAACTGCAGGGGCGTTAACACAAGCCCCGATACATTCAACTTCATTCCATGAAAAAAGCCCGTCTTTTGTAACTTCGCCGCTCTCAACTTTTAGATGACGTTTGCAAGTTCGCTTTAATTCCTCGCTTCCCCGTAACATACAAGGCGTGGTTCCACATACTTGGACATGGTGCTTTCCAACAGGTTTTAAATTAAACATGGTGTAAAAGGTCGCCACCTCATACCCCCTTATCACAGGTAGGCCCAGCATTTCAGTGACTTTCTCAATAGCACTTCCAGGAAGCCATCCCCCGCATTGACGCTGGGCAAGATCAAAAAGAGGAAGGATAGCACTTGCTTGTCGCCCTTCAGGATAACGCTTTAAAATTTCCTTAATCCGCGCCTCGTTTTCCTTGGAAAAAGAGAAAGTTTTAAAATCTTCTACGATAGAAGAAGACGCCGGCTGTTCCTTTTTTGCCGGTGCTTTTTTCATCGATCAATCTCCCCAAATACAATATCCAAAGACCCAATAATGCTTGGTACATCTGCCAGCATATGCCCTTTTGACATTAAGTCAAAAGCTTGTAAAAAAGCAAAGCTCGGGGGCCTGATTTTGCACCGGTAGGGCCGATTGCTCCCATCAGAAACTAAGTATACACCAAACTCGCCTTTAGGCGCTTCCACAGCGGTGTAGGTTTCACCTTTTGGCACATGATACCCTTCTGTATAGAGTTTAAAATGGTGAATCAAGGCTTCCATAGAAGTCTTCATTTCAGCGCGCGGTGGAGTCGTAATTTTATAGTTTTTGACTTTAACAAGCCCCTCGGGCATTTGTTGGAGGCATTGCTTTATGATGCGAACACTTTGGCGCATTTCTTCAATTCGTACGAGATATCGATCGTAGCAATCCCCATTTTTGCCTACCGGCACTAAAAAGTCCATTTGATCGTAAACTTCATAGGGTTGGGCACGACGTAAATCCCAAGCAACGTTTGAAGCGCGCAACATAGGTCCTGTAAATCCCCAATCAAGCGCCTGCTCTGCATTCATAGCGCCAATATTAACGGTCCGTTGCTTGAAAATGCGGTTTTCCGTTAAAAGCCCTTCAAGATCATCGATGACCTTTGGAAAGCGATTTGCAAAGGCCATGATGTCTTCCGCAAGCCCAGCGGGAAGGTCTTTTTGAACCCCCCCCGGACGAAAATAGGCTGCGTGCATGCGCGCTCCTGAAACCCGCTCATAAAAGCCCATCAGAATTTCACGTTCTTCAAATCCCCATAAAAGAGGGGTTATGGCTCCTACATCAATGGCCATCGTGGTGATATTAAGGAGGTGATTTAAAATGCGGGTAATCTCAGAAAACAAAACACGGATGTATTTGGCCCTAATAGGTATTTCAAGCTCCAACAATTTTTCTACAGCCAAGGCAAAAGCATGTTCTTGAGGCATAGGAGAGACATAGTCCAAGCGGTCAAAGTAGGGTATAGCTTGGAGATATGTCTTATACTCAATGAGTTTTTCAGTGCCGCGGTGAAGAAGCCCAATGTGTGGGTCTGCACGTTCAACAACTTCCCCATCCATCTCTAAAATTAAACGCAAAACCCCATGGGCAGCCGGATGTTGTGGTCCAAAGTTTAACGTAAAGCTTTGTGTTTTGGGAGCCTCGCTCCGCAAGGCGTCAGGCATTAGCTCGACTCCTTAATGCTTTGATTATCTTTTGGCTTAAGGGTTTGCACAGCAAATTCCATCCCTTCCCAAGGACTTTCAAAATCAAAAGTACGAAAGGCTTGTGGCAGTTTGACAGGCTCATACACAACGCGTTTTTGCTCCTCATCGTACCGCACTTCCACATAACCCGTCAGGGGGAAGTCCTTTCGTAAAGGGTGTCCCTCAAAACCATAATCCGTGAGAATGCGCCTAAGATCGGGATGGTCATCAAAGGGAATTCCATAAAGATCGAAAGCCTCTCTCTCCCACCAATTTGCGCTGCTGTAAACGGAAGTTACAGAAGGAACGGGCATCCCTTCCTCCACTTCTACTTTTAACCGAATGCGCTGATTATAAACCAAACTTAAAAGGTGATAGACCACATCAAAGCGCGGTTCACGGCCCAAGTAATCCACACCACAAACATCTATGAGTTGAGCGAACTGAAGAGATTCTGAATCTCTTAGATAAGTTAAAACGCGTTGTATTGATGACCTTTCCACCGTCATCATCAGCTCATTATAAGCTATTGACCATGAAAGGATATCCATTCCAATTTCTTCTGCAATCAGACTTCCCAGATCTTCGAGCTTTCGATTAGGCATGGCTATCTAACACCGTGAAAAATGTTTTTCGCGTAGAATCTTACGTTGAAGCTGTAAGATGCCATAAAGCAGGGCTTCAGCTGTCGGAGGACACCCTGGCACATAAACATCCACAGGCACGATTCGATCGCATCCACGCGTTACGGAATAGGAGTAATGATAATACCCGCCCCCATTTGCACAGGACCCCATGGAAATGACATAACGGGGTTCAGCCATTTGATCATAAACCTTTCGTAAAGGCCCGGCCATCTTATTAGTAAGTGTTCCCGCCACAATCATCAGATCGGCTTGCCTTGGGCTGCCACGAAAGACAACCCCAAACCGATCAAGATCATAACGGGATGCTGCTGTTTGCATCATTTCAATCGCACAACACGCAAGACCAAAGGTCATGGGCCACAAAGAACCAGATTGCGCCCAAGCAGCCACTTTATCCAATTGGGTGACAATAAAACCCCGTTGGCTTACCTCTTGGCTCAAAGTTTCCAACAGTATATCAGGATTTATTCCTTCCGGAATGGCTTCAATGACGTACCCCGCGTTTAAAGCTTCCTCAGTTAAAAATGGTTTTTTTACTCCCATTCTAAGGCCCCTTTGCGCCATTCATAGATAAATCCCACTGTCAAAATGGTTAAAAAAAACATCATGGAAAAAAAACCAAAAAGGCCAATGTCTTTTAAGCTTACGGCCCAGGGGAAAAGGAAGGCAATTTCTAAGTCAAAAATAATGAATAAAATGGCAACAAGGTAAAAGCGCACGTCAAATTTTAACCGGGCATCACTAAAGGCTTCAAATCCACATTCATAAGCAGACAATTTTGCCGCATTTGGTTTTCGAGGACCTCGCATAAAGGACAAAAGAATTAAAAGAATGGAGAGCCCAAAAGCAATGCCCATAAAGATAAGGATATTGAAATAGTCAGCAAGACTTCCATTCAGCGGCGTGTTCATCAATTGGCTTGAAGAAAAATCCACGGTCCTGCCCCATTCGATACTTTGTCCTTATTCTTACAACGAATGTGAGGGATTGGAAACTGTAAATTTGGGGAAGAGAGTCTCTTTCTTACAAGATTCATTTCACATATATAAGAGAGAGGGAAAATTCTTAGGATAATCATTCGTCAAACCAAGCTGTCTCTATCGTTGGTAGGACAGTAGCCTCCTCCTCAAATTTATTTGCGACAGAGCCGCCTTTAAGGGGGTAATATCCATGTCAAATTTACTTATTTTTAACCTTAACACCTGACATATTTTATATGAAACCAGAGTTTGGGGATTTTTGTTAGGGAAAGAGCGGCATTGAGAATGAACCTAAGACCCCGCTTAAAGAAAGAAGTCAAAGATCTTTTCTCTTTTTTTTAGAATTTACGTGAGCTTCTCGAGGCATCATACCTGTTGACACAGCCCAATAAAGAGCAATAGTCAGAACCAACAAAAGTCGTTCAATACGATCTACTTGTTTCAGTTGAGTTTTTGTTACCGAAAAACCTCTTGTTTTTAAATCAGAAAACAGGGCCTCAATCCCCCACCGCAACCCATAATCCAAGGTGCGTGCCTCAGATGGTTTATCATCCATAGCAATATACCAGGCTTCTGGATGTCCTGACTCGTGCAGAATGCCAACATTAATTAAAGGACCCTTTTCGCCTAATCGAACATTCTCAAGCCCCTTTAAGTCTAGCTTTTTTGCTTCATGAGGGTTCATAACCCATCCTTCTTGATGAAAGAGATTGAGATTGCCCTTCAACCTTATGCGATACTTCCACCCTAAGCGTTGGCATAAAGATATAAGGGCCGCTGTGCCATAAAAACGGTCTGCAGCCAACATAACTTCAATACCTTTGGGGATTATATCGTAGACCGCTTTTAATAAAGGCTCTTGTTCATCATAGCCCATCTCTCCCTCTGTTTTCTTAACTCTCCATGCAACAGGAATTGCTCGTTCCCCAAGTCTTAAAGAAACCATGAGACACTCAAAACCATTGCCAATTTTGCTTTGATCCAGCATCAAAATAGCTGTTTGGTTATTCGAGGTAAGTGCATATAAAATCTCAGGCACAAACCCCTTCATAACCTCTATAGGCTTGATCTTTGGGTTTGAAAGCCAGCGGCTGATATAACGATAACTTTCTTCTGAACTTTTGACTGAACGCGGAAGGATATTCGCTAACTCTGATGTATTGACTGACCGACAACTTAAAACACTTGCGGCTATATCTGCTAAGCCAATCCTTTGTGGCTTGCTTAGGCCAGTCTCACGGCCCTCGAGATCATCAGCTATAATTTCCGCTATATGCCATACAC
>Ga0299912_10005926_pt1 | contig 10039 bp, 10 predicted proteins | sample RVTome_2_FD_207667 | JGI IMG/M metagenome (GOLD analysis project Ga0299912, IMG submission 207667) | Soil microbial communities from uranium-contaminated site in the Upper Colorado River Basin, Wyoming, United States - RVT95D214 (version 2) ...
CAGCGCAGGTGTACGTTCTTCCGGGTGGCCGCGGAAAAGAGGTGGGTGTTATCATTCATGAGGGGAAGAACCGGCAAGTAAGAAACATGTTCGAGACGCTCGGGTACGAAGTCACGAAGCTTGACCGGGTTGCCTATGGGCCGATCACAAAGGAAGGGCTTTCCCGCGGTGCCACGCGCGGTCTTACCCGGGGCGAAATACGCAAGCTGAAGGAGCTCGCAGGTATCGAAGAGAACCTCTCTTAAGAAGAGAGGTCGGACATGAGCCTTGATGGTCTGCTGAGTTGTCTGATGAGAAGATTCTGCGCCGAAGCCCGACGATCTGGTCCGGTGGTGGACTGCGAAATGGGTGCTCGACAGATCTTGAAGCGGAATGCGAGTCAAGAAATGATGTTCGGCAAATCATTTTGTATCGTCCGTCATACCTTTGGCGCGGCGAGTTTTCCCTGCCTGCCCCGTTTGATCAATGGGGGCATGCCCCATGAAATCGGGGCAGGTGGGCGTTCTGGCTAAGCAGCTTAGGCCATGACGTGACGAGTAAAAACCCAATAGGGGTTGGCCCATCTTCTCGCCACAACGTGCCAATGCCTCACCTCACCGTACGCCTCTACGCAGAGCTCAACGAGTACGTGCCCTCTGCATGCAGGATGATATCATTCCCGTTCGATTTCGATTCACGCTGTGATGTAAAGAGTATTTTGGCTTTCCTCCACGTTCCCGAAGATCAGGTCGATCTTGTTCTCGTCAACGGTGAATCGGTCGACTTCATGCATGCCGTAAACGAAGGTGATCGGATCAGCTTTTATCCTGTGTTCGAAACTTTCGATATCGGCTCGCTGGTGAAAATACGAGCGCGCCCGCTGCGGGAGACTCGATTCGTGCTTGATACCCACCTCGGGAAGCTTGCATCCCATCTTCGCATGCTCGGCTTCGATACTCTGTATCGCACCGATTTTACCGATGATCAATTGATCGCGGTCTCTAACGACGAGAGACGGATTCTTTTGAGCAGGGACCGTCGGCTCCTTGCCTCCGGGCAGATCAGCCGCGGTAGTCATGTACGTGAAACTGACCCGCGCCAACAACTCATAGAGGTACTTCGACGATTCGATCTCATTGGTTCGATCAAGCCATTTCAGCGCTGCCTGCGATGCAATTCACTTCTGCAGAAAGTCGACAAAAGCGTGATCGTCAACCGATTGCCCGAGAAGACAAGGGAAAGTTTTGAGGAATTCGAGATGTGCCAGACCTGCCAACGTGTCTACTGGAAAGGCTCACACTACAACCGGATGCAAGAATTCATACGAAATGTGCTTGACGTAGACCGGGTGCAGAACGACCAAATCCCGCATATGCCCGCGTGACCATACTTCTGATTGTGTGTAACCTCCTGCGATTTTTGGAATTCATAGGTTGCTGCATTTCACGCACGGTGCATTTTTTTTGCTTTTTGGGGAAAACGTGACCGCTTTTTGTATATTCCAAGCCTGTTGACAGTACTCTCCACGATTTACCGAGGGGGAGTTCTCTTGGACGGTGCCTGGGGAGTGGCCCCACACAGCTTCTGTATGACAAAAACGCTCCTGGTTGAAAATGATTCGGGCCTCGCACGAATCTGATACTTACCGAAAAATCTGGGAAACCGTCCGCCGCGTTCCCAGAGGGAAAGTGGCAACATATGGACAGATTGCCAGGCTGAGCAGACTGCCGGGTCAGGCCCGCCTCGTTGGCTACGCGCTGCACAACCTCCCACACTCATCCGATATCCCATGGCATCGAGTGATCAATGCACAAGGGAAGATTGCATTCCCGCGGTTGAGCGCGGCATATAATGATCAGAGGGCCCTTTTGGAGAAAGAAGGGGTAAGGTTCTGGAAGGATAGCGTTGACTTAGACCGAAGTAGGTGGCGAGGGGCAATGCAACGCAGACGGTGTCGAGGCAAGAGAGGTTCTTCATGAGCAAATCAGTATACCCGATCACGCAAGGGGTCAGATTCCTGCACGAGATGGATGTTTCATTTGTGCCGCATCTGTACACCTATGAAGAGCATGGTGGCACGCGGGCGTCAGCAATTGAGCTCAACGTGCCGGAGCATCAGGTCGTCAAGACGCTAGTCATGGAGACAGATCAACACAAAGCGCTCCTCGTGCTGATGCACGGTGATTGTGAAGTCTCGACCAAACAGCTTGCCCGATTCATCAGTGTAAAGCGAGTGGAGCCCTGCAATGCTGTGACGGCTGAAAAACAGACTGGCTACGTGTTTGGAGGTACAAGTCCGTTTGGTACGCGCACCCAATTGCCTGTCTATGCCGAGAAGACTATATTTGATTTGCCCCGGATCTACATCAACGGGGGTAAACGCGGCTTCCTTGTTGAAATCGACCCCAGGGATTTGCGACGTGCCCTACCGATTACCGAGGTCGAAATTGCAGTTCCAGGAAGTCCATTGCTCGGTGTACCGTGATCCACGCTCCTGAACGTATTGTCTCCGAACGCCTTGTCCTCCGCAAACCGGAGCTCGGCGATGCTCGCGTAATCCTTGAAACGTATGCCCGTGACGAAGAAGTGACCAGGTATCTCACATTTCGTCCGGACCAATCGAATGATGAAACCCTGAGTTTTGTTCATCGTGCTCTTGATTGTTGGGAGAACGGTACCTCGTTCACTTGGGTTATCATGTTGAAACAACCAGACCGATTGATCGGCATGATCGAAGCCCGCATGGATCGTTGGCACGCCAACCTGGGGTATGTTCTCGCACGTCAGTACTGGAACAAGGGCTATATGGCCGAAGCGGTCAAGGCGGTGGTTGATTGGGCGCTTGCGCAGCCGGAAATCCTTCGAGTCTGGGCCGTGTGCGACGTTGAAAACGCTGCATCGGCGCGTGTGCTTGAAAAGGCAGGGATGCAGAAGGAAGGAGTGCTGAGGCGTTGGGCGCTTTTGCCGAACAGGAGCGAAACCCCAAGAGATTGCCTTTGCTATGCTAAGGTGAAGTAGGCCCGGATCTCAATCGTGATCCCATAATATCAGCTTGCGCATCTTGTTCCCAGATGGTAGTTTAAATACCCGGATCCCGAATCCCACGAGGCGATCATGTCCCATCTTCTATCCAAGCTATTCCCGAAATCGGAACTCTCCCGAATCGAGGCTGCCGTAGAGGAAGCCGAAACCAAGACGTCGGGGGAGATTGTCCCCTACGTTGTTGAGCAGAGTGATCACTATGAGGAGGCCGAGTGGCGTGCGGCTGCACTTCTCGGGTTTCTCGCGCTTATCACGTTTGCGGCAATCCATCGCCTCACTACCGCATGGTTGCCCACAGACCTTGCCGAGGTCGCGCTCATAACCCTTGTTGCCGCCGGGGTGGGGACACTGCTGGTGAGGTTTGTCGCACCAATCAAGCGGATGTTCGCAGGTAAGCATATGGATCATCGTGTGCATCAGCGGGCGGCTGCAGCGTTTGTCGCGGAGGAAGTCTTCAATACGCGCGACCGCACAGGAATCCTGATTTTTATCAGCCTGCTCGAACATCGCGTGCTCGTCCTCGGCGACTCGGGTATTAACGCGAAAGTCCAACCCTCCGAGTGGGACGATATCGTTTCGACTGTTGTAACAGGCATCCGGACCGGAAAGGCCACAGATGGGCTCGTTGAAGCGATCCGGAAGTGCGGCGCGCTTCTTCAGAAGGGAGGAGTCGGGATTCGTCCCGATGATACAAATGAACTTGATGATGACCTCAGGGTCGGAGATACACAAAGACCGTAATATCGTCCGCTGTGGAAATAATGCTGTGGAGTAATCTTTCAATCGACTTTCACGGAGAAGCCGACCGCCACACTGGCCTCACCGTCTATCGAACGGTGAGTGGACCGGGGTGTCATTACCTACTCTGAGGGCCGGTCTAACCCTGTGTTTCAGTTGCCCTTCGGCCAATCTTTCGTTAGATTCCTGACGATCCGTCGGGCTCTCTCAACTCCGCTTCTCGTTCAAGCTCCCATCCTCTCGCGAAAAGGATAATAAAGGCGTGTCAAGTGATCTGAACAAGACCCCAGAACAAGTGATGCGTGAGGTAACGGAGGACATGTTGCTTCGCGCTGCCAAGCTTGCGAAAAAGAAAGGTCGAGCTGTCCACATAAGTAAGTCGGCAAAAGGAAAGGGTGTGGACATTGCGACTCTTGATCCCCGAACAACCGATGGCCGCAAGAACCTTGATGCTTACTTGACACCCACACTGCGGCACTACACGTTTTCAGGACTTGGAGCCCCTGAGGAGAGCAATGCCATCAACTGGCGTCAGATCAATCTTTCGCGTCGCCGACGCATACTCGTGATGCTGCAGGTGGCTGTTTCATTTTTTATGAAAGGGACTCCCCTTAAGAACAAACTGTACCGCTGGATGGGGGCGACGATCGGGAGGGATGTCGAGATTATGCAGATGGTGTGGCTCGATCATTTTCGTCCGGAGCTCATATTCATCGGTGACAATACACTGCTGGGTGCGTTCACGCGCATAACAGTCCACGCCTATGAAGGATCAGGAAGGTTCCGCTACGGACTAGTCGAGATCGGCTCCAACTGTGTGATCGGGGCGGGGACTGGCATAGGTCCGATCAAGATAGAAGATGGCGTTCGGACGCTCCCCGGCACGACGCTTTCGCCTTACCTAGTGCGCATCAGGGCCAGTTCTGTCGTCGGCTATGACCCGCCGCCAGTGAAGCTGCCTGAGGCCGAAGCGAGGAATGATGCACCGGTAGTACTGTGAACTACAATGCTGCCTTACCATTCTGAGCACCTATCATATGAATGAACCTGAATTGTCTCAACGGGACAAAAGGGCTGACCTCATCATCATTGCTGGCTTTGCGTTTGGCAAGTTTTTGATTCACGCGGCTACAAACGCTTTCGGTGGTTACGGGTACTTCCGGGACGAGTTGTATTACCTTGCGTGCAGCGAACACATTGACCTTGGCTACGTCGACCAGCCTCCGCTTTCGATATACATCCTTGCTGTAAACCGCTTTCTTCTGGGCGATTCGATTTTTGCTCTCCGGTTTCTGCCTGCAGTGGCCGGCGCAGCAACTGTGTTGCTGACTGGCCTCATGGTTCGTGAATTTGGAGGGAGAAAGTTCGCGCTCATCCTTGCATGCATTGCATCAATCGCCTCGCCGATTGTTCTTGGCATGGACACGGTTTTCACCATGAATGCTTTCGATTACGCGATATGGGCGGGTGCCGCTTACCTCATAATTCGCCTCATCAAGACAGGAGATCCCCGGCACTGGCTTGTGCTGGGGGTGGTCATTGGTCTTGGACTCTTCAACAAAATCGGAGTCGTCTGGCTCGCGTGTGGCATAATCGTCGGATTGTTGTTCACTCCTCTCCGACACTGGGTCAAGACGAGATGGCCTTGGATCTCGGCAGTGATTGCATTCCTGATCTTCGTTCCGTACATCATTTGGAATTTCACTCACGACTTTGCACACTTGGAGTTCATCAGGAACGCTACGAGCGGAAAATACTCCTCTTTAACGCCATTGGTCTTTACAATCGGACAGGTGATGCTTCAAAACCCTGTGAGTCTTCCGATCTGGTTGACGGGCATTGTCCTTTTCCTGTTTGCGAAGGAGTGGCGAGAGTACCGCATTCTTGGAGTCATTTATGTTTTATCATTTATTATTCTTCTGGTGAACCAGCATTCGAAGCCGGAGTATCTCTCGCCGGCGTACCCGGCGCTCTTTGCTGGCGGGGCAATCGGACTAGAACGCCTCCTTTCGAACCGTCCATGGAGGTGGGTGAAGCCCGTTTACTCGGTGCTGCTCGTCATCAGCGGGATCGTTTTAGCGCCGCTGGTGCTGCCGGTGTTGCCTGTCGAAACATACATCGGGTACGCAGAAGCGCTTGGCGTGAAACCAACAACTGCTGAGGCAAAGAAACTAGAGAAACTCCCACAGTTCTATGCAGATATGTTTGGGTGGGAAGAAAAGGCCGAGGCGGTGGCACGCGTGTACAACACTCTCTCGAAAGAAGAACAAGCGAAGTGTGCAATTTATGGAGACAACTATGGCCGATGCGGCGCCATCGATTTTTTCGGCAGGAAATATGGGTTACCCAAATCCGTTGGCAGACACAACAGCTACTGGATCTGGGGACCGCGAGGATACTCAGGTGAGCTTATGATTGTTCTCGGTGGCGGGCTGAAGGATAAGCAGGAGAAATTCGAATCGGTAGAGGTCGGTGGCGTGGTGGCCTGCAAGTACTGCATGCCGTATGAGAACAATCTCTCTATTTTCGTTTGCCGAAAGCTCAAGGCGCCACTTGTTGAGGTGTGGCCGCAGCTGAAGGTGTATGAGTGACAGTGCAAAACCACGAGTGAACAATCGAAAGACGAGGGTCTAGGAATTCCTCTATGAACGTCGTGAATATGTTTGATGTCTCGGCCGTTCTGCCGTCCGATAAAGAGACTTTCGAACGAATTGCGGAGGGGAACGGTCTGGTCATCGAGAGAATTGTTTCCAGTGGACAGAAAACGCCGGAAGGGGAGTGGTACGATCAGGAGCGGGATGAGTGGGTGGTTTTGCTCCAAGGTCACGCCACTCTGTCGTTCCAGAACGGAACGGAACTGGATGTGTGTGCCGGCGATTCACTTTTTATCCCGGCTCATCAGAGGCATCGAGTGGAGCACACGAGCATGGAGCCCCCGTGCATCTGGATCGCGGTCCATGCGAGGATGAAGTCGTGTTGATCATCGGTATCGATCTGGCTTGGGGTGATAAGAAACCCGATGGGGTATGCATCATCGAGGGAACCCGGTCGAGCGCACGCGTCACAGGCTATGCGTATCCCAAGGGAGATGATGCACTGCTTGATCTGCTCAGTTCGGCCACTGAGAGACATCGCAACAGCTTCATTACGATTGACGCACCTATACTTTGCCCCAACGTCACTGGAACCCGTCCGGTTGACCGGCTCACACACACTCTGTTCCACCGTGAACATGCCGCATGCCATCCGGCAAACCTCACAAAATGTCCGAGGCCCGTTCGCATCCGTGAGAAGCTGGAAGCTATCGGATTCACGACGGGCTGGGATCCTGGACGTGGTCGCAAGGTCGTGTCCGAAGTGTACCCGCATCCTGCCATGGTTCGACTTTTCGAGCTTCCCCGCATAATCAAGTACAAGAAAGGGCCCGTGGGTTGGCGACGGAAAGAATTTGCCAGATTGCAGCGATTGATCAAGCGAACCGTACGAACGAGATTTCCGTTTCTCGAGCTTGACACAACCTCCCGGCAGCTCTTACATGCACAATGGAAGAAGCCGGTCGAAGACCTGACCGACGCGCTCTTCTGTGCCATGATTGGGCTCTGGCATTGGCACCATCGTGGAAAACGCAGCCAGATTATTGGCACACTCAAAACAGGCTTCATCCTTTTGCCCGTCGATGAACGCACGAGTGGAGCGGTAACGTAGTGCGACCGGGTGTGTATCTATACGTGCAGGATGTTGCTTCGAGGGCCTCACTTGTTCCAGAGGACGGCTTGGCCAAAATCAGGCAGAAAGCATGTCAGTACTTGGTGGATCCAGGTTCCGACTTCAAGGACCATCGGCAGAGTGTCGCCCTGCGGTTGAAGGGGATTCGCGTTTGTTTCTGCAGTATAAGTTTGGTGGAAGAAACGCATAGGAGACCGTATGCGCCGAAGCGCACTCGTTCATTTGTGATACTTCTCAGCACGATGACAATAGATCGGAGGATGACGAGTGAAGAACATGCGACGTGAAAACCTTGCAAGTGGGGCGCCGTGGGAACCGATAGTCGGGTATTCACGGGCGGTAAAGGTGGGATCATTTCTTTATGTGGCTGGAACGACGGCGACCGACGAACAGGGACACATCGTTGGGAAGGGCGATCCATATGTCCAGGCAGTTCAGATATTGAAGAATATTGAACACGCACTCAGACGCTTAGGTGCGGGGATGAAGGATGTGGTAAGGACACGCACATTTCTTACCAGCATCGACGATTGGGAGAAGGTCGGGAAGGCGCATGCGGAATTTTTTCGCGATGTCAGACCCGCTGCCACAATGGTTGCCGTTAGCCGATTGGTTGTGCCTGAGATGCTGGTCGAGATCGAAGTCGATGCGGTCGTCATAGGTGAGGAACCGATTGATGACACTCATGACCATGAATGATCATTCGGTTGGAGATTGTCCGATGAACAGCCTGCAAAAGGAGCCGCGGCTGCTGACCCAACTACGTGATTCACAAACCGACGTTCCAGCAAAGATTCCGGTAAACTGCAATGCCTTGCAACAGAACCCGATTACTCATCCCACTGGTGAACTCAAATGGAAATCGCAAATCTAGACATAAGCTTGACAAGCTTCACATAGCCATTGTGGACGCATACCTATGACAAGAATCAAACTCGAGCTGCCGGAAAGGTTTCAGTTTACCACAGAGATTCCGGTTCGCATCACGGACATCAACTATGGCCGGCATCTTGGAAATGATACCCTGCTCTCCTTGCTTCATGAGGCGCGTGTCCGAATGCTGAAGGAGTATGGGTTCACCGAATTTGACATCGATGGCTGGGGACTCATCATGGTCGACTCGGTGATCGTCTATAAGTCCGAAGCCTTCTACGGCGATGTGCTTCACATCGCGGTTTCGGTGCAGGACTTCACTTCGGTCGGTTGTGATTTCGTGTACAAGGTTACAAGGAAGGGAAGCGACATCGAGATTGCGAGGGCAAAGACAGGTGTCGTTTTTTTTGACTACAAGACGAAGAAGATCGTTGAGGTTCCAGAAAGGTTTCGATGGTTGGTGTCGAACAATTCAGGATGATTGATCAGAAACGATGCATTGTGGTTCACCAACCATCTCTAATCGGTTATCGAATGACAGATATTTGAGATCGGAAGAACCCACTATGGCTCGGGAGGCCTGCACGGCTACGTGATCGGATCAGGCAGCCATACAAGACATTCCGACCGGAGTGTCCTTGGGACAGATGGACACCCTCCACACACTCACTGCTGTTCCTGCTGCAGCGTTCGATCGAATACGCCCGTGAATCCGGCCAAAGCCCATGCTCACCAGCACCGGAGAACTGCACGCACAATTGAATCGTGAAGATGCAGGGAGTCTAAGGACTGTTACGTGGCTTTCACCACAACAACTGTCTGATCATCGTGTTGGCGCTCATCGCGGGCGAAATCTCGAACCGAGGCAATGACCGAATCGAGGATCTCCTGAGCGGACGTCTGTGACACTCTCGCCAGCAGGGTTGCAACACCCTCTTCGCCGAACTGTTCACCGGTGCTTCGGCTTGCTTCAGTGACACCATCGGTGACAAACAGAAACACGTCACCCGTGTCATAGTGGAGTGTCTTCTCCTCCAGTTCCGTGGCGAACAGGTCATCCGCAGTGAGTCCGAATCCGATCCCCCTTGGGAGCACCCGTTCCACCGTCTGTGTACCACTGCGATAGATGTATAGCGGAAGATGACCGGCGCGCGCCAGGACGAGACGGCGAGCGGCAGTATCGAAGAATCCACCGATTGCGGTGACGAACGACTTCTTCTCAAGATCATTACAAAGAAGTCCGTTCACCCTGATGAAGAGCTCTTTGGGAGAAAGACCAAATCCATGAAGCGATCGCATGATTCCCTGGACCTTGGACATGTACAGCGCGGCCGAAGTCCCTTTACCGCTTACGTCGCCGACGATCACAGTGAGGTCATCGACGGCGCCGTTGAGATAGTCGTAATAGTCTCCGCCCACTTCCATTGCCGGAATGGATACACCTGCCAACTCCAGTCCCGTGACCATAGGTGTTCGCTGGGGGAGCGACTCAAGCTGGATCCTTCGCGCCATTTCAAGCTCGTGTTTCATGCGGTCCTGTTCAGCTAATTCCTCATAGAGGAATGCGTTTTCGATAGAGACCGAAGCCTGATGTGCAGCGGCGGAAAGGAATTCGAAGTCTTCGAGCTGGAATGGCGACTCTGAGAGTTTTTCCCCAAGGAGTAATGCACCGACGAGCTTG
>Ga0299912_10005927_pt1 | contig 10038 bp, 8 predicted proteins | sample RVTome_2_FD_207667 | JGI IMG/M metagenome (GOLD analysis project Ga0299912, IMG submission 207667) | Soil microbial communities from uranium-contaminated site in the Upper Colorado River Basin, Wyoming, United States - RVT95D214 (version 2) ...
ATCGCTGAGTTTGCCCGATCGTAGAGAACGCTCGAAGCGCGCGGAGATGCCCCAAACTCCACAAAATAGATTCCGGCCCTTCCTCGATCAGACCAGACAATATGGGAGCCGTCGACTCCAAATTCCTGCGCACGGTTGCGGATCAGATAGCCGAGTCCGTTCTTTGGAAGCTTGGAGATCCATGCGCTCTTCATGCCAAAACGGGTTACGCCCACGGCCACATTCAATTCGGCCCCCCCGACATACAGGTCCAAACCAGTGGCTTGCTCCAGCCTTTGAAAATGAGATGGCGAGAGCCTGATCATTGCCTCTCCAAAGGTCACCACATCGTACATCATTATCCTCTCCTCTCATTAGAAGAATAAAGTCGTCCCAAATCGGGCGATTTTTTCCCTTGATTCATGAAGCAGCTTGCTCAAATCTATTCGATTTCGTATCCTTTTTCTCTTAACATGACCGACAAAAGCCCTGCTTGCTCTCCGCTCAAGCGATGGGTTGCACAGAGGCTCCTAAACTTCTCCCGGGAAAGGGTACGGTTCGCCCGGTCCCCTTCCAACTCTCTAAAAACCTCCTCAAAGGACTTCAGATGGAGAAACTCCGCGATGTCCCTCATCACCAATTCGTTGCCACTACCCGCCAGCCCCCACAGGTAATAGAGTTCCGAAACCGGAGAGGCCACTACAGGGTGGCAACCTCCCGGAATGGCAAAGATGCTTTTATCCCCGATCAGGAAAGCCTTCATCAGGTTTATTCCGTCCATCAGCAATTGAACGCCATAAGGCCCGAATTGATCTCCTGGTCTTTTCACCCAATTGAAGCGATGGTAATAGACCTCCTCATGATCCGACTCTTCATTCGAAGGTTGACCGCTATCATGTCGATGAAGGGGCGTCCCTGACCAGAACCCCGGGGGGCTGTAGGTCTCTCCGACAACCAGATTCGAAGTGGCATCCTTTGGGCTCACCAGGGGGACCACGTCTCTTCGCCAAATCCAATCTCCCCTGGAGAAGACCTTCACCTCCTCGTTCGACAGAAAGACAGGCGTTTTTTCCTTCGGCGCAGGAGCTTCAAAAAAGGCAACTTCACCGTTTCCTCGGATACTCAGCTTTGAGTTGCAAGGAATGTAGAGGGCAGAGGCATTTGACTTTCCGGGTCCCATGGAGAAGGGGCCGCCGATTCTCCTTCCGTGAAACTTCTTTCCATTGACTTCGGCTTCGAATTCTCCCTCCTGTGGAACAAAGACCACCTCCTTCTCTTTCGTCTCCCTGGTGATCAGATTGGATCCCAATCGATAGATTCCGAATCCCATGATTTCAAGAGGCACCTCGTCCCGAAGGGGATCCAGGATCAGTCCGCTCGTTTGACCATCGTATCGGACGTGAGGATTGATCTCATTCCTTTCAACTCTCACGGCATATTTCCTCATGGTCCTTTCCATGAGAGGGCCTCCTTTCTAAAAGGGCGACTTATTTTGGATTTCCTTAAACCTTCCTGGCTTCGCGGAGTCCCTTTCTGTAATATTCATTGTAGACCGCGCATCCCACTTCTTTCTGAGATCCGAGAAGGACGCTGCATCCACTGCAGGCGGTACAGAAGTTAATCTTTGCGACCTCTCCGGACAGGATTTTTTTTGCAAAGAGGGGGTCGGCGAGGGATTGCCTTCCCATTCCCACCAGATCCACACAACCATTCTTCAAATTCTTCTCCGCCCAATAGAGAAAACTTTTTTTAGACGGATCGGGGTTTTTTAAATCGTTTTTCCCATCTCTCAGGTAGCTGTATCCTGAGCCAATCACCGGAATCTTGACCAATTTCTTCACCGCTTTAGCCCACCCAAAATGTCTGTAGACTCCTTCTGGGAAGTTCTTTGTCGGTCTTACAATCTCAGGGGTGATGGCAGGGATCCCGGCTGAGACATTGATATAATCCATCCCCATCTCTTCGACCATTCTGGCAAAACGAAGGGGTTCAAAGAGGTCTTCAGCGACCTCCTCTGGTCCCGAGGTACCCAATCCACCCGGGATTCCCTCATAGAACGAATATCTCAACCCGATAAGGAAATTTTCATCTCCGATCGCTTTCTTCATCTTTTCTACCGTCGCTTTGAAAAAGCTTGTCCGGTTCTCAAAACTCCCTCCATAACGGTCATCCCTTGTATTGGCGGGCCGTAACATCTCCCCGCAGAGATACCCATGGCAATGTTTAAAATCGATTCCATCCGCTCCAACCTGCTTTGAGAGGATAGCTGCCTGGACAAACTTCTCGCCGATCTCTTCGATCTCCTTTTCAGTCAGAAGATGGACATTTGGATCTCCGGTGGGATAGAGGGAGACGACCCTGGAGAAGGCAGCTCCGCTAATCCTTCCCGAATGGTTGACTTGAAAGAGGATGAGGGGTTTTGGATTAACCTCTCTCATCTCTTTCACCAATCTTTCGAGACCCTTCGCTGTCTCTTCAGAGATCTTCAATTGATTCTTTCTTGCCCGGCTTTCATAGGAGAGGGTGAGCGATTCGACAACGATGATGCCTGCTCCTCCTTCTGCGAGATTCCGATAACGTTGAAGGGTCAGCTGGGTTGGGTTTCCCTCTGAATCTCCGTCATTGCATTCCATGGGTTGATTCACAATGCGATTGGCCGCAATCCTTTTTCCAATCTGAATAGGTGAAGAGAGCATTTCTAAGTTCATTTTATTTACCCCGTTAGAAATAAATGCCCCGCTGCTCTGCAGCGGAGTTAGATTTTAAATAATTCCGGTGCGGTTTCATGCCCCGCTGGAATTTCTAACGGGGTTGACCTCGTTGGATGGAATTTTAATTTCACAGGCACTCTTCTTTCCAGGATCATCTTTCCTGATCGGTTCTGGATAACGATATATCTTTTCCCCTTCCGATCTTGAGAGGAAAGGGGATGGGCGTCTTCGAAACATCTAAAAAAGAGGTGAGGACCTCTCGATTCCTTCCGGAGGAGGCATGCCTTCAAGATCATCTCCGCTACATCGAGGAGGTTTTCGGTCTCCAAGGCAAAGGCCACACCTTTCTCATCGATGGCCACCCCTTCCTTCTTCAACACCTTCAGTCTCTTCAGTCCCTCTCTTAACCCTTCTTCAGTCCTCACGACACTTGTAAACCGGGAGGTGATGGATTGAATTTCTTTTCTCACCCAAGAGGCTTGTTTCCCTTCGTCCATATGGTTTAGTTTTGAAAGAAACTTTTTCACCCGCCGGAAAATCGCCTCTGGCTCTTGTTTAAGGTCCATTGCCACCTCTGCTGCCTCACGACCAGAAATCCGGCCAAAGACCTGTCCATCCAAGAGGGCATTTCCACCAGGGCGATTGGCGCCATGCTGGCCACCGGCACATTCTCCAGCCGCATAGAGACCCTTCAAAGAGGTATCCCCTTTCCCTCTGATTTTGATTCCTCCCTGAAAGTGCTGGATGCAGGGGGCAATCTCCATCTGTTCTCCTGTCCCGAGATCAATTCCATGCCCCTTAAGCCATTCGATGGAGTCTGGGTTGATCTCTAAGAGACGGTGAAACGGCGAAGCCACCCTCTGGCCAGGATCGATTCGAGACTTGACCTCCTTCTCATATCGCTCTTGCCACTTTGGATCCAAATCTTGGAATTTAAAGCCTTCAGGATTGATGCTGTAATCGAGAAAAACACGATGCCCTTGGGCGATCTCTTTAAACATGGCAATGTCGATGAGATGGGTTCTTTTCTCCAATGAGACAGGCCAACTTGATCCTTTCTCAAAGACCAGATCGGATATCTCTGATGGGGACGTTTCCCTGGGAAGGTAGTTTTTCAAAAACTCTTCCCCTGCTTCATTGACGAACCTGGGAATGGCTCTCATCAGACTTCCAGAACAATTCAACCTGGTTTTAATTGAAGCAGGGCCTATCTGGATGAATTCCATATTGACCAGTTCTGCCCCTGCCCTATAGGCCAGGGCATAACCATCTCCTGTCATCCCTTCTGGAAAGACATGGACTCCAAAAACCTCTCCTGCCCCTCCGGTTGCAAGGAGGATCGCCTTACTTGAAAAGACTTTCAGCCTCTCTTCGACTTTGAATTCTTCTCTTTCGTCGATCCCAATGGCACCGACGATTCGTCCTCGATATTTGATGAGGTCTGCGATCATACAGTGATCAATCATTTGAATATTGACGGATGAGACCTTCTTGAGTAAGGCCTCTTCAATATGATTGGCTGTTCTTGGGCCCGTATAACAAGCCCTGGCATATTCAGAACCGTCTGTGATGAACTGGTCGACCCGACCATCTTCTCTTCTCACAAAGGGGACTCCCAGAAGGTCCAGATATTCAAAGGCTTGTTGAGCCTCCTTCGCCAGGATCGATGCGAGATCGCCATCTGAGACATAACCTCCGATCCGATAGATATCCTCCGCATGATATCTCCAACGATCAGGTCCTCCGGGTTCTGTATCAGGAAGGGTGGCATGAAAAGCCATTCGATCGGAGCAGGCAGTGGCAGTGACGCCTGACTTTCCCAGACGGCCTTTTGTGACGAGAAAGACCTTTCCTCTTCTCAAGGTTTCTCTGGCTTCAATGGCTGCCCTGAGGCCAGCGCCACCGGCCCCAATCACCAGGACATCGCATTCAATTTTTTCCATACCTTTTTCAAAACTGATACAGTTGACTGCTCAGATTAAACCCGAAATTCGAATATCGAAATCCCTGCCTTCGCCCCGCAAGGCGGGGCTTCGCGCAGGCAGGCGAAACAAATCCGAAATCCGAATGCTCAAATGATCTAAACAAACAAAGTTTTGATATTTCGGATTTTGAACATCGCAAATTGTTTCGTATTTCGAATTTCGTGTTTCGGATTTATAAGTCCTCTCTTTCTATCCATGCGGTAGCAATACTGCCTTCACTGCCTCTTTACTCTTCATCGCATGGAGGGCTTCATTCGCCTGATCTAATGGGAAGGTATGGGTGATCAGTTTTTTGAAGTCCTGAGGGCGTCTCATGATGAGTTGAAGGGCCATGTGAGTATGACGCACCTCGCTCACCCAAACTCCCTGGAGTCTGAGGTTTTTCCGTCCGATATCATGAAAACAATCGAGCTCAATCGTTCCGTGAGGCTCTCCGAAGCCAGCCGTGATACAAGAGCCACCTGTTCGAGCTAAGGAGATGCATTCCTTGAGGGCATCCGGTTCGCCCGCCATTTCGAAGGCCACGTCAACACCCCGCCCATGCGTTATTCCCATCACCGCCTCCTTTCGTTCCTCCATAGAAAGTCGATGACGATTTAAGGCGGTTGTGGCTCCAAAAGCTTGACACATCTTCACCCTCTCTTCTGTCCCACCGATGACAATGATCTCAGAGGCCCCGAATGATCTGGCAAAGGCAACAGAGAATATCCCAAGGGGTCCAACTCCCTGGACCAAGACCGAATCTCCGGATTCCATTCGCGATAAGTCAAAGGCATGAGCGGCTGTGGCTCCTGAACAGGAAGCAGGGACGAAAATCCGGAGATCGGCATCTGTCTCAATTTTAAAAAGATCGACTTCCCGGGCCAGAAGAAGATACTCCGAATAATTTCCGGTGAGGTGCGGAGGCTCTGCGCACGAGGTATGGATGCCATAGACCCATCGATGAGGGCAGAGAGATGGCTCCATCTTCACCCTGCAGAAGTAACAGTGACCACAGGTCACACCCCTGTTCCATAGGACCTTGTCTCCCCTTTTAAGAGGTCTTCCATGGACATCTCTTTTTTCTCCGTTGACATCCGCGATCTCCCCAACTCCCTCGTGGCCCAAGATCATCGGAAGCCGAATGCGAGGGTCTCTGCCTTCCCACATATGGACATCCGAACCACAAACCCCTGCCGCCTCAATTTTCACAAGGACTTCACCCTCCTTCAGGTCTGGAATGGGAAAGGCCCTCATCGGAAGGGGCTGATTAAATTTTTCAAGGACCATCGCTTTTGATTCCATGAAGTTGCCCCTTCAATCCACGTATTCATCTTCCGGTATTTGGGCTGGAGTACCGATCACAATCGTTTTAAAATCTCCATATCCGCGGTGACGAACTCCAGGAGGGATGAGCACGGTGACCCCGGGCTCCAGATCAACGACCTCTTGATCCAACTCCAATTTCCCCTTCCCTTCGAGGATATAATAAACTTCGGTTGTTCGTTTATGGTAATGCTTGACGCCGTCAAGGATGTGAGTGACATGAATATTTATCTCGGGGGTGTCTCGATGGGTAATCACGCGGATGCTCTCGCCACAGAGGCTATGAATCACCTCAGGAGCATTTTCTACATTTCTAACGAGATGCTTAGCCATGAACCTCTCCTTCCATCACAGCTTGAAAATCGTGGGGAGAATTAAAACCAACCAGGGCCAGAAGGCTATGACTACCAGGTCAACGATGAGAATCAGGGTATAAGGGATCAACGGCTTAATGGTATCCGTCAATTTTATTTTAGCAATGCTACAAATAATGACGAGGCAGAGCCCAATGGGTGGCGCGACAATGGATATTCCCACGATGGCAATGACGAGAACCCCGAAGTGTAAGGGGTGAACCCCGAGAGTCTGAGCAATGGGGAAGAGAATAGGGAAAAAGATAAGAATAGCAGGCAGGCCATCCAGGATCATTCCGAAAAAGAAAAAAACCGCGATCGTCATCAAGAGAAAAACGATCCGTCCTTCGGAAATAGATCCGATAAACGTGCCTAAAGCCTGAGGAACCTGATGCGTGGCGAGTATCCATGAAAAACCTGTGGCGGCTCCTACCAGAAGACAGACCACGCCCGTCATGACTGCCGTATCCACAAGGATCCGAAAAAGGTCCCTTCCTTTGATCTCTTTATAAACGAAGACAGAGATGATGAAGGCATAGACCGTGGCTACAGACGCAGCCTCCGTAGCTGTGAAGACTCCGCCAAATATTCCACCGAAAATAATGACAGGCATCATGAGCGGGATAATGCTGTTCTTGAAGGAAGCGATGATCTCCCTGAAGGGAGATCTCTTCCCCTCTGCTCCCGGAAGGATTCCTCTCGAGGACTGAATATAGATGATCACCATCAGGGTCATGGCCATGAGAAACCCGGGCAGAAAGCCTCCCATGAAGAGACCGGCGATGGAGATATTCGTCATGGCTCCCAGGACAACCATGTTGAGGCAGGGTGGGATCATCATCCCCATTCCTGTAGCGGCAGCGACGATGGCTGAGGCCCGGGGCGGGGTATAACCTGCCCGAATCATGGATGGAAGAAGGAGTGATCCAATGGCTGAGGCGTCAGCCACAGAAGATCCTGAAATCCCTGAAAAGAAGATTTCAGAAACAACCACAACGAACCCTAAACCTCCTTTAATGTGGCCGACCAGGTTTCTTGCAAATCGCACGAGGCGCAGGGAAATGCCTCCATGTTCCATCAGACCGCCGGCGAGGATGAAAAGGGGAATGGCGAGAAAAGGAAACGTATCGATGCCGGAATAAAGTTTCAACGTGACGGTTGAGATAGGGATGGTTCCTTGAGAGAGAAGAGTCAATATACAGGCAAGGGTCATCGAGAACGCCACCGGAACATTGATGGCGAGAAGGAGAACAAAGCACCCCAGGAGGATCACAAGGGCGATCATGATTGAGCGCTTCCCCCCTCCTTTTTCTTCCACCGGTGAATTTCCTGAACGATGAGATAGAAAATCATGAGGCATCCGCTCACCGGGATGGCCAAATAGGGCCATATGTAGGAGAGACCCATGGAGGAGTAGAATCGATTCCGGTTGAAAGAGAGGACCTCGATGCCCTCGGTGATCATGACCAGGGCGACCATTCCCACGATGATGGGAACGATGAGTTCAACTCGGCGTCGCATCTTTTCCGGTAGCATTTTAACTACCAGTTCAATCCCGAAATGGCGCCAGCGTTTGACTCCGATGGCCGCCCCGAGAAAAGACACCCACTGGAAGAGGAGCATGGCCAGTTCCTCCGACCAGGCCAGAGGGGTCTTTAAAACGAATCGATTGAAGACTTGGAGAAAGACGATAATGGCTAATGCCACGACGAGGATGGCAGCCGTCACTTCCACAATATTTCCAAAAAATTTCTTCACAAAGGGTCCTCCTTCTAATAAAGGGAGAGGCAAAATTCTTGCTCTCCCTTTATGAAGTCTATTTCTTCTTAGCTGCTGCCCTCACCGATTCAAGGAGCTCTTTTCCAAAAGCATATTTCTTAACAAAGGCATCGTAGACGGGTTGGACGCGCTTCTCAAAGGCCGCCTTATCCACATCGGCAATCACCTGGACGCCTTTCTCCTTCGCCCAGCCGATGGCCTTATTCTCGTCAGCCGTGTAAATCTCGATAAAATACTTTTCCGCCTCTCGGGCCGCCTCATTGATTTGAGCCTGAAGATCCTTAGGAATGCTATCCCACCACTTCTTACTGGCAAGCAGCGGCGTGGGTAGCCAAAACTGTTCGGTCAGGGAGTAGGCCTTGCAGACCTCCCAATGTTTTGAGGTCCAGAAGAGAACAGGAGAATTTTCGGCTCCATCTAACACTTTTTGCTGGAGGGCCAGATAGACCTCACCCCACGCGGTCGGCGTGGCAATCCCTCCCATCTCGTTGATGGATTGAATGTGGATCGCGCTGGGCATGACCCGGATCTTCAGGCCTTTTAAGTCCTCGGGCTTTCGCACGGGTTTATTTACCGTGTAGATGCTTCGACCGCCGTCATCTGCCCACATCATTCCGACCAGGTTCTGTTTTGCGTAGGTCTCATTGAAGAACTTCTTTCCCACATCACTTCGAAAGGCCCGCCACATCTCATCGCGATTACTGAAGAGGTAGGGCAAATCGAAGACATAACCTTCCGGAATCCATTCTCCTGAGAAGGATACGGGCATCTTCGCCATCTCAACATTTCCCATCTGCATGCCCAGATAGAGATCCCTTGTCTGACCGAGCTGGCCGCTGTGGTATACTTGGATTTCCACTCTTCCCTTGGTCTTCTCCTTCACCTTCTCGGCAAAGTAGACCCAGCTCCTGGTGTGAGGATGATCCGGAGAGAGGATATCTGCTAACTTCGCGGTGATCTTCTTCTCCTGAGCTTGTGCACTCACAGAGAGGGTCATTGAAAAAATCACCGTCAAAATCCAAATCAAAAGCGCTGTCCTCTTTTTCATGTTAAAACCTCCTTGTAAATTTTTTATGCAGAGTTCCGTCTAAGATGGATCTTTCCAAAATCACCTCCCCTCTTGTCATTATCTTTGTAGTTCGATGCGCCTCCCTTTTTCCGCAGAGACATAGACCGCATAAATGACCTCTACGACCTCCCTTGCCAAATCTATTCCGGAGATCGGTTCTCTATCCAATCGGACGGCGTCGATGAAATCCTCCAGCTCCTGAGGATATCCCCTCATCCAGTCCTCATCAGGGCTTGGAAATTGCCATCCCGCCTTGGTCTCCACCTTCTCGGTAATATATTCTGAGCCGAAGACATTTCCTTCCGGGGAATAGACCACGATGCTGGTATTTGGATTGATATTTGCGTAAGCGACCGCATTGGATAGATAGACGCTGATCAGGTTCTTCACCCCTCCCAGGCTCACATCCGTGGCATGGAGGGTCGCCTTTGAACCATCTTCGAAGGTGATCAAGGCAGCGGACCAATCTTCCACATCGACCCAGGAGTCGACCATCCATTTCTTCGGTTCCTTCTGAAAGGCCTCCATTTTTGTGAGATGACCGATATCGCCGATGATGGATTTGACCCGAATGGGTCGACCGAACTTCATCATTCCTTCGTAGTGTTTCAAATGGAGCACTGCTCCTATGGGATGGGAACCCAGTCGCATGAGGGATCCCCCACCCGAGGTCCTCCACTCACGGGAATAGGGCGCATGGGAGCCAGAGTGACTCTCTTCAGCCCGTATGTCCAAAACCGTCCCCTGACAGGCCGTCATCAGGCTCTTCAGTTTTGTCACCGGAGGGGCATAGACAAAATTTTCTGCATAACAGAATTTTACTTTGTTCGTTTGGACTGCTTTTTGGGCCGCAAAAG
>Ga0299912_10005928_pt1 | contig 10037 bp, 9 predicted proteins | sample RVTome_2_FD_207667 | JGI IMG/M metagenome (GOLD analysis project Ga0299912, IMG submission 207667) | Soil microbial communities from uranium-contaminated site in the Upper Colorado River Basin, Wyoming, United States - RVT95D214 (version 2) ...
ATCTTCTGGAAATGTTCGGCGCTACGCCCTCCCCTCAAGCCGATATCCTGGTCAAAGAGGAAGATGCCATTCAGGTGGGTCGTGTTAAACTGAAAGTGATCCACACACCAGGACATTCCCCGGGAGGAATGTCCCTCTATTTAGATGGGATGGTATTTACAGGCGACACCCTCTTTGTGGGCTCGGTGGGGAGGACTGATTTTCCAGGGAGTTCATGGGATGAGCTGGACGCGTCTATCCGGCAAAAACTCTATGTCTTACCTGGAGAGACGGTGGTCTTCCCCGGTCATAACTACGGATCCACACCCACCTCGACCATTCAATACGAGAGGCGGCACAATCCCTTTGTCCATGGATAAAAATCCAATCTTACCACAATCTTCAAAAATGCCTATATCCTCACCGGCAAGAATATGAACTTGAACCTTGGGGAAGCACCAAATACCAAATAAGTTCCAATGATCAAATTCCACACAAAATCATTTCGACCCCTTGAAATTGAAGCTTGGAATTTATTTGGAGTTTGGAGTTTGGACTTTGGACTTTGGGATTTGTGATTTAACCATGCTCAAACGTCATACTCATTGGCTCATCGTTTTATCATTTTTTCTAATCCTTTTCCCCATCGCTTATCTTCTTTTAATGCCCGATCTTTCAAAACTCAGAAAAGAGAACCCAAAAAAGACGGCACTCATGGAGTATCGAGAAAGGGCATACAAAGAGAAGAAGAAAAGATACAGGATGGATCAGAGTTGGGTGCCTCTTTCTAAAATATCCCCATACCTCATCAAGGCTGTCCTCATTGCAGAAGATGATAAATTTTGGAAACATGAAGGCTTTGACTATGAGGCGATACAGAAGGCCATCGAAAAGGATCTCAAAGCTAAGAAATTTAAGTCCGGTGGAAGTACCATCACCCAACAGTTGGCAAGAAATCTTTATCTTTCTCCTGAAAAGTACTTGATCAGGAAAATCTCCGAAGCCATCATCACCTGGAGAATGGAGAAGGTCCTTTCAAAAAAACGAATTCTTGAGCTATATCTCAATGTGGCGGAGTGGGGAGAAGGGATATTCGGCGTGGAAGCGGCTTCGAGGCATTATTATGGAAAACCTTCCTCTGAATTGACTCCTGAGGAAGCGGCCAGGCTGGCATCCGTCCTCCCGAATCCAAGAAAATATAACCCTGTTGGAGACCAACGCTATGTGATCAACCGATCCAATCTCATTTACAGCATCATGATTCAAAGGGAAATTGTCATCCCCGAGTATAAAGAAATATATCAAGAAGTGACAGAAAGTTTAGAGCCCTCCTCCCCGGAGGAAACCGATTCTCAAGTTCCTGTCTCAAAAGAAGAGGAAATAGCAAAGGATAAGTAAACTACCCCGCAGCAAAGCTGCGGGGTAGTTTACTTATCGGCGGTAAAGATCAAACTCGCCTTCTTTGGCTCTAAGTTTTGGTCTCTTCCACTAAAAACGGGGTGCAGAGCATTCCAACGCTCGTTTTTTTCATCCAAAATGTATGGAAGGAGAATAAATTTAATCTTAGCGGTCCTGTTTCTTGAAATCACCCGGGCGGAAGGATCGCTGGCGACGGTTGGAGGTTTAGGAGTTCCACAGGAAAATCTTTTTCGATCCAGGCATCAAGACCTCCGGCAAGGGGGCGAACTCTCGTGATTCCTCGCTGTTTTAGAAACAGCGCCGCCCGGGCGCTTGAAGCCTCATTGGGTCAGGTGCAAAATAAAATGATCTCTCGATCACGAGGAACTTGATGATGATACTCGTCTAACTCTTCAAAGGAGGCATGAAAGGCACCGGGTATGGTACGTGGCTCAGCTTCGAATTCCAAACTGCTGCGCAGATCTAAAATCAACAGGTCTTCACCTGCATCGAGTCTCTGTTTCACTTCTTCAGGCATGATTCGGGCGATGGCTAAGCGATGAAGAAATCGCTTGCGCTGGATATATTTCCAAATGATATAAACTGCCAAACTCAATGGAACAATCAAACCAAACCAAGGGCCTATGCCACTGGTATGAAAAGTAAAATCATTCAGCTCCCGGCTAAATTGATAACCCAGTAAAATGAAAAGACCGACCCAGATAAAGGTTCCAAGTCCATCAAATAGTAAAAATCGAATAAGACGCATACGAAAGATTCCTGCAAGGGGAGAAGCCATGGTAGCCATTCCCGGAATGAATTTGGCGAGCAGGAGGGAACGAGGACCATATCGCGCAAAAATCTCTTTTGTCCGTCGAACACATGATTCTGGATTGAGTGAGATACCGCAAAGAAAGGGTAACACTTTGCCACCACGTCGAAAACCAATCTGGTACCAAAATTGATCACTTAATAACGCTGCCAGGAGGGCTAATCCGAAGACAAGGCCAAAATTTAATTTTCCGATACCCGCCAAAGCACCGGCTGCGAGCAATATTGGAACAATAGGGACTGGCAAACCGAGCTGTGCAACAAGCACCCACAAGAAGAGGACGATATACCCTTGCTTAATCAAAAACTGAGCCACTTCATTCATGGTTTACTTCCAAAGGGAACTTGTTCTTTTATGGATATTTAATTATGCTTTAACTATAATAGACCGATTTCATCATGAGCAAACAGATCACTGAAAAAGCGGTGTTGAATTTCCATCTCTCTTTTGAGGGATTTTCTCGAACGGAGCCAAAATGTTTGAATAAAAAATGGAAGGCAGAGGATCTCTTGCCCTCTTCTATTTGTATCTAAAGTTTTACTTCGATCATTCCCCTTGAAAGTGCTTGCTGGGGTTTACCATAAAGTTTTTATAAATTTTGTAATGCTCTGTATCCTCATATTGAATTGTTTTCACTGGGCTTTGATCAAAACTGTAAATCACAGACCCAGGACAAGCCAAAAGAATCGGAGAGTGGGTGGCAATGATGAATTGGGCATGCCCCAGAGAGGCCATCTCTTGAAGAAGCTTTAGAAGTTCCAACTGGCTTTTGGGTGAAAGGGCTGTCTCCGGTTCGTCTAAGAGATAGAGTCCCTTAATCTTGTAGCGAGACTTGAAAAAAGACATGATAGACTGTCCGTGAGATTGGGCAATCAGAGATTTCCCTCCAAAATAATCGATCTGTCCAGGATTGTCTGCCTCCCATTCATCTACCAATTGGGCAAAATTATGAAAAATTTGTGATGAAAAAAAGGAGCCTGGAACAATACCATCCGTCCATTTGACTTCAATGTACAGAAAAAATGTTTCCTCATAAGGATTGATCACAGAACGGGTTCTTTCAATTCCGCTCCAGATGTGGATATTACACCTCCGGGCCAAGGCTTCTAATAGGGTTGTTTTCCCTGACCCATTCTCCCCAATAAAGAAAGTAACGGGCAAGGGGAATTGGATGCTTCGCGTTTTCTGAAGCACATCAATGTTGAAGGGATAATGATCCCTGGTTGGGTATTGTTCCGGTAACAACCTCATTTCTTTTAAATGTAACAAGAAAATACCTCCTTATTTACGCATAGACCTCCCACGACTCAGACCGCTTTTCAAAGTCCTGCAAATGAAAATGGAGAAAGAGGATTTCACCGGAAAATAGATTCCTGCCAGGCGTCATCAAACAAAGAACCCCGTTCATGAGGCGGTGTTTTCAGAGGCGATCGCAATAAAGATTTAATCCCAACGCCCGGTTCCTTTGCGCCTTACGATTTTTCTTGTTCCCACGCCCTTGCCCTTTCAACGGCCGTCTTCCACTTCCGGTAAAGAGATTCTCTTTGTTTGGGACTCATCCGAGGAACAAATTTCCTCTTTGCAGTATAATTGGCGGCAATTTGCTGTTGATCCTTCCAAAACCCTACGGCTAAACCGGCCATGTAAGCGGCTCCCAAGGCGGTTGTCTCAGTTATCTCCTGGATGACGACCGGAACCCCCAGAATATCGGCTTGAAACTGCATCAAAAACTCATTGGCGGCCGCTCCCCCGTCGACCCGCAATTCCTTCAGCCTCATTCCAGAGTCCTCCTCCATACATTCCAGAACATCCCTCGTCTGATAGGCAATCGACTCTAAGGCGGCCCGGGCAATATGAGCTTGGGTTGTCCCTCGGGTAATTCCCAAGATGGTCCCTCGGGCATACATATCCCAGTAGGGTGCTCCCAAGCCGACAAAAGCCGGCACAAAATAGACTCCTTCGTTAGATTGGATGCTGCTAGCCAACTTTTCACTTTCGGAAGCTCGTTGAATCATACGTAGGCCGTCCCGGAGCCATTGGACGACAGCGCCGCCAATAAAGACGCTTCCTTCTAAGGCATATTCAATTTTCCGGCCGATTCCCCAGGCGATCGTCGTTAGAAGGTTCTTCCTGGAAAGCACCGGCTTCCCGCCTATGTTCATCAGCAAAAAGCAACCCGTTCCGTAGGTGTTTTTCGACAGGCCTTTGCGGAAGCAGGTTTGGCCGAAAAGAGCTCCTTGTTGATCTCCCACGATTCCTGCAACGGGGATCTCCATACCCAAAAAGGCTCCGGGAGATGTACTTCCGTAGATTTCACTGGAAGCTTTGACAGCCGGTAAGATTTGTTCGGGGATATGAAAATATTCTAAGATCTCCCGATCCCATGAAAGATTATGAATATTGTAAAGCATCGTGCGGGAAGCGTTCGAATAATCTGTGATATGGAGCTTCTTCCCCGTCATATTGTACAGCAACCAGCTATCCACTGTGCCAAAGGCCAGCTCCCCTTTTTCGGCTGCCCGGCGGATCGTTTTTTGATGGTCCAAAATCCACTGGATCTTAGTCGCTGAAAAATAGGCATCGATCACCAATCCAGTTTTCCTGCGAATCTTTTGGGCGAATTTCGTCTTCTTGATTTTGGAACAACTTGGGGCGGTCCTGCGGCACTGCCACACAATGGCATTATATACCGGCCGGCCGCTCTCCCTGTCCCAGATTAAAGTGGTCTCCCGCTGGTTAGTGACCCCGATGGCGGCGATTCGTTGGGGTGAAAGGTTGGCGGAATCGAGGGCCTGCCGGGCAGCTTCCATTTGCGAGTCCCATATTTCTATAGGGTCATGTTCTACCCATCCAGGCTGGGGAAAAATCTGCGTGAACTCCTTGGCTGCCATACTAATAATCTTCCCCTGGTGGTCGAAAATCACCGCGCGGGAACTCGTGGTTCCCTGATCCAGGGCCATGATATATTCCTTTTCCATAAATAGAATCCTCCCCAAGGTTAAAGTCGGTTTTACGAATAAATTTTACATGACCGATTGGAATCCCCTGCAAAAACACAAGACTTGTAAGCGTCTTTCATTATGGACGCAGCAATGCCTATAGCCCATCCCCCCATGGAGTGGCCTTCCATCCCGATGTTGTCAACGTCAACCATATCCAGTGACCGTAGATACTTCAGCCCATCTATGCCACCAAAACCATTGGCAAATGCCGGGGGATCGGAATAGCCATGACCTGTTTGATCCAAGGCCAGGACGACATATCCTCGACGAGCAAATTCAATGGCAAAGCCATCCTGCGTCTCACGGGAATTGATATAGCCATGGATGGCTAAGATACCTGGAGCCTTATGTTTTGCATCCACTCCTTTGGGTATATAGAGTAAACCGCTCATCATGATATTGTTGGAACCCATAAACCGGACATCCCGAATGGCGATCTTTCCCCCGCCGGTTTGGACCCGATACGCTACGAAACCACCGACCCAAATAAGCAAAATGGCCAAAACCAGGATCCAATGCACCTTACCTGCAGACGAATTGAAATGATTCATGTTCTCCTCTTTTCCCTTTAACTCTTTGTGAGAAATCAACAGCGAATAGACATACCCCCTATTCGCATTAAGCAACTCAATACTCACCTCCTGCTCTCATAGATTTCTGTTCTTCCCAGTCTCGCAGAATTAAAGCAAAAATCTGATTTTCCGCAATCATAACAAGCCTGCATAGGTTGTCAAGCAGATTCTCTGGCACTTTTTCGCCTTACTCGTTACATTTTTTTCCCACAAGAAATTTATTAAGACGGTACCTAAAATCCCCGTTCAGACTCCTATCTAAGTACTTTCTTTAGCTTTTTTCTGCCTCGATAAGCTTCTTTCTGATGGGAGGCGCCATAGTTGGGCGCCATGCGTGGTCCCCGGCCCAGTTTGTACGCAGTTCGTCAAGATCGGACCAGGAATAGACTGCAAGCCCGGCTGCCTAAACCGCTCTCATGGGGTGGTTTCTGCAATTTTTGGCAGGATAACCGGTATGTTCAGTGCGTTCGCATGGAACTGCATGAGCAGGTCATGATACACCATCATTGATTTGAGGAGACATCAGCATGCCGGCCTCGTGCTCATCTTCCCTGCTGTTCAGTTAATGCCGAAACGATTGCCTCCCCGAATTCTGTTGCTGCATTCGGGCCACTGCCTGTTATGATATTTCCATCGCGTTCTACATGTTCGCCGGTATAAATGGCTCCTCTTTGCTTTAAAATATAGGAACGTGAAGCCGTGGCTTTTTTCCCATTAAGCAGACCAGCATTCGCTAAAATGGTAGGAGCCAACTCAATGGCCGCTAATATTTTCCCCTGCTCCAGTGCTTGTCTGGCAATTTTATGGGCTATGGGATTATCAAAATATTCGGTGCACCCAAAACCACCGATAAAGACGACAGCGTCATAATCCTTTACTTGAACATCATGAATAAGAATATCAGGCTTCACTGTCATTTGAGGGAATGAACCCGAATTTGCATCTGCTAAGGTGCTGGAGGCAACGATGATTTTAGCTCCTTTGCGGTCGAAAATCTTTTTAGACTCCTCGAATTCAGTTCCATGGAAAGAAAGCGAAGCAATGATCATGACAATTCTTTTGCCTGTTAATTTGCCTGTATTTTTCTGCTGATTTTCCGCAAAGACGGTTGTTAGGGATAGTACCACCATCAGAACGATGGACCATAACATACATCTTTTCATGGAATATCTCCTTTTCTACTATTATTTCCCTTGCCTCCTATACGGACACATCTTTGATGACGATTTGGTCCATATTCAAGGCACCCAGGCCAAGATGGGCGGCATGCTCAAGCTGCAGGCTGGTCATTTCTGTTTTGAAGCCGCTGTAGCATTCTGCAAGAACCTCCGCCGCAACGCGATCGGCTGCCAACGCATCCCCGCTGATGATGATCCGGTCAGCTTTTAAGGAAATTCCACCCCAGCTAAGGTGGTGTGATTTGCCTAAACAATAGCGTGCATCAATGATCGTTAGATCGGGATCAATAGCTGAAGCTATTTCGGCAATGGCACGATGAGACATGATCGTTTTGCGGTCAGAACTCTCGGCGTTGTATTCTATCCCTTCACGATGCATATCCATCCGTGTTTTACGGTTAATTTGCCCCATGGTATTTTTTAATGCGCAGGTGAACTGCGTGACCGAATGCTGTTTGAGCGTCGGCATGTTTATGATCAGCGGTGTTTCATATACACTCTTAAAAACAGAGGCACTGGGTATGGCCACCCAACGGCGATCCTTGACAAGCACAACTTCATCATCGTACAAATCCTTTATCTTGAAGCCACCTGTTCTTGCTTTCTCGTCAAGATCATATAATTGAAAAGCATGAGCTCTATAGCTATAAGCACATTCCGCAATGGTGATGTCGTTAAATCCCTCCTTCTTCAGCAACTCGATTGTTGTCAACAGTGAAAGGCCGTCGGTGGTTACCGGATACGGGCTTGCTACCACAAAGTTAGGTTTTAGATGGACAGCGTTTTTTTTACCTAAGCGGGTAAAACCGCCAAGGATCTCCATCCCTTTTGCCAACATGGGCGCAAATTGGGTTCCGTGAACGACCACGACAATAGACTTGCCGTTCTCCACATATGGATTTGGCAAGCGTTTCCTGCAAGGTAGAAAAGATGGTTTCTGCTGCTGAGCCAGGCTTTCCAGGGCTAGAGGGGCACCGGCAAAAAAAGCGCATGTGCCACCCAGGAAATGCCGCCGCGTAATTTTTTTCACCATAAAACACCTCCTACAAAAAGTCTTTAGAAATGACCGATTCGTTTCGTTTAGTCTGGTACCGGTCGAGATGTTTGTTTCAGTATTTCATCGGTTATTTTAAGAGAACTGGCTTCAAATATGACATAAAGAAAATGGTTGGTCGCTTTCACTGAGTAATATCTGCCTTTGTTGCTCTTGAATATTGGAATTCCATCAAATATTTGTCTTTTGTGCTTGCTGGAAAAGATATTTAAAAGCAATTGCTTTTTTTCTTCCGCTTTTTGGCTATTCGCGTATCGAATGATTAAAAGCCGCGCTTCTTCACCATTGCTTTGATACGCACCCAAGACGCCTTCAGTTCGGATACCGTCTATCTCGAGGACATTTTCATGCGTCAAATAGAAATGACTATTCAACCCCAACGGTCCTTTAACATAAACTTTACTTCGCGGCACCAAACCATTTACAGGAAGGTGGGTAAGCATCTTCGGCCCCTCAGAGGTGTTACCGATCCGTTTTGAAATGTTTTCAGCAAGTTGAGAAAGAACCATTTTGGTCCTTTTACCCGCTTTTCGCCCTATCGTAACAATATAATAGCAACTCTGCCAAAAGGTTACATGATAATCATATTGAGTCCCTTCATTGCCAACATTCAAAGCAGGCATTTTGTAATCGCGCTGAAGGGAATATATCCCGAAGGCTGCCTCAGGATCATTCATTTCATAGATATCAACCGTGAGTGTTTCTTCACCATCAGAATATTCCTGAGTGATGATTCGTTTGAATCCGTATTCGAAAAATAAAACAGCCCCGCCGTCAATGTATTCATAAAGCTGTTCCTTTTCATAAATTCTTGCAGGTCCCTTTCTTTCCCATGGAGGAATTTCAAAATTTGATGGCAATAATAATTCCAGTGATTTTGGAATCCCGGAAGCACCGTAAAGTGGAGGAAATGTGATCATATACAGAAAAGTTGTTATCAGGAAAATGAACATGTATTTGTGCCTGGTTATCTTATCCATAGCCCCTCTTTTTGTGGTGTATTCTCAAAAACTTGAATCGGGCAGATCTACGCTATTTGCATTTTGGCCCATAAATATGATGCTTGTCTTGTCCGATAGATCCTCAGGACTGATAGATATGAATGCCTTGGATGACTTATACCCGGTCCATTTATCCACTGCCATTTTGGCACAGGTTGATTCGAAGATATGGGTAGGGATAATCAGCCTGGGCTTCACCTGATCCATAAGATTGAATCCCTTCTTGTTTGCCGCGTTCATGCCGGAATAAAAATTGCTCAGTTGCGTGATAGCGATATCCACCTTGCCTAAAGCGGATAACTGTTCAGGAGTCAATGCTTTCTGCCCGATATCCCCAAAGTGTGCGATTCGCAAACCATCCATATCAACGATAAATATGTAATTGCTCCCGCCTTCGGATCGAAATTCATCTCCCTCATCGTGGGCAGAGGCAATGCCGCGAATCATTACATCCTCCATCTTGATTTCTCCGATTTTCACATCAAGCTGTTGACCCGGAAAGGATTTGACAAAATCCAAACGCCGATGATCCCCGTGATTGTGTGTTGTCAGCAAAACATCCTTCTCGGTTGGAGGGCCGGACAGCGCTACGGGCGTAATGACATCAATAAAAACCCTTGTCCCCCTGGCGCTTATCAATTCAACCTGGGCCGGGTCTGAATAGTATAGTTTAATGGAGTCTTTGCCTTCTGATGCTTTGGGGATTACCGTAATGCAACAGACGATGCTAACCATAAGAAAAGAAAAAAATACCTTTAAAACAATCTGTTTCATTTTTGTATCCTCCTTTCTTTATGAAGATTGCTGAGGTTTTTTTCAGTTGTTTTCTGAGTAAAACTTCTTCTTGATATCTTATCCATATTACCTCACTTCTTTATGAAGCTTCAGATATCAATGAGTTTTCCTCCATTGGGAAGATCGCTTTCGCTGTAACCGAAATCGGACAGCATGCGGCTGGTTATGGGTGCGGGGACATTCCAATCCATTTTTTTACTAATGAAGTTGATCACTGAATAGTCAA
>Ga0299912_10005929_pt1 | contig 10037 bp, 8 predicted proteins | sample RVTome_2_FD_207667 | JGI IMG/M metagenome (GOLD analysis project Ga0299912, IMG submission 207667) | Soil microbial communities from uranium-contaminated site in the Upper Colorado River Basin, Wyoming, United States - RVT95D214 (version 2) ...
GGGCCCGCCGCTCCGATCCCTCGGGCGCCGACGCGCTCACGGCCGCGAAGCGGATGCGGCGCCACGCGCTGCTCTCCGGCGGGAAGAAGGACCCGGACCTCGTCCTCGGGGTGGCCGAGGAGCACTTCGCGCTCCCCGGCGCCCGGCTCGGCTACTGGGAGAGGTGCGAAATCGACCCCGCCTGGCGGCGGCTCAGGAAAAGCGGCGGGCGAATCGCGACCTGAGCCTCAAGCCGCGCGGCGACGCGGACGAGTCTTCGCCCGCGACCGCGCCACCTTCCCCCCGAAGAACGACGGGATCGGCAGGCTCCGCATGGTGTGCAGGCCCGGCGGTGCGTCGAGCACCTTGGGGATCGTGTTCACGGTGATGGACGCCGTGGCGACGTCGCCGTGGAAGCCGCCCAGCGCCTTGACCTCGAGGTTCGGCGAGCCGGCGATGGCGATCGCGTCGTAGGTCTCCGGCGCGCCCAGGTAGGCCTCCATGTGGAGCACGATTACGGGTTCCCCGCCGCGGTAGCCGGTCCCGTCCTGGACGATGCCGCACACCTGACCGCGCTCGACGCGCAGGAACTCGCTCGCGACCGGCTGCTCGGCGATCTTCGGCGCGATCTCGTCGGTGATCCGCTCCAGCGTCCAGCCCAGCGCGTCGGCGATCATCGCGACCGACTCGGTGAGGCCCACGTGCCTAACGGTGCCCTCGTGCACCTTTTGCGCGAACTGCTCCGGCGTCATGCCGGCGCCGATCTTCTTCTGGAACGGCAGGCGGCGGATGCGCGCGTCCTGGACGCGGTCCACGCGGACCCGGTCCACCCGCTCACAGATGCCGGTCAGGGTGATCGGCAGCGCGTCCATCGCGAAGCCGGGATTGACGCCGGTGCCTACTACGGCCGCTTTGGCCTTCCTGGCGACGGCGTCGAGTCGGCGCGCAAGCGCGCGGTGCGAGTGCCAGGGATAGGCCAGCTCCTCGGTGGTCGAGACGATCGGCACCTTGGCCTTGAGGACGGTCTCGAACTGCGGGAACACCTTCGCGAGCGAGGAGCTGGTGCACAGCACCGCGACCTGGGGCCGGGTCTTGCGCAGGGCCGCCGCGGCGTCCGCGACGACCGTGACGCCGAGCTTCCGGCCGAGCCCGACGACGTCGCCCGCGTCCTTCCCCACCTTGGCCGGGTCAATGTCCACGGCCGCCACGATCTTCAGGCCGGCGCGAGCTGCGACCTGGCGGGCCACGGCGGCGCCGATCGGTCCCAATCCCATGAGCATCACGCGAATAGGCATGTTGTCTCCCGATGGAATGCGCCCCGGTTCTCCCGGGATGCACGGCACGACGAAGTATAGAGCGTGCTCGGCGCCTTCTGTATCGTCAGAGGTCCTCACCGGGGAGCGCGGTACCCACCCGGCACGCCGGTCGGGGAGAGGACGAGCTGCCACAGTTGGGTGTGCGAGCGGCTATGCTTTGAGCGCGCGAGGCGCTGCAACGATGAGAGGACTGGTTCAGTCTGATTCCATCGGGTCCGCGTCGGGGCGAAGCTGCGCCAGGAACGACTCCACCGGTATGCAGCGGATGCCGCCGACCTCGAGGCGCGCGGTCCCGCGGTACAGCAGCAGCGGCCGGCAGCGGGGGTAGTCGGCCGCGAAGGCCCGCAGTCCCCGAACGTCCTCGGGGCGGACCCGCGCCGCGTTCTTCACCTCGAACGCCCAGAAGCCGCCCGCCCCGTAGACCACGAAGTCCACCTCGACGCCCGAGCGCGTGCGCCAGTAGTACAGCGCCGCATCGCGGGACGAGTACGCGATCCACGCGCGCAGCTGCTGCGCCACCAGCCCCTCCAGCGCCGCGCCGCCGATCTCCTCGGGGCGGTCGAGCGGCCCCCGGGGACGCAGCGACCGGAAGACGCCGGCGTCGAACAGGAAGAACTTCGGGTGCGCGGCCGTCTCGCGCCGCGCCCGGCGCGTGAAGACCGGGACCTTGAACGCCACCAGCAGATCCTCGAGCACCTCCAGGAAGCCCTCGACCGTCTTGCGATGGACCGCGCTGTCCCGCGCGACGGCGCTGGTGTTCAGCACCGCAGCGTGCGAGAAGCTGACCACCTCCAGGAACCGCGCGAAGCTCCCGATGTTGCGCACCAGGCCTTCGGCCTTCACCTCCTGCTCCAGGTAGGTCGTGGCGTAGGCCGCGAGGGTCTCGCGAGGCTCGCGCGAGGCCACCACCAGCGGCAGGAGTCCGCGCTCCAGGCTCCGCGCGAGGTCGAACGCCGGCAGCTCGCCGGCGAGGAAGGGATGGAGCGTACGCACCGCCGCCCGCCCCGCCAGGAGGTCTACGCCGCCGCGGCGCAGCTTGCGTGCGCTCGACCCCGTCAGCACGAACCTCGGCGCCGGCCGCCGCTCCAGCAGGTCGTGGACGACGTGCAGCAGATCCGGCACGCGCTGCACCTCGTCCACCACGATGTCCTTCCGGTCCCGGTTGCCGAGCACCAGCTCACGCAGCCGCTCCGGCCGCGCGGCCATCTCGCGATACGTCTCGGGCTCGAGGAGGTTGACGACGAGTGCCTCGGGCAGCACCTGGCGGAGCCAGGTGGTCTTCCCGGTGCCGCGGGGTCCGAACAGGAAGAAGCTGCCCTTCGGCAGGGCGAGGACGCGCGGAACAAGCGCCATATTGAGTCGCAAAATGGCGGCACCGATTCCATATCGCAAGGGGGGATGTTGGCGTGTAAGCAGCCCCAGGCAAGGCTGAGGCAGCCGGTCGGGGACGGTGACGGGTGACCGGTGAGCGCTCGAGGCGCTAGGGCTCGGCCATGTTACACCATCTCTTATGCAACTGAACTTGCGATACAAGTGTATTTTGTGACATATTGTGGTCGCGATGCTGACCGATCTCGAGGCCCGCGATCTCGACCTCGACCTCGATCGCCGAGCACGCGTGACGTTCGTCTCCGCCGTGCACGAGACGCTCGCCGGTACCCGGCTGCGCTCACAGCTGAGGGCGCTCGGCCTCGAGCGCCTCGACTACTCGGGCCGGCCCGCGAAGAACACTGACACGACCGTGCGCTTCAAGCTCAGCGTGGTCAACCGAGGCGGGATCCGTCTCCCCACGCGCATCGAGGCATCACTTCGCCGCGGGCCCGAGGGCGACCTCGCGGTGCGAGAGCCTGCCGAGGCCGCGATCGCACAGCGATACCTCACGCCCGCCGACGGGGTTCTCGAGGTCCTGCCACTACGGGCGAGCGGCGGCCGCACGGCAGAAGCTCCAGGCGCTTGCCTCGCGCACGTTGCCGCAGGCGCGGGACGTCTTCGACCTCTGGGTGTTGACCCGGGGCGACGTGGCCTCAGTCGATCACGGCGGCCTACGCCGGGGACTCACCACGGCGGACCTCGAGGAGGCGCCCCGCCGCGCGTGGGCGATCGGCTACCAACAGTTCCGGGGCCAAGTGGTCGAGTTCCTATCGGAGGAAGACCAGCGCGAACTCGACAGCGTACAGGAGTGGGAGCGCCGGCAGCTGTTCGCAGCCGAACTGATCGAGGCCGTGCTCCGCACGCCGGCGTGACGGCAGGAGGGAGCAGGATGCAAAAGGTGGCCCAGGCTCTGTGGCGCGACATCCTGCCGGCGGCGCCGGCGTTCACCACGCGCCAAGCGGCGGCCGCGGCGCGCGTGGGAGTGAACCAAGCGTCGCGTGACCTGGCGGGTCTGGCACGACTCAGCTTGATCACGCGGGTGACCCGCGGGGTGTGGGCCGATGCGCGGAGCCCGCGGTTCTCGCCGTATGCGGTAGTACCCCCCCTGCTCGCGCTCTCGGGCCCCGACAGCGCAGGCTACGTATCGCTCCTCTCGGCGCTCAACCTGCACGGGATGATCCAGCAGGTGCCGCGGGTGATCCACGTGGTGGGCAACCGGCGGGCCCGGCGCACCAGGCGCACCTCCGTTGGCACGTACCGGTTCCACCTGATGCGCCGCGACCTCGTGGGCGGGTTCGTGCTGCACGAGTCCGGGACCTTCTCCCTCGCCACGCCGGCCAAGGCGCTCTTCGACACGCTCTACTTCTCGGTACGCAAAGGAGCGCGTTACGCCCACCTACCCGAGGTCGTCCTGCCGGTGGGATTCCGCCACAGCGAGCTGGCGGGGTGGATCGCGCGGATCGAGTCCGTACCGCTCCGAGTGGCTGTCACGAGACGATGGCACGCGACGCGGCGGGCGAGCGGAGCCCACGCTTGAGCGGCGCCGACGACCCCGGCGAGGTTGGCTATGACGTGAGCGCTGCCTCGAGCGCCGCCCCCACGGCCTTCGGGTCGGCCTTCCCCTTCGAGCGCTTCATCACCTGCCCCACCAGGAAGCCCATCAGCTTCACCTCGCCCCTGCGATAGCGCTCGACTTCGGCCGGGTGCGCGGCGAGCGTCTCGGCGACCCACGACTCGATCTGCCCGGCGTCCTGCACCTGGATGAGCCCAAGCTCCTGTGCCACCTCGAGCGCCGCACGCTCGGGTGCCTGCGCCAGCTCCGCGAGCACGCGCTTGCCTGCCTGACGACTCACCCGGCCAGCTTGCACCAGGCTGATCACCTCAGCCGTCTTCGCCGCGGACAGCGGCAGCGTCTCGCCGTCCTCGCTCAGACCGAGTACGTCGTTCATCACCCAGTTCGCGGCCTCCTTCGCCGGCACACCGGCCGCCACGACCGCCTCGTAGTAATCGGCGATGGCCCTGCTTCCCGTGAGCACACCCGCATCGTACTCGGGGAGTTCATACGATCGTATGAACCTGGCGGTCCGCGCCGCCGGGAGCTCCGTCAGCTCGGCCCGCGCATCGTTCAGCCACTGCGGTGCTAGCACGAGCGGCGGCAGATCCGGCTCCGGGAAATAGCGGTAGTCGTGGCTCTCCTCCTTGGAGCGCGTCGGCCGCACGTCGCCCGTCGCCGCATCGAAGGTCATCGTGCGCTGCTCGACCGCGCCGCCGTCCTCAATAAGCGCGATCTGACGGCCCTGCTCGAAGGCCAGCGCGCGCTCCACGTTGGAAAACGAGTTGACGTTCTTGACCTCGGTGCGCGTGCCCAGCGGCTCGCCCGAGCGGCGCACGGAGAGGTTTGCGTCCACCCGCAGACTGCCCTCCTCCATGTTGCAGTCGCTCACCTCGATCCACCGCAGCACCTGCTTGAGCGCGGTGAGATAGGCGCGCGCCTCGGCGGGTGAGCGCAGATCGGGCTCGCTCACGATCTCGATCAGCGGCACGCCCGAGCGGTTGAAGTCCACCGCCGTCATCCCGGGGACGCGGTCGTGGAACGACTTGCCCGAGTCCTCCTCGACGTGCAGCCGCTTGATACCGACGGTGAACGGCCCGCGCTCCGGGGAGACGACCTCGAGCCGGCCGCCAGTGGCGAGCGGCTCCTCGAACTGGGAGATCTGGTAGCCCTTCGGCAGGTCGGGATAGAAGTAGTTCTTCCGCGCGAAGATGCTGCGCGGGTGTACAGCGCACCCGAGCGCGAACGCTGCGCGCACGGCGAGCCGCACCGCCCGCTCGTTCGGAACCGGCAGCGCGCCGGGCAGGCCGAGGCACACCGGGCACACGTTGGTGTTGGGCGGGTCGCCGTACGCGGCCGAACAGCCGCAGAACATCTTCGAGCGGGTGAGGAGCTGGACGTGCACCTCGAGGCCGACGACGGTCTCCCAGGCCATCAGCGCACCTCCGCGGTCTTGTCGATCGCGGCCTCGAGCGCCTGGGCGATGCGGACGATCGTGCTCTCGCCCTCCATCGCGCCGATCAGCTGCCCGCCGAGCGGGAGCCCCTGGTCGCGGCCGATCGGGAGCGAGAGCGCCGGCACCCAGGCGAGATTCGCGGTACAGACGAAGATGTCGCTCAGGTACATCTGGAGCGGGTCGGCGAGATTCTCGCCCAACCTGAACGCGGGCGTGGGCGCGGTGGGCGTGAACAGCGCGTGCACGCCGCCCGCGAAGACCTTCGCGTAGTCGCCGCGGATGCGCTCGCGGGCGCGCTGCGCCCGGCCGTAGTAGGCCTCGTAGTAGCCGGCGCTCAGCACGTACGTGCCGAGGACGATGCGGCGCCGCACCTCCGTGCCGAACCCCGCGCCCCGCGTCTTCCGGTACATCGCGCGCACATCGGCCAGGCCGCCGTCCTCGCGCTGGCCGTACCGGACGCCGTCGTAGCGCGCGAGGTTGCTCGACGCCTCGGCCGGCGCGACGATGTAGTAGGTCGGGATCGCGTACTTCGTGTGCGGCAGCGAAACGTCGCGGATCTCCGCCCCAAGCTCCTTCAGCTTCTTCAGCACGCGGTCGCACGCGGCGCGCACGCCCGCATGCAGCCCTTCGGGGAGGTACTCACGCGGCACGCCGATCACCGTGCCGGCGAGGGACGTCGGCGCGGGGCCGGGCTCCGACAACGGCACCCGGTCGAGCGTCGTGCTGTCGCGGTCGTCGCGGCCGCTGATCGCGGCGAGCAGCCGCGCGGCACTCCGGACGTCCTTGCCGAAGGCACCGATCTGATCGAGCGAGGAGCCGAACGCCACGAGACCGTAGCGGCTCACGCGCCCGTACGTGGGCTTGATCCCGACGATGCCGCAGAAGGCCGCGGGCTGGCGCACCGAGCCGCCGGTCTCGGTGCCGAGCGCCATGTCCACCGCGCCCGACGCGACGGCGGCGGCCGATCCGCCCGAGGAGCCACCCGGTACGCGCGCCGGGTCCACCGGGTTGAGGGTCGGGCCGTAGGCCGAGTATTCGGTGGACGAGCCCATGGCGAACTCGTCGCAGTTCGTCTTCCCGGCGACCAGGGCGCCAGCCTCGCGCAGGCGGCGCACGGCGGTGGCCTCGAACGGGGAGCGGTAGCCCTCGAGGATCCTCGAGCCGCAGGTCGTCGGGAACCAACGGTCGGCGATGACGTCCTTCACCGCCACGACCTCACCGGCGAGCGGGCCGTCGGCCCTGGCCGCTTCCAGCGCGCGCGCCTGCTCCAGCATGATCTCCCCGGACCAGGCGAGGAACGCGTGCGTCCCTTTCGCTTCGCACGCGGCGATGCGCTCCGCTGCGGCGGAGGCCGCGGCGCGGAAGTCGGTCACGGCGATTCGTCCTCCCCGCGGTCCAGCTCGCCCAGACGCGGCACGAGGAAGAGCCCCTGCTTCAGCGCCGGCGCGAAATCGGCCGGCGGCGCCTCGAGCCGGTCGGGTGCGACCTCGTCGCGGCGCAGCCGCACCGCGCGCGTGTCGCCGTCACCGTCCCCGCCTTCCGGCAGCTCCTGGAGCTGCGCGACGTAGTCGAGGATGCGCGAGAGTTCCGCCTCCAGCCGCTCCGCCGTGGCGTCGTCCACGTGCAGCTCGGCCAGGGCCGCGATCCGCTGGATCTCTGCTCGCGTCACACTCATTGGGTCTTAGGTCTTAGGTCTTAGGTCTTAGGGATTGGGGGTGCTACTCCCAGTCTCGCTCCAGCCCGGCATACGCCGCCAGCAACTGCTTGAGTCCCACGGTTTCGTCGTCGAATTCCACGGCCACCTTGAGGTCGCGCCCGCGGCCGGCGACCTCGCGGATCGTCCCGCTACCGAAGCGGCGGTGGCGGACCCGCTCGCCGGGCACGAAGCGCGGCGCGTCGTCGGGCGCATCGGGGTACTCGACCTCGTCGTCGGCCGCGAGGGCCAGCGGCGCGAGTGGCCGGCGCGCCGGGCGCCGCTGCGGCTCGCGCGCCACGCTCCAGCTCGGCCGCGTGACGCGTTCCTCGACCAGCGACGGCGGCACGTCGGCGAGGAACCGCGACGGAAACGCGGGCAGCAGGCTCCCGCCGCGGCGCCGCGCGCTGGCGTGCGCGAGGTACAGCTTGTCCTTGGCACGCGTCATCCCCACGTAGCAGAGCCGCCGCTCCTCCTCGATGTCTTCCGCCGTCTCGGCGCGGGCGAGTGGGAAGAGCCCCTCCTCCAGCCCGGCGACCGCGACGACCGGGAACTCGAGCCCCTTTGCCGCGTGGAGCGTCATCAGCGTGACGCCGCGGGGATCGCCCTCGACGTCGGCCGCGGTGGTGAGCGCCGCCTGGGAGAGGAACCGCTCGAGCGGCAGCCCCTCGTCCTCGCCGAGCACCGCGCCCCACTCCTCCGACCAGGCGGCGGCCGCGTTGATCAGCTCGTTGACGTTCTCGAGCCGTTCGGGGCCGGTCTCGTCCTCCTCGAGCAGGTAGCGGTCGTAGCCGAGCCGCGCCACGAGGCCGCGCAGTGCCTCGGCGGGCTGGAGCGGCTTCAGCGCCTGCGCCATCGCCCCCACGTCCGCGGCGAACTGCTCGAGGCTCTCCTTCGCCTTGGGCCTCAGGTCGGGGACGCGGCCCGCGACCGCGGCGGCGCGCATCAGGGACCAGCCCCACTGCGCCGCGCACGTCGCGAGCTGCACGAGGCTGGTCTCGCCGATGCCGCGCCGCGGCACGGCGACGGCGCGGCGGAACGCCTCGTCGTCGTCCGGGTTCACGAGCAGCCGCAGGTAGGCGAGCAGGTCCTTCACCTCGCGCCGCTCGTAGAAGCTCACGGCGCCCACGACGCGGTACGGGATGCCGGCGCGGCGCAGCTCTTCCTCGAAGGCGCGGGTCTGCGCGTTGGTACGCACCAGCACCGCGACCTCGTCGAAGGCGTGTTCGCCGCGCCGCGCGCTCTGCACGAACTCGCGCACCAGCCATTCGGCCTCGTCGCGCTCGTCGGCGGCGCGGACCACGGTGATCAGCTCCCCGCCCTCGCGCCGGGTGCGCAGCGTCTTGCCGATCCGGCCGCGGTTGGCGACGATGACGCTGTTCGCCGCGTCGAGGATCGGCCGGGTGGAGCGGTAGTTCTCCTCGAGCCGCACCAGCTTCGCGGCCGGGAAGTCGCGGCGGAACTCGAGGATGTTGCGCAGGTCGGCGCCGCGCCAGCCGTAGATCGACTGGTCGTCGTCGCCGACGACGAACAGGTTGCCCGCCTCGCCCGCCAGGTGCCGCAGGAACAGGTACTGCGCACGGTTGGTGTCCTGGTACTCGTCCACCAGGAGGAACTGGAACCGGGCGCGGTACTCGGCGAGCCGCTGCGGGTGCTGGGCGAACAGCGCCAGCGGGTGGAGGAGCAGGTCGTCGAAGTCCATCGCGTTGGCGCGCCGCAGCGCCTGCACCATCGCGGCGAACACCCGCCCGACGTTGGCATGGTACGGGTCCGCAGCGGCGGCGGCGTAGTCCTCGGGCGAGGTCATCGCGTTCTTGGCGCGGGAGATCTCCCACCGCACGCCGCGCGCCGAGTAGAGCTTGGGCGGCAGGCCGAGGTCGTCGATCACCCGGCGCACCAGCGCCTCGCTGTCGTCCTCGTCGTAGATCGTGAAGGTGCGCGTGAAGCCGAGGTGCGGCGCCTCGCGCCGCAGCAGCCGGGCGCAGACCGCGTGGAAGGTGCCGATCCACAGTCCGTCGGGCTCGCGACCCAGGAGCCGGGCGACGCGCTGCTTCATCTCGTGCGCGGCCTTGTTGGTGAACGTCACCGCGAGGATGCGGCGCGGGTCCGCACCATGCTCGTCGATCAGCTTCGCGAGCCGCACGGTGAGCACGCGGGTCTTGCCGGAGCCGGCTCCCGCCAGCACCAGGATTGGGCCCTCGACGTGCGCGACCGCCTCGCCCTGCGCTTGGTTGAGCGATACCGCGATCACGCCGGCGTCCCGTTGCGCGGCAGCCGGAGCATGAACCGCGCGCCGACCGCAGACGGCTCGAGGCTCACGCGCCCGCCGTGGCTCTCCTCGACGATGCGGCGGGTGAGCGCGAGGCCGAGCCCCCAGCCGCCGGTCTTGGTGGAGGCGCCGGGCGCGAACAGCTGGTGGCGCATCGCGCGCGGGATCCCCGGCCCGTCGTCGCTCACCGTGACGACGACGTGCTCGGGCTCGTCGGCGACCTCGATCGCGATGGCGCCGCTTCGCCCCTTGAGCGCGTCCACCGCGTTCTTCACCAGCGCCTCGAGCGCCCACTCGAGCAGCAGCGGGTCGCCGTCCACGACCGCCGCGGCGCTGGTGGTGCGCACGGCGAGCGTCACCGTGTTGGCGAGCTTCGGGAGACGGGGCCGGAAGTAGTCACC
>Ga0299912_10005930_pt1 | contig 10037 bp, 7 predicted proteins | sample RVTome_2_FD_207667 | JGI IMG/M metagenome (GOLD analysis project Ga0299912, IMG submission 207667) | Soil microbial communities from uranium-contaminated site in the Upper Colorado River Basin, Wyoming, United States - RVT95D214 (version 2) ...
TCTTCCGCTCCGATGTATTTGAACTCATCGAAACGGCCGATGCGCCGTTGCAGATCACCGCCGCGTCGATCCCTTACGTGAACAAGACCTCTCTCACGACCTCCGTTGTCGGCGGTGGAAAGGGGCGGGATTTCGTCTACCTGGCGGTGATGAAGCACGACGATACTGGCGGGGGCAGCCTTCCAGCGGGCGAGTGGCAGGTGGTCCAGATCGACGGTGGACAGGTCACCGAGGCCAACAAGCCGATGGACCGGCCCTCCAGCTACGATACTCAGATTTCTTGGGTCTTCGCCGGGAACAGCGCAGGAAGCACAACGATCGATGCCAACTATGCAGCGGACGGCGGGCTGACGGCCGAGGCCCAGTATGCCCATATCCTGGCACTGCGGTTCAAAGAGCCCTCGACATCGTTCGGATCGGAGGAAACCCCATGAGGACCCGTGACCGGATCTGGGCGGCTTGTCCACGCTCACACCGGGTGGGCTTCATCGGCCGGGCCCCCAGGCATAAAGGGGGGGCGTACTCAGGTAGGGGGTGCCGCTCTGGGACGGAAGGCACGCTATGCGGGGGTGCTGCGCCGTCGTATGCTGGTAGCGGGGGTTCAAGTGATTTGGGGCAGTAGCCGGCTGCTGGGGCCCGGCCTTGGGGCCGGGGTCGGATCACCACCAGCCCGTCCCGCGCGGGAGAGCGGAACATGACCACCGATGGCAAACTTCGATTGCTGGTGGCCGACGACGACCAGTCCTTGCTGGATCTGATGGTCAGACGCCTGGGCAAGATGGGCATCACGCCAGATCAGGCGTTGGATGGCGCCCAGGCTCAGGCCTTGATTGAAGAGAACGACTACGATGTGATCATCACCGACATCTACATGCCGGAGGTGACCGGCCTTGAGCTCCTGCACATAGCCAAGGAGCGAGATCCGAATGTCCAGGTGGTGGTGGCGACGGCCTCGGCCACGATCGACAATGCGGTCGATGCCCTGAACAACGGTGCATTCGCCTATCTCACCAAGCCCTTCGACCATCTGAGTGTGTTCGACAAGGTCGTTACCAGGGCGATGGAATTCCGGCAGTTGCTCCTGGACAACCAGCGGATGGCCCAAGTCCAGAGACGCAGGGGGGATATGCTGGAAGACGAGGTCACGCAGCGGATCCGCCAATTGCGAGACCGGCAGAGGGACCTGCTCAATCTGCTGACCTCGCTCCCGCTGGGTGTTGCGGTCATCGAAGAAGGCGGCCGGGTGGCCATGAGCAACCCGCAGGCCGAGAAGTGGTTGGCCCAGGAGAGACATGCCAAGGAACAGCCGATTCTGGAGTTCATTAACTCGGTCCACCAGACTGAGAGTGAGCCCAGCGTCGAGGTCGAAATCAACGGGCGGATGGTCCGGCTGACAGCCGTCGACATCCTTCATGGCACACCCAGAAAACAGAAGGTCGTGATCATCGGCGAAATGGAACGCGAGGAGGAAGGGATCAGCCAGGGGACGATGGTCGAAGACGCCTTTGGCCGGCTGCGCCAGGGGCTGGTGTGGCTGGCCTCCCAACCGCTCGAGCCAAGAGCCGCCGGCACGGCCAGAGGCTTGGTCAAGGAAGTCGTCAGCCTGGGGCGGATGATGGGGTTCTCGGTCGAGGAACCGCAGATCCCGGAGCCCGAGCCTGTGCTCACCTATGAGGCCGAAATCCTCGAGGAGCAACTCGAGCCGAGTGCTGTGCCTGAACTGGATGAGGAAGAAGCGAGACTCATCGCAGCCCTGCAGGCACCAAGCCCCGCGATATCCGAACTTTCATTCGAGTCCATTCCCCCGGTGAAGAAGGAGACACCGGTGGTCTCCGAGCCGATCTCGCGGCCTGCTCCCGAAGCCAGGAGCAGGGAGATAGCTCAGCCGCCCAAGAAAGCCGCGAGCAAACCGGAAGCAGAGCTTCCTCCTGCAAAGGATGTCAAGCCGGCCGCGAAAGTGGAGAGAGAGACTCCGGTTGTCTCCGAGCCGATCTCGCGGCCTGCGCCGGTGGCCAGCAGCCGGGAGATAGCTCAGCTGCCCCAAATGGCCGCGAGCAAGCCGGAAGCAGAACCTCCTCCTGCAAGGGATCTCAAGCCGGCGGCGAAGGTCGAGAAGAAAGCGCCGGTTGCCGAGAGGCGTTTGCTGCGAAAGGCCAAGGAACTTGAATCGGGAGGCTGGCGCCCCCCCGCGCTACCAGCCAAGTCCGGAACCAACGGCCAGACGCATGAGGAGGCCGAGGTCCTGCCCGATGATTCGGTCCTCTCAAGGTTGGCCAGAGTAACCGGGGATACGCCAAGGGCGCACCCACCGGAGGGGGTGCGGCAATCCGCCACTGAGCGGGGGATTGCGTCCCGCGCCCCGGAACCGGAACCGACCGCAGAAGAAGCCAAACCGAAGTGGACTGCCTACGAGGAAAGCGAGACCGGCAGCTCGCGCACCGGCCATAAGAGCGGTACCTGGCCTCCTCCGCTCCCGTCTGCGATCGAGGCAGAGGAGGATGAAGAGGCCTCTAGCGAGGAATAGCCCCGCACTTTGCCGCCGGCAGGAGGAGGCTTTGGTACTCCGGCTTGCCGGGCTCGCAGGCGTGGCCTCATCACCCGGGCCGTGTTGACCTGCCTGATCGGGCCAGGCGCGATCTTCTCCCTCCCATCCCTCATTCCGCAAGTGGCCATGTCGGCAGGACGTCGATATCTAGCGCGTCTCGCTGGCCGGAAAGATAGCGCTGATGACCCACCGCGGCGATCATTGCCGCATTGTCTGTACACAAAGCCAGAGGGGGGAACCGAACGGCGATGGGTGATTTCTCGGCGAAGGTCTGACGAAGCAGACGGTTGGCCGACACGCCGCCAGCGACGAGTATTTCGTGTGCCTGGTACTCCTGCGCGGCTTTGATCGTTTTCCCCACCAGAACATCGACCACGGCCGCCTCGAACGATGCGGCGAGATCGGCGATCGGCAAGCCGGGGCGCGGGACTTCGACCCCCGCCTCCAGATCCGGCTGGTGCCGACGGACTTGCCGCAGGACCGCCGTCTTTAATCCGCTGAAAGAGAAGTCCCACGTCTCATCCAGCCAGGCCCGAGGGAACGGGAAAGCTTGGGGATCCCCGCCTTCGGCCGCCACCTGAATGGCTGGTCCGCCCGGGTAACCTAACCCGAGCAACCTGGCAATCTTGTCGAAGGCTTCCCCGGCGGCATCATCCAGCGTGCCACCCAGCCGAGCGTAAGTCAAATGCTCCTTCATCAACACCAGTTCAGTGTGACCACCCGAGACAACCAACCCCAACAACGGGAATACCGGCTCGGCCATGTCCTGTTGCAGCCAGGTCGAGTAGAGATGTGCCTCGAGGTGGTTGATTCCCAGAAGGGGGAGGCCTGAAGCAAGCGCCATGCCTTTGGCCATGTTGACGCCCACGACCAACGAGCCGGCCAGGCCCGGGCCGCGTGTCACGGCGATAGCATCGATCGCCTGCATGCCGACATGGGCCTGCGTCAATGCGGTTGCCACAACGGGGTAGATGGTCTCGATGTGGCGCCTCGAGGCAACCTCGGGGAAGACGCCTCCGTACTGAGCGTGCAGCGCGGCTTGCGAAGCGACAACGTTCGAGATGATGTGCCGGCCATTCTCGACGACAGACGCCGCCGTCTCATCACACGAGGTTTCGATTCCGAGGATACGGGTTTCTTTGCTCATCGCCTGTGTTTCACGGCCTGCTCGGGGGAGGGTTCACCCCGCTCTTTGTACGACCGTCCGTGAGGATCATTCACCGACACACCAATCTGCAATCCTAGCATGGTTGCTCCCGGCGCGCCCCGCCTCGATTTCCGCACGCGAAGGTGACGACGGTTTTCCTCCATAGCCAGGGCGAGCCCATGCCCGGCGAGTGGTCATTCTGTAGGCGGGGCGATCCTGCTCACCCTTGTATCTCTTGGCGATCTTGATAGAACTGACCGCGCATTCTGCGATGATCGCAACTCATGCGCCGTTCATTCGCAGGACCAGGTCCAAGGGGTATGTCGCAAGTATCTCGGGTGTACCGTCCGGACGCATCCACAGCGTGTCTTCCAGCCGAACCCCCAGATCCTGGTCCGGGTAGTACAGCCCTGGCTCAAGGGTGATGACCGAGCCCGGCTCCAAGATGTCGTCGTTGGAAGCCAAGCCGCTGAAGATCGGCGCCTCGTGGACATCGAGACCGAGCCCATGGCCCAGGCTGTGAACGAACCCCCGTTCGGTGTTTGGAACGGTACGTTGCGTCGGGTGCCCGCGATTCTCGAAGATATCGCAAGCCGCATACTGGAAGTCACGACAAGCCCCGCCCGCGTGCAGAGCCTTCAGCAAAGAGTTGTACACGTCTAGCACATCCTGATACACCTGCAGGACGTCATCTGGCGCATAGCCAAGGCACCAGGTCCGGGTAAAGTCGTAGTAGTAGCCTCCCCCCGGCTCGGACGGGAAGATGTCGAAGATGATCGGCCGGCCCAGGCGCAAAGCCTCATCGTCACGACCGATGCTGTGCGGGACAGCCGCGTCATGGCCCATGGCGAAGATCGTTGCGTCCGGGTTATCCGCACCCCGGCGGGCAAGCTGCAGGTCGATCTGGCGCCGCACTGCGCCGATTGTCACCGGCTGGCCCTCTCGGTCGATGAGCGTATCCCCCCGGACGCGTTGAGATGTGAGGAAGTCGGCGATTTCGGCGACTACGGCGGTGGTGATCTGGCCCATGTGTCGAATGCGTCCAACTTCATCAGCGTCCTTGGTCATCCGGGCGCGAGCGAGCACGGCATGACCTCGCGACTCACCCACGAGTTTCACCGTGGGCATCGACATTTCGAATTGCCGCATCAATGCATAGGCCTCGCCAATCTCGAGGCGCCCGTACAACGCACCCTGACCTCGTACTTCGAATTCGTCAAAGGCCATACTCAGTATCTTGGCGGAGGCGCGGATCATATCTCCTCCGGCCGCCTCGATCTGTTGCATCGGTCCGTAATCGTCGATGTTCTTAAGCCGGAGGCCGGCCTTGGCGGCCTCGTCGCGCTCCATCGGGTTGCAGATCAGCACCGCCTCCTCGCCGCGCTTCTTGATCAGGGTCGCGAAAGTCATGTTGGCATAGCCCGTGAAGTACACCATGTTCGGGTTCGCGATCGATGGCCCTCTCACCAGAAGGAAATCGTGGCCGGCTTCTTCCATCAACGCATCGATATCCGATCGCATTCTCAGACTCCATCATCCTTGCAGTAATGCCATGGCCCGATTGTTCTCGGCATGTCCTGGCACTTCAGACTGATCTTGGCGGGGACGGCCTGAGTGAGCTGGAGGCCGTCTTCAAGCGTCTTCTCTGGCTCGTTTCGGCTTGCGTCTGGGGGTCTCCGGTCCGTGCCCATCTCTCTCGCCCATGAGCGCCAGCCGGACGCCGTCGAGCAGCCGGCCTTCTTCTTCGGGTAGGACCGTGCGCGGATCGAACCTGACCTGGTCGTCGGCGATGCGGGCAATCACCGGCGGATTGGCTCGGCGGAGGCGTTCAGAGAATGACCCGGGGTGCGCCGGATCCAAGGAGAGGACCCAGGTCGGGAGCGTCTCCTCGGGTAGGCTGCCTCCTCCAACGGTCGACAACTCCGGCACGACCTGGCCCTGTCCTAGTTCGGCTGCCCAGGACGAGGCCCGTCGCCGCAGGGTCTCGGCCTCGGCCGCGATCATCCGCCAGACCGGGATCTGTTGGACCGCCTCGCCAAGCAGATAGTGTGTGAGAGTGGCGTCCAGAGCCGCCAGGCAGAGCTTGTCAGCCCGGACGGCGCGGGCAAGCGGGTGTTTGCGCAGCCTGTCGACCAGCCTCCGCTCTCCCAAAAGGATCCCTGCCTGCGGTCCGCCAAGGAGCTTGTCCCCCGAAAAGGCCACCAGACCTGCCCCGGCCTGGAGCGATTCTTGCACCATAGGCTCGTGGCCGAGCCCGAAGAGAGCGGTGTCGAGCAGCGCGCCCGAGCCGAGGTCGTCAAAGACGCTCAGCTGGTGCTGCTCGCCCAGTCCAACCAGGGACTCCAGGGTAGGCTCGGTCGTGAAACCTGTGATTTTGAAGTTGGAGTGGTGAGCTCGCATGATGAGGCCGGTACGCTCGTGAATGGCGGTTTCAAAGTCGCTCAGATGGGTCCGGTTGGTGGTCCCCACCTCGACAAGTCGGGCTCCCGACTGCTGCATCACCTCTGGGATCCGGAAACCGCCGCCGATTTCGATCAGTTGGGAGCGGGCGATCACAACTTCCTTGCGCCTGGCCAGCCCCGTCAGGGCCAGCAGGACGGCGGCAGCATTGTTGTTAACCACAAGCGCCGCCTCGGCGCCGGTAAGCTGCAGGAGTTTGGCTTCGGCATGCTTCGAGCGATCGCCGCGCCGGCCGAGGCTGAGGTCGAATTCCAGGGTACTGTAGCCGCCCGCGACGCGGAGCATCGCCTCGCAAGCAGCCGGGCTCAGCGGTGCGCGACCGAGGTTTGTATGCAGGATCACGCCGGTAGCGTTGATCACAGGGGAAATACTGGGAGCGAGTTGGGCACCCAGATTGCGGCGGGCTTCCGCCAGAAGGGTCTCAGTAGACGGGGCCGGGTTGCCCTCCCGGACAAGCAACCGGGCCGCGGCCAATTCGTTCCGCAGGGCATCAACCGTCAGAGGCCGGCCGAAAGCGTCGATCAGGGAAGCCCCGCCTTCACTTTGAAGGAGCCGCTCGATCGAGGGCAGACTGCGCAGGCTCAAAGGTCAGGTCTCCAGGTGCTGCGTTCCAAGAGCCCTAAGAACCATTCAAACGCAGCCAGGCCGACGAAAAGAACGAGCGCCAGGGAAATACTCAGACTGCGGTTCACCTGGAGCCAGAGGCAGGTTGAAGCATATAAGCCTGCCCAGAGCCCATGCCGCAGCAACACCCCGGGCGGAGCCGGCCGCTCGGAGGCGAAGCGCCGGTGGAGCACCCACACGAAGGGGAGGGAGGTCCCTGTGGCGGCAAGGGTCCAGAGGAAGAAGAGGAGCCAGCGCGGCCCGGCAGTGGGCAAGGTTGCACGCAGCAGCAGCATGAGCCCGAGCCAGCCTAGGCCGGCCATGGCGACCGCTGTGAGCATGAGGCTGCGATAGTTGGGTGATGGCTGATCGGGCATTCTTTTCGTTCTTGGGTGACTTGGCCGGAATTATAGCGCAGCCGATTCCAGTCTGGAAACGCGAGCTGGACTGGCTGGCAATGCGGGTCAGTTATAATCCGCCGCAGGATCCCATGTCGCTCATCCAGGCTACCGATCTATCAAAGGTCTACGGCGATCACGTCGTGTTCGAGGGAGTGTCACTCGCCGTACCTCATCAAGCGCGGGTGGCACTTGTCGGCGCGAATGGAGCCGGTAAGACGACCCTCCTCAGAATCATGGTCGGGGCCGAGGCCCACGACACCGGCCAGGTCCAACGCGCACGCTCGCTCCGGATTGGTTACCTGGCCCAAGAGACATTGGACGGCACTAGTTCAGAAGGGCCGGACCGCCGAACGCTGTGGGAGACGTGTCTGACCGCATTTGACGGTCTGCTGAGAGACGAGGCCGAACTCGCCAGGCTGGAAACCACGATGGCTGATCCGTCCCTGACCGAGAAGGCGATGGAACGCTATGGGGGTCTCCAGGAGGCGTTCGAGCGCGCCGGCGGGTACATCTATCCGAGCCGCATTCGTCAGGTGCTCTCCGGACTCGGGTTCGATCTATCAGACCACGATCGGCCGCTGGATAGTCTCTCGGGCGGGGAGCGCACCCGGGCCAGGCTGGCGAGCTTGCTGCTCGAAGATCCCGATCTGCTACTCCTGGACGAGCCGACGAACCATCTCGATATTCAGGCAATGGAGTGGCTGGAGGGTTGGCTCAAGGACTGGCCGGGCGCGGTGGTGATCGTTTCCCATGATCGTTATTTTCTTGACCGGACCGTCGACAATGTGTGGGAATTGACCCCTCTGGGGCTTGAACCGTATCACGGAAACTACTCGGCCTACGTCCATCAAAGGGCTGAGCGGCGACGCTCGCAGCTCGGAGCCTACCGGGCACAGCAAGAACATGTACTCAGTGAACAGGCCTACATCCGGCGCAACATCGCCGGGCAGAACACTCGACAAGCCCAGGGAAGACGCAAACGGCTCGAACGAATGCTCCGTGACGAAGCTGTCGCTCCGCCAAGAGTGGACAAGACCTTCCGGGTGGTCTTCCAGCGCCTGACTCGGTCCGGATCGCTGGTTCTTGAGACACGTGGCCTGCAGATCGGCCACCCGGGTGGACAAGGTCCTCTGATTGAGGTGCCGGATATCGTCCTGGAACGAGGCGCTCGTATAGCACTAATCGGGCCGAATGGTGCGGGAAAGACGACGTTCATCAAGACCCTTCTGGGGGAAGTCGAGCCGCTTGAGGGCGAGTTCCGCCTGGGGGAGGGATTGCGAGTAGGCTATCTGGCCCAGGCTGACGAGGGTTTCGATCCGAAGAACACAGTCTTGGAGGAATTGCAGTGTTCCTCGGTTGGCCTGGGGCGGCGGGCCGCCCGGGACTGGCTGGCTCGTTACTTGTTCGTCGGGAACGACGTCGACAAGGCCATCCCTGCCCTCTCCGGCGGAGAACGCCGCCGGCTGGCGCTGGCCAAGCTCGTGCTGGCTGGGGCCAATTTCCTCTTCCTCGATGAGCCCACCAATCATCTCGACCTCTCGAGTCAGGAGGCGCTCCAAGAAGCCCTATCCGGGTTTGAGGGGACACTCGTGCTAGTTTCGCATGACCGCTACCTGATCGACTCCCTGGCGACCATGGTCTGGGTCGTGCACACGGACACGACGACCCTGGAGATCGTACCTGGTGGCTACTCAGAGTTCGTGGCGAGCCGGCTCCCCCCGCGGGCAAGCGACGCGCCGGCGTTGAAAAGTCGCATGCCGACATCTCGACCTGGACGTCCGGCTGGGGCGGGGCGAGAGCTGGAATCCATCGAACTCCGGATCGGGGAACTCGAAGCGGAGTTGGCCCGGCTCACCCAGGCACTCCAGAGTCCGCCTGAAGATCTTGACCGCGTCCGTCAAATGGGTATCCGTTACGCAGAAGTTGAGACTGAATTGGAAAATGTCCTGGCTCACTGGGAAAGGCTGGCGAAGGACGACGGGGCGGGGTGATATAATCCGCTGGTTTTCCGGGTCCTGACGATCGGGCAGAGAGGCCGCACTCCGGATGTCACGAACACATAGACGCGACTGGAGAATCCCCGACTGGGTCTTATGGACTGTGGCGGCGGCCTTCTGCGCCGCGGCGCTCCTGTCGACGTATCTGGTTTACTCAACCGTGCGCGAGATTGCTGCCTCGTGGAACGCTGGGGGCTTACCTTCTTTCGGTCTAATCGACGGGTCCTCCGGTGATGAAACGCCTATCCCCGGCGTCACACCAACTGCATTGACCTTGTCCGAGGCACCCGTACCGTGGAACGGGACCGACCGGGTGACGATACTCTTGATGGGGCTGGATTTCCGCGACTGGGAAAGCGGAGATGGACCACCACGAACGGACTCCATGATGCTCATTTCCATTGATCCCGTCAGCCACACCGTCGGGATGCTCTCGATCCCGCGGGATCTGTGGGTTGAGATCCCCGGAGGGTTTGGGCACAACAGAATCAACACGGCTTACTTCTTGGGAGAAAGCTACAAGCTTCCCGGTGGCGGTCCGGCCGTGGCCATGCAGACGGTTGAGGACATGCTCGGGTTGCCGGTCCAGTATTACGCGGTGATCGAATTCCAGACCTTCGAGCGGATGATCGATGAGATCGGTGGGATAGACGTTCTGGTCGAAGAGGAAGTGAAGATCTCGGCCATCGGGAGGCAAAGCCGGTGGCTGCACGCGAAGGCCTACCACATGGACGGTCCCACGGCGCTCGCGTATGCGCGCGCCCGAAAGACGGAGGGGGGAGACTTCGATCGAGCTGAGCGCCAGCAACGAGTGGCCCTCGCCATCAGGGATCGCATCTTCTATTCCAACATGATCCCGACACTCGTGGCCAAGGCCCCTACAC
>Ga0299912_10005932_pt1 | contig 10036 bp, 10 predicted proteins | sample RVTome_2_FD_207667 | JGI IMG/M metagenome (GOLD analysis project Ga0299912, IMG submission 207667) | Soil microbial communities from uranium-contaminated site in the Upper Colorado River Basin, Wyoming, United States - RVT95D214 (version 2) ...
AATCTCTGTTTAATGCTTTTATGCGAACCATGCGGTACTTGCGAAAACTCAGCGGTTAATTCTCTGAAACGCCTATCCTGTTCCGCTAGTGAAACAGTGTTCGACCTCCGTCTAGCTCCGCCACGATGTACTCTGTAGAAACTTCCATAACCAAAAGGTTGAACAGGTTTCCTTCCGTAGTTCACGGCAAACACCAAAAGAAAAATCTGCAAAAAGCTGAAATAACAAAAGCGCATATTCAATTTTATGTCTGCAAGGATACGTGAACGTGCTCAAGACATCCTGATAGGTGCATTATTTGGCATAGTACTAGGACTAATATCTGGTTTGTGGGCTTCAGCTTATGACCACCTCTTTTTGGAAGGTACAGACAGAAGCATGCTTATTGTTGAGTTCATATTTTTTACAATAGGTTTGGTTGCGGCTGGAGGCATACTTTTTTGGTATGCAAAACAAATGGGAAATAAAGACGCAAAGCATAGAGCCAAAATCTGGCATGACGCTCACATTAAAATGAAAAGCACATCGTATTTGCAATCTCGCAAAATTAGAATTGTACTTGCATTGCTAGTCATACTAAGTTACGTTGGAGTTTCAGCGTATTTTTTGCCAACGATACTTGCTGATTACACAGGCGTCATTCATTCGTTGGATTCTCGGACTTTTACATTTCCCATCAACATCAATCTTAAAGGAACAGTCGAAATTGCTAATCCTCCAATTATGATTGGTTTGACATTCACCTATTCAAAAGGAACATTGATAGTCGATGAACCTGTGAAGGTTAAAGGTCATGCAGTAATAGATGAGGTTATTAGCAATATTAGTGCTATAGTGGTCAATTTTCAAAATTGCTTGGAATACCCAATTAAGCCTGTGTATAAGGGTATACCTAAACAAGGTTTCATTATTTTTAATGCAACAGACCGTTTTTTAGATTTTAACACATTAACTGGTACAGCTGTTTATAATATACTTGGAAACGCCACGATTACATGGTCTGTCGATGGTGCGAGTAAACCAATATTGGGCATTTTATATGATGACGGTACAAACACAACAATGACAATTGAGGACTTGGTGCTTAATGTTTATCCAAAAGAACAATTAACTCAGGTACAAACCAATAAAGTGACCACAGAGTTAACAATCGCAGTATTCATTTTTGCCTTTTTTGGTGTATTCAGCATAGCATCAGATATATGGCATATAGAAGAAAATCAAGCTAGTGCCTACAGGCACTATAGATTAGCAACAGTACGCCAAAAATCACAACTGCAAACCCCAAATAGTAAACAAAAGAACCAAGAAGAACATTAAGGGATAGCTGCATCGTAACACCTAAAAAAACGAGCATCATGCCTAACGCAATAAACCCAAAACCTATAACAACTATGTCGCTTAATCCCTCAAAAATTTACAATCCCTCCCTTCGGGCGCAAATCCCTGAAGGACTTGACAGTTCCTAAAATAGCAATATTTAAATTTTATTATGGTATATCTAACAAGCAAAAGCTAAGCCGCAAGTGAGAGACAATGCCGAAAGTAGAAAGGAAGAGGAGAACTAAGAGTAAAGGGCATGGATTGTCAAAAGGCAAGCTGCTTTTTGCAGTAGGGCTCATTGCTTTGTTGATTGGCGCCAGTGCCTATGGGATTTGGCAATATTATGAAGAGCAAAAACCGCCGGAAATCGGAGGCAGCAATGTGGTTCCCACTGCAAACTTGAATGTTCCAGCTCCAGACTTCTCTTTAGAAGATATTAACGGGACGCGTGTTTCTCTTAGCCAATTCAGAGGAAAAGTTATTGGGATTCATTTTATGGCTGTGGGCTGCCATGGGCAGATATACGAAGTAAACGACTACATGCTTAATCAGCTGCACACTCTATGCAGTAGTTATTGTGGAAATGGGAACATTACTTTTCTGACAGTGGCGGTTGCTACTTGCGAAAACAGTCAGCTTGACCAACTTCGTGGGAATTATAGTGCCAATTGGGTTTTAGGAAACGACTACGATGACGAAGTATTAGACATCCTTGAAGCTTATTCGTCTTATGATATATATGATGGGTCAGTTGTTCTTATCGACAAAGCTTTCAAAATTACACAGGTTTACTCTCCGGGGGTATCATCGGGGACGCTGGCTTCAAGAGTACAGCAGATGCTGCAAGTGTGATGTGTAAATGCTTGAGGAGTACATCGGCTTATTCATAATGGGAATTGCAACTTTTCTTTCACCTTGCTCCATTGCTTTAATCTCGGTTTATCTAACGTACGCGACTGGAATTAGCAAGAGCACATTGAAGGGATTTCTAATCGGCTGCAGCTTCACTTTGGCTATGTGTTTGGTTTTCTTCTTTCTAGGATACGCCATTACCTCACTTGTTCCCCTGCAGTTGCTTAACTATGAACTATTTTTAGGCTTGGCGGGTGTTCTGCTCATCCTTTTCGGACTAAACAATCTGGGTTTATTCGCAAAGATGGGCTTGACAACCCGCTTGGGGAGTTCCATGAATGAGCGCGTGAACAGTTTGAAATTAAACGCGTTGACACGAGTCTCCAAGTATAATTATGTCATTAGTTCTTTCCTTTTTGGATTAGTAATTTCTGTTGCCTTAGGACCATGTTCGCTTTCCATTGTCTTGCCCGTTATATTGCTTACTATGTTCACGGCTCCAACGCCTTTTCACGGAGGCTTTTTGCTTCTCATGTTTGGCTTGGGCCATGCTTTGCCAGTAATAGCGTTAAGCACTGTGCTGGCGACTACTCGTAAATTGGTGAGCCAGAAAATATCTGAGAAAAGCGAGTGGCTGACAAAAGGTTTTGGAGTTGCTTTTCTAGTAATTGGCATAATCATGGTTGGATACGCGGTAGGAGGTGCTTTGCTATAAGTAAGAAGCTTAAGGTCGAAGTCTTTCTTCCTTTCAGTTCATGCGCGTGCACGTATGCATCTTTAATGGAAAAAGTAGGGCGTGTAACTTCACGGTTTAAGAAGTCTGTTGACGTCAAAATGAAATCTTCCATATCAAAAGAAGCCAAGGCATATGGTGTCCAAGATCCCTGTGTGATAGTGGACGGAACGGTTAGATTCCCAGCAGACTTCGATGAAAAACAGCTTGAAGAAGCCATCACGCAGAGGCTCATTAAAGAACAATAACACCTCCATTTGATTTTCTATCTTTGTCTGCCTGCTGCAACTTTGCATTGCTAATAGAACAACAACAGTAGTTTTTGCACTTGTTGTTGTTCTTCTTTTGGTAGTAGTCGTCGCTTAAAGCTACGTTCAAGTGGACAACTACTACCAGTTAATTACCCTGACTAAGCTGGTAGTTGATAACCAGCGAACTGCAGCTGGTTGTTTATCAACTACTTTGGTTGTAGTCGTCTGCTGAATTTGCTGGACAACTACTACCAATCAATAATCACCCATTATTTTACTCCCATTCCCTGCTTTTATGTCCAGAAAGAAACAAATCTCTAAGGCAAAAGAAATTTCGTTCTCCATTTAGAAGTTATTATTTTAGGCAAATCAGAAAAATAATAACTATCAATCTAGGCTATCGTGTTTTGACAGGTAGAAGAAAAAAACATGCTGTGCGACTTTTTTTCTTCTTTTAACCTGTTGTTTTTCACTGCAAATCAAAGCGCTGTTGGAAGTTGGCTTTGAATACGTTTGCCAAAAAGACAACTTAATATTCATGAGGAAGAGAAAATGAGTGAGAAAAGCCATAATAACGCTGCTGATGAGAGTAACCGAAATCAACGCGTTTCATGGACTTTCGTGGCCGAGGTGAGGTATTTTTGGCTAAACTGGTGACATCACCCGCATTCCCTTTTTTGCTGTGATAGTTTAGGCTTCTCTTTTGCCTTCGGCGTATGAAGGCGTGGGATTTTAAGACAAACAGTTTCTATGAACGGAAGCCTTCTTTCGGTTCTAAGCTGCATGGTGATGAAGACGCTGTCTTTGATGTTAATGAAGGTCGTTACAGGAAGGCTTGGAGTTACAATAAACGGCAAGGAAGGGCGTTTCACCGCTGCATAAGTGGCTTGCTGAGGGCGAAAGGGCGTTTAGAAAGAATACGCTTCATGACATTAACTAGTAGTCCGTCAAGCGATAGGAGTAAACTGAATTACCATTTTAATCTCTTGGTGAAAAAGGCTGAGTACACTTTCGGTTTTAGTATTGCTTATTGGAAAGCGGAAACTGAAGAAGGATATGGGGTTTTGCACGTTCTGTTCAGGGTTGATGAGAGAAAGAAGCCACTGAGAGTCAAGAAGAATTGTCCTTTGCCAAAGCACATGCGCGGGTTCATACCGCATAAATGGTTGAGTGGAACGTGGAATGAGATTCACGGAGCAAAAGTGGTTGAGATTCACGAATTAAAGGGTATGAAATCAGAACGCGACATCGCCTATTATGTGGTGGGCAATTATGTTTCAAAACAACCAATAAAGAGAATCAGCTATTCACGTAACTGGGTTTGCAAAGGGTTCTCAAAGAAATGGAAAGACTTCTTAGAGATTTACGGAAAAAGGGCCGTTGAGTTGTGGGGTAAGTGGGTGATAAATACTGACTTTTGCAGCTATCGTGAGTCAAATTTGACTGATTGGGTTGATAAATAATTTGTGGGTTTTAAATTAATTAATGCTATTCACTATTAAACAATCTGCCCAATAGCAGATTTTTGCTAAACTCTTTTATAGAGCAGCCTTTTTCATCGTCATTTTTCTGCTATATTCCTTTTCTCAGGCCATTCTGGCAAATTCAATTGAATTTCCCAAAAAGAAAATCTGCAGTAAGTTTTTTCTACTAAGAATTCTAATAAGTAATTATGCATTTACTAGGAAAAACGGGGTTTGCTCTTTTCATAGTACTATCTGGAATAATTATGCTAATGCTAAATACTGGTTATGGAGTATCTCAAGATTCAGAAGAAACAAAACTATCCGATAGGCTTTCGTTTTATTTACATTTTAAACAACCTGACCTTGAGAATCAGCGAATCAATGTTTTGATGCAGAGTTTTCTAAGTGCAACAGAGTTCAATGCACCTGCACTCAATGTTCAAATATCAAACGGGTACACAGCGAATAACATCATGCTCGGTTTCAATGAGTATCAAATGATATCCATAGCACAAAAAGATAATTGGACTTCTAATGGAATTACCTATTTCAACTATCAAAAAGAAGACAACTTTTCGCTCCAATTCTTTGGTTTAGCTGAATTGTACCCTTTTGACAGTTACTTACTCAACTTAACCTTTACTGTCAGCGATTATGGAATGATAGATAATAACACCGATATTGCAATATCAGCACGCATGCTTTACGAAGGTCAATCAGGTTGGTACATGGAAAAGGATGGCCCTTTAATTGTTGAGCATTTAATAAGCCCTGCGCAATTCACTCAATTGAACCAAAAACTGATTCTCAGAAGGGTCGACTGGTCGATATCACCTTTATTCACCGTCCTATTTGTGGGGTTTGGTATTTTAGGTGCAGCGGTACTTATAGAACCCAAAGAATTAAAGACAAAATCAGCATTGTTCACTTCAATTTTCATATTCTCCGGCACTTTTTACTTTAATATCTCGTCAAATATTCCAAAAACAGTCAGTTTGTCAATGGGTGAATATTTGGTTATGTCTTTGTTCTTTGGCGCAGGTCTCCTTCTGGTTGTAGGCATAATTCAATATAGAATTAGCAGAGTTTCAGATTCCTATACTTTCAGATTTATTCAAAACTGTCTGCTTGCCATCCCCATAATCTCATTGACTTATCTGGTTTACACAGAATTTGAAGCAGCAAGGTCATATTCCAAAATGTTTTACTGGACAAGCATTCCCTCTGAAGCTGTCTTCCTGTGGAGCTTTTTCTTTTTCTGGGCATACAATTTCATTGAATGGTACCTTATGCGAAAAAAGACAAAGTCGCTAGAAGAGAAAGCGAGAAATACAGTCTAATATGTTTAGAGTGCTTTTAATCAAGTGCAGCCTTTGTAGTTATCATAGACCGTTAATAGGCTATATACGAACCACAGGAAATAAAGCAGTACCCAAATTTTCATTGAAGGGTAGGTTCTCACTTTTTGTGCGCCGAGGGAGAGGCTCGGAGGACAAGGGGTTCCCTTTTAAGGGATTGCTCCCGCATCGAGTTTCCCGAGGCGCTTAACCGTCGTCGTCTGGAACGTGCGAGGCGGAGCGCAAGCGACGCCGAGCCTTAACTTGAGATATACTGTCACATCTTGAGAAAATTACGCGATTTTTCTCCTTTAATCTACTATAGAAGATTCTTCCACAAACGCTAAATACTGAACGAATGAAGCTCATGTTTAGGAGAGAGTAAGATAATGAAAAAAGCGCGACCAATGCAGATTATTCTATTGATAGCCCTTATGACAACAACAGTGTTCTCTGTAAATGCATCAATTAGCGAGAGCGTAGCCTTCATGGATTTTCATGTTACATTCCACATAAACCAGAACGCCGATGGTTCAGAAAGTCACCAATTTAGCTGTACTGCAATGGTTGTTGATTTAGCTGACACCATAGCAGACCAAGTTATCCCAGGAGTTTACGATGGCGGATTGCTTGTAGACTTGGTTTTCGTCGACGGAAACGGTCAAGAATACATTATGCCCGAATCCAGCATTTATTGGCAGGCAGATGGACCACGTGACCTATTATGGTTTGGCTTTACTTCCTCAAGCGTGAGCTCGACTTCGGATTTGCCAATTGGCACTTATACGGCGCTGCTCCGCGACAAAGTTACACAAGAGACGTTGCTTTTTATAGATTTGGAGACACCCTACAGAGACGCAAATGGCAACCAAATCCCACCCACACCAAAATATCCAGTCTTGTCATATCCAATGGCGCAATCGACAATCTATGATACGACACCAACCTTCCAATGGGAATATCCAGCAGGACTCTACGAAGGCACAATGTATTACACGCTAAATACATGGGGATGGGAAGATGGCGAGTATTTCCTCTGGTCATTTAGTATTCCAGGTGAGTCGCCTAGGACATTTTCAGCTACATTTCCTGACGCGTCTGAATATCCTGATTATCCACCCACCAAGATTATCGGCGCTGGAGAATTTCCTTCAGAATTGCAGCTGGGCGAACATTGGTTCCACCTGATTGCTTCGGAGTGGTTTTCAGGTGACTCTGTTGGTGGAAATCCGCATTGCTACTTCATAACGCCATATGCCACTATGAACTACTTCTTCATTGAAGAAATGCCAATTATTGAAGCAAATATTGTCATCGAGCCTGAAGCGCTTAATCTAGCAAGCAACGGCAAATGGATAACAGGTTACATCGAACTGCCTCAAGGTTACAGTGTCAATGACATAAACCCGTCAAGCATTAGAATAAATGATGCAGTGCCCATAGACAATTCGTTCACTCCAATAATTGGAGACTACGATTCTGACGGAATCCCTGATTTGACTGTTAAGTTTGACCGCGCTGCTGTTTCTGGTTTAGTGAGTGGCGTTTTGGAAATACTTGTCGACACCGGCAAATTTTCAGTCGCAGACTTAACTGTCTCTGGAAATATATTGGAAGCATCGTTTTCTGGTACTTGCCCGATAAAAATAATCCGAAAATAGGTCAACACACCCTTCCTTTTTCTCTTTATTGGGCGGATATGCTATCCCTCTTGAAAAACTCTAAACTGAAACTTTGAACCATTCTGACGTTACTCAAAGAGCAAAGCAATTTTCTCTACATTATTCTGCAACTGTTTCATATCTTCACTGAAGCGCTTGTACTGCTCAGGATATTTCTTCATAATTTCCACAAGCTGCTTAGCCTCTTCAACAGTCAATTTGTGTTGCATTTGAGACGCAATCAGCATATCAATATCGCTCTGCTCCAGCTTGCCATTTCTGAAAAAAGAAAAACACAGCGCTCTAAACCCCTCTGTGCTCAGTATTGGAGAAATCTCAAGAAGACAATGCAAAACTTTGTTTTCAGGATAGATTCCAGCCGATTTCTCAAACAGCGCAGCGGTGCTTGCTTCTTCGCATAAAGCTACAAAAACACCTCCCTCTGTAAGCCAAAATTGCGGGTATTCTCTACCGCGATACCATTTTAGGGTGACTTTCTGTATCAACCTGTTTTTTTCTAGCGAGTTGAAGGCTAGCCACGTGGATTTGTAATTCCCTTTCAATGCTTTTACGGTTTCATTGATGGTTTGCGGGTCACTTTCAGCTAAGTAAAGAAGAACGCGCTTTTGTAGTGGCGGCAATAATTCTTGCGCAGTAAATGGAAGCAATGTATGTTCTGCTTGTTTCTCTCGCGACATATGTAATCGACCAGTTAATTATGTTATGTCTTGACTTATATTAAAGATTGCCTAATTATAATTGGTGAAAAAACTGCTCAAGCTCACTCAAAAAGAACAAAAGGGAGGTGAAGAGGCAAGAAGAGAATGCCCTAATTGTTATAGCAAAAAAGTAGTCAAAAATGGGTCGGGATATAATACTGGTGGTCAAGTTCAACGGTTTCTCTGCAAGTTTTGTGGACACAGATTTAGTGAAGCGTCAAGTTTATCTAGAAATTCCAATAATAAGACTGGTCGTCAAGTATGCGTTTCCTCGCAAAGGGCGAAAAACTTGACCGAAATAAATCCGCAAAAGATTGGGCTAGCGGGAGCCACTGAAGCTGTTGTCCTAAACAAAATAGCACAATACGCTGCATACATGGAAAGGCAAAGATACAGTAAGGCTACTATAACCCTCAACTTATCGTGCCTAAAAGCTCTCGGCGATAAAGGCGCCTTACTTCTTAATCCTGACAGCGTCAAAGAAGCAATTGCTAAAGAAACGTCTTGGGGCGAAAGCAGAAAACGCAACATTTCAAATGCATACGGCTTATTCGCAAAACTAAACGGCGCACAATGGGAAAAGCCAAGATTTCACGTTGAACGTAAATTCCCATTGATACCATTGGAAGAAGAATTAGACTCGCTAATTGCTGGCTGCGGAAAGAAAACTGCAACTTTCCTTCAACTGCTAAAAGAAACAGCAATGAGAAGCGGAGAAGCCAAGCGGCTATTATGGACTGACATCGATTTTGAAAGACGAACAATAAGACTGAATCAACCTGAAAAAGGGTCAAATCCACGTATATGGCGAATAAGCCCACGCTTAACAGCTATGCTAAACGCTCTACCTCGAAAAAGCGAGTTCATCTTTGGACAAGGCCCGATAACAGCAATGAAAACAACCTTCATGCGAGCAAGACGTAGACTGGCAAATAAGCTACAAAACCCTAGACTCTTGAAAATCTCCTTCCACACATTCCGACACTGGAAAGCTACAATGCTCTACCATGAAACACGAGACGAACGCTACGTTCAAAAATTCCTAGGTCATAAAAGCATAGTGAACACAGAAATCTACATCAACATCGCCGACACGATATTCGAATCCAAGAGCGACGAATTCACAGTTAAAGTCACTGAAAAACTTGAAGAAGTAAAATCACTACTAGAAACAGGCTTTGAATACGTCTGCCAAAAGGACAACTTAATATTCCTCCGAAAGCGTAAATGATGGCACAAAGTAGCCAAGGTTACCCAATTTGTGGCCGAGGTGAGGTAGCTTGGTAGCCTAGAGGCCTGTGGAGCCTTTTGCCTGGGTTCAAATCCCAGCCTCGGCCCCTTTGAAACAGCAAAGGTTATTTTCATTCGGTAGCATTCTAACAATGGGGTGCACTGTGAGGATTAACCGAAGGGTGGTGCTGGTTGTTGTTGCCGTGGCGGTGGCGGCTATGGTTCTGCTGGCTTGGGCGCCATGGCTCAGCGATGATTATGTTGTTGAATGTGTAGTGGAAAAGTTGGGTGGTCCAGACGCGCATTTTAATTATCTTGGCGAGGATATTGCGATAAATGATATTCCAAAAGAGGTCAGTTGGTTTCCATTTGGGCGGTACGTTACTTTTCCAGGTGAAGCAGGCTGGTTTGTGAGCTTTTACGGTAGCGTTTCTTGATTGCTTATTCGAAACCGCCGAAGTTAG
>Ga0299912_10005933_pt1 | contig 10036 bp, 7 predicted proteins | sample RVTome_2_FD_207667 | JGI IMG/M metagenome (GOLD analysis project Ga0299912, IMG submission 207667) | Soil microbial communities from uranium-contaminated site in the Upper Colorado River Basin, Wyoming, United States - RVT95D214 (version 2) ...
GCTTCCACCAACTTCGACGAAAAGTCGGAAGAAAAGCGCCCGACGGTGCAAGTGGGCGATCCCTTCACCGAAAAGCTGCTGATCGAAGCCTGCCTGGAACTGATGGCCACCGACGCCATCGTCGCCATTCAGGACATGGGCGCGGCCGGCCTCACTTCATCCTCGGTGGAAATGGCCTCCAAGGGCGGCGCGGGCATCCGGCTCGACATGAACAAGGTGCCCTGCCGCGAAGAAGGCATGACGCCTTACGAAATGATGCTGTCGGAAAGCCAGGAGCGCATGCTCATGGTGCTGCAACCCGGCAAGGAAGCGATGGCCGAAGCGATCTTCCGCAAGTGGGAACTGGATTTCGCGGTGATCGGCAAAGTGACCGAGCCCGGTCCGGATGGGGGCCACATGGTGCTGGAATTCAACGGCGAGGTCGTCTGCGATATTCCGCTTGGGCCCCTGGCCGATGATGCCCCGCTTTACGACCGGCCGCATGTGCCGACGCCCAAGCCCGCTCCGCTTGGCCCGGTGCCTGAAAGCCCGGACATCGGCGCGGACTTGCTCAAGTTGATCGGCTGTCCCGATCTCGCCTCGCGCCGCTGGATCTGGGAACAGTATGACAGCCAGGTGGGCGCCGACACACTGCAGAAATCGGAGGGCGATGCCGCGGTGGTGCGTGTGCACGATACGCAGAAGGCGCTGGCGATCAGCACCGATTGCACGCCGCGCTATTGCTTTGCCGATCCTTACGAAGGCGGCAAGCAGGCGATCGCCGAAACCTATCGCAACATCTGCGCGGTGGGCGCCGTGCCGCTGGCGGTTACCAACTGCCTCAATTTCGCCAATCCGCAGCGCCCGGAAATCATGGGGCAGATCGTCGGCTGCCTGGAAGGCATGGGCGATGCCTGCCGCGCTCTCGATTATCCCATCGTTTCCGGCAACGTCAGCCTCTACAACGAAAGCAAGGCAACTGGCGGCGGCTCCGCGATCCTGCCGACGCCCGCGATTGGCGGTGTCGGCCTGATGCTCGATTATGACAAGATGGCGACGATCGCCTTCAAGAACCCCGGCGACGCGGTCTGGCTGGTCGGTGGAGTCGACGGCAAGTGCGGCACCCACCTTGGCCAATCGCTGTGGCTGCGCGAAATTCACGGCCGCGAAGAAGGCCCGCCCCCGCCTGTCGATCTCGACAAGGAACGCACGAATGGCGAAACGATCCGCGAATGGATCGCCGATGGCCGCGTGAATGCCGTTCATGACCTCAGCGACGGCGGCCTGCTCGTGGCGCTGACGGAAATGGCGATGGCCGGCAACAAGGGCTGCACGCTGGATGTGAGGCTGAATGCCGCCGAAGCCTTTGGCGAAGACCAGGGCCGTTACATCGTGACTGCCCGCCCCGGCATCGAACTGCCGAATGCGGAACGCATTGGCACGGTCGGCGGCGCGGCGGTGGCTGGCGTCGATCTGGCGGCGCTGCGCGAAGCCAACGAAGCCTTCTTCAAGGATTGGATGGAAGGCTGACCGAGCTTTCCGTGACAAACCCGTCATGCTGAACTTGTTTCAGCATCCATCGGGCCTTGGGTGCGGATCGAGATCAGGCACGCCTTGCTGGCCTTGGGCGCTGACGAAGTGCACGCCATTCCAGCGGCTGCGCAAAAGGCAAAATGGACCCTGAAACAAGTTCAGGGTGACGGAATGATAGGGCAGCTTACGCCCTATTCCCAGACCCATTCCTCTCGCGGAATACCCAGCAGTTGCAGCACCGCGGTCAGGTCGCCGCGATCGATCCAGCCATTCGCGGCGGCACGCGCCTTGGGCTTGGCGCGATAGGCGATGCCATAGGTCGCCGCTTCCAGCATCGGGATGTCGTTCGCGCCATCGCCGGTGGCAAGGCTGGTGGCGTCCTCGCCAAGCTCCGCCATTTCTGCCAGCAGTGTCGCCCGTTTGACCGAACTGTCGGTGATCGGGCCTATCAGGCCACCGGTCAGGCTACCATCGACGATTTCAAGCCGGTTGCCGACGACATGATCGAAACCGAGCTGTTCGGCCACCGGATCGGCGAACTGGTGGAAGCCGCCGGTCACCAGCACGGTGCGGCAACCCTTGGCCTTGAGCGTCGCCACCAGCGTGCGCGCGCCGGGCATGGGGGCGATCCGGGTGGCAAGGCATTCCGCGATGGCGCCTTCGGACAAGTCGCGCAGCAGCAGCACGCGTTCCCTGAGCGCGCTTTCGAAATCGAGTTCGCCCTGCATGGCGCGTTCGGTGATCGCGGCGATATGATGCCTGAGCCCGGCGAAATCGGCAAGCTCGTCGATGCATTCGGCCGAGATCATGGTGGAGTCCATGTCGGAGACGAACAGGCGGGGCACCACCGGCGCACGATCGGCCATCAGCAGGTCCGAAGGCTGGAAATGCATGTCGATCACGGCGCGCACGGCATCGTGATCATCCGTTTCCAGCGTCAGCTCGATTCCGCCTTCGAAATCCAGCATGGCCGCTTTCACAGCGATGTCTTGCGCGGCGAAAGCCGCCTTGGCACTTTCGAGATTATCGGACAGACCGTCCGCTTCTGCTATCAGCCGGGCAATGAGCACCGAATATTCCCCTGATATATCCTGCAAGCCGAACCGGGATCGGCCGCCGCTGGCGCTCATCGCAGGGCCGACGGCGAGCGGCAAGAGCGATCTTGCCGTGCGGCTGGCGCTGGCGCTGGAAGAGCGTAACCGCCGGGCCGTCGTCGTCAATGCCGACAGCGCGCAGGTCTATGCCGATCTTTCCATACTCAGCGCCCGGCCGACAGCGGAGGAGATGCAGGGCATCGAACACCGCCTGTTCGGCGCGTGGGACGGCGCGGCGGCCTGTTCCGCCGCCGATTGGGCCGCTGCCGCCAAAGCGGAAATCGCACAAGTCCATGCCATGGGCGGCGTGCCGATCCTGGTGGGCGGCACCGGGCTTTATATCCGCACCCTGCTGGAAGGCATCGCCCCCGTGCCCGAGATCGACCCGGCAATCCGCGAAGCCGTGCGCGCGCTTGCCACGCCCGATGCCTATGCCGCACTTGAGCGAGAAGATCCGGAACGCGCCGCCGCGCTATCTCCCAATGACAGCAGCCGCATTGCCCGCGCGCTGGAAGTGGTGCGCTCCACCGGCCGGCCTCTCTCCGCATGGCAATCCGAACGCAGTGGCGGGATTGCCGAGGATGTCGCTCTTCATCCCGCGATCCTGCTGCCTGATCGGCAGACGCTTTATGCCCGATGCGATGCGCGTTTCGCCCGGATGCTCGAACAGGGCGCCATCCATGAAGTCGAAGCCTTGCTCGCCCGTGGGCTGGACCCGGCGCTACCGGTGATGCGCGCCATCGGGGTGCCGGAAATCGCCGGCCATCTGCGCGGGGAATGGTCGCTGGAAGACGCCCGAACGCGCGGGGCGCAGGCCACGCGCAACTACGCGAAACGCCAGTTCACCTGGCTGAGGCACCAGCCCCCGGAAGATTGGATGCGGATTTCCTCTGATTATTTTGACGAAAAATCAATATTTGAAATATTATTACTCACATGAGTGTTGACACGATATTTCGTTTCCCATATTGCGCCGCACAACGCCCGGTAGCGGGCATGCGTCCACCAGAGCCATGACCCGGCACCGCTCTTGCTGTGCCGGGTCGGTTCTTTTAACGGACGCCGATATTGAAGAAGGGTTGGAATAGTGAGCGAAGAGCGCAGCGGCGCGAATATCCTGGTCGAAAGCCTGGTGCGGCAGGGCGTCGAATTCGTCTTCGGCTATCCCGGCGGTGCCGTGCTGCCGATCTATGACGCCCTCTTTGACGACGAACGCATCCGGCACATCCTCGTCCGGCACGAAGCCGGCGCGGCCCATGCGGCCGAAGGCTATGCCCGTTCCACCGGCAAGCCCGGCGTTGTGCTCGTCACCTCCGGCCCCGGCGCCACCAATGCCGTTACCGGCATTGCCGATGCCTTCCTCGATTCCATTCCGCTGGTCGTCATCACCGGCCAGGTCGGCACCCCCCTGATCGGCACCGATGCCTTTCAGGAAGCCGATACCGTCGGCATCACGCGCCACTGCACCAAGCACAACTATCTGGTGAAGGATCCTTCGGAACTGGCCACGATCATCGACGAGGCCTTCCAGATCGCTACCACCGGCCGTCCCGGCCCGGTGCTGATCGACATCCCCAAGGACGTGCAGATCGCTTCCGCGCCCTGGCATGAAGCCGGCCCGCAGCGGCGCAACCGCTACAACCCGAAAACGGAAGGCACCGCGGACGAGATCGCCCGCGCCGTGGAACTGCTGGCCCAGGCCAAGGCTCCGGTGTTCTATACCGGCGGCGGCGTCATCAATTCCGGTCCGCGCGCCAGCGAGTTGCTGCGCAAGCTGCAAAAGCTGAGCGGCGCACCCGTTACCTCAACGCTGATGGGGCTTGGCGCCTTCCCGGCCGATCATCCCGATTGGCTGGGCATGCTGGGCATGCACGGCACCTATGAATCGAACATGGCGATGAACCAGGCCGACCTGATCCTGGCCGTGGGCTCCCGTTTCGATGACCGCGTGACCGGCCGGCTCGATGCCTTCGCGCCCAATTCGGTGAAAGTCCACATCGATATCGATCGCGCCTCGATCAACAAGACGGTGCATGTGGACCTGCCCATCGTTGGCGATTGCGCATGCGTTCTGGAGCAGATGATCGAAGCCTGGGGCAACCGCAAGCCTGCGGACCTTTCCGCCTGGAAGAAGCGCATCGACGGATGGCGCGCGCGCGACAGCCTGGCTTTCCCGAAGTCCGACAAGGAAATCATGCCGCAGCTTGCCGTGCAGAGGCTGTTCGAGCTGACGAAGGATCGCAACCCGATCATCTCCACCGAAGTCGGCCAGCACCAGATGTGGGCGGCCCAGCATTTCGGCTTCTCCGCGCCCAACCGCTGGCTGACGTCCGGCGGGCTCGGCACCATGGGCTATGGCCTGCCCGCCGCGATCGGCGCGCAGCTTGGCAATCCGAACGACCTTGTCATCGACATTGCCGGCGACGCTTCCATCCAGATGAACATCCAGGAAATGGGCACGGCCACGCAATATCGCCTGCCGGTCAAGGTGTTCATCCTCAACAACGAATGGATGGGCATGGTTCGCCAGTGGCAGGAACTCACTTATGAAAGCCGCTATTCGAATAGCTATTCGGACAGCCTGCCCGATTTCGTGAAGCTGGCCGAAGCCTATGGCTGGAAAGGAATCCGCATCACCTGTGAAGCAGAGCTGGATGCCGGCATCAGGGAAATGATCGAATACGATGGCCCGGTGATCGTCGATTGCCGTATCCATAATGAAGCGAACTGCTACCCGATGATTCCTTCGGGCGCGGCGCACACCGACATGATCCTGTATGGCGATACCGTGGCCGGCACCATGGACGACGAAGCCAAGGCGCTGGTGTAAGGACGAAACGATGATGAAGATCCAGCAGCAGACGTCCGAACGCCACGTCCTGACCATTACCGTCGACAACGAAGCCGGCATCCTCGCCAAGATCGCCGGCCTGTTCACCGCGCGCGGCTATAACATCGACAGCCTGACCGTGGCCGACATCAGCGACAACCACTCGGTGAGCCGGATCACCATAGTCACGCATGGGCCGCCGGCGGTGATCGACCAGATCCACGCCCAGCTTGACCGTCTGGTGCCGGTTCACAAGGTGACCGACCTCACCGAAGTCGGCCCGCATGTCGAGCGCGAGCTTGCGCTCATCAAGGTTTCCGGCAAAGGCGAAATGCGGGTGGAAGCGCTGCGCGTCGCCGATGTGTTCCGCGCCAAGGTGGTGGATACCACCACTTCCAGCTTCATTTTCGAACTGACGGGAACGCCGGACAAGATCGACAGCTTCATCGCCATCATGCGCGAGCTGGGCCTGGTCGAAGTCGGCCGCACCGGCATCGTCGGCATGGTGCGCGGACCTGAAGGGGCCTGAATGCAACAGGATTTCAACCTAACGTCACCCTGAACCGGTTTCAGGGTCCATTTCTCCTGACAGCTCTGGTCCAGCAGGCTTGATGGATGCTGAAACAAGTTCGGCATGACGAATTAAGCAAGGAAAACACGATGAAAGTTTATTACGACGCCGATTGCGACATCAACCTCATCACCGGCAAGAAGATCGCCGTGCTCGGCTATGGCAGCCAGGGCCACGCCCACGCCCAGAACCTGCGGGATTCGGGTGTGAAGGAAGTGGCCGTCGCGCTGCGCGCCGGTTCGGCGACCGCCAAGAAGGCGGAATCCGCAGGGTTCAAGGTTCTGACCAACGCCGAAGCCGCCGCCTGGGCCGACATCCTGATGATCCTCGCGCCCGACGAACACCAGGCCGCGATCTATGCCGATGACATCCATGCAAACATGAAGCCCGGCGCCGCGCTGGCCTTTGCCCACGGCCTCAACGTCCACTTCGGCCTGATCGAACCGCGCGCCGACATCGACGTGATCATGATCGCGCCGAAGGGCCCGGGCCATACCGTGCGTTCCGAATACCAGCGCGGCGGCGGCGTGCCCTGCCTCGTCGCGGTCCATCAGGACAGCACCGGCAATGCCCACGACGTCGCGCTCGCCTATGCCTCGGGCGTCGGCGGCGGCCGTTCGGGCATCATCGAAACCAACTTCCGCGAGGAATGCGAAACCGACCTGTTCGGTGAACAGGCCGTGCTGTGCGGTGGCACCACCGCGCTGATCCAGGCCGGTTTCGAAACGCTGGTCGAAGCCGGTTACGCGCCGGAAATGGCCTATTTCGAATGCCTCCACGAACTGAAGCTGATCGTCGACCTGCTGTATGAAGGCGGCATCGCCAACATGCGCTACTCGATCTCGAACACCGCCGAATACGGTGACATCAAGACCGGCCCGCGCATCATCACCGAAGAAACCAAGAAGGAAATGAAGCGCGTTCTGGCCGACATCCAGTCGGGCCGCTTCGTCAAGGACTTCGTGCTCGACAACCGCGCCGGCCAGCCCGAGCTCAAGGCCTCGCGCAAGGCCGCCCAGCGTCACCAGATCGAGGAAACCGGCGCCAAGCTGCGCGCCATGATGCCCTGGATCGCCAAGAACGCGCTGGTCGACAAGTCGAAGAACTGATCGCGGTTTATCGCGAAAGAAACGCCGCCCCTGCCCGCGCGGGGGCGGCGTTTCCTTTTGGCGGGCGGGGCATTCCCCCCCTTTACATCGGCCTCGTCAATCCCCATAGGCATCGCATGACCATCCGGCTTGGCCTTACCCTGCGACTTACCCGCCCTTGGGCGTGAGTTGACGCGCTGCCTTGCGGCGCGCGGCGGCGCCCAAGGGATCTCAGCCTCACCTGAAGTTGCAAACGCCCAAGCGAGTTACCGACATGTCCATGCTGAAAGACCCTTCGGCCAAATACCGCCCCTTCCAGCCTATCAACCTGCCCGATCGGCAGTGGCCGAGCCGCGCCATCACCAAGGCGCCGCGCTGGCTCTCCACCGACCTGCGCGATGGCAATCAGGCGCTTATCGATCCGATGGGCGCGGAAAAGAAGAGCCGCTTTTTCGACCTGCTGCTGAAAGTGGGCCTGAAAGAAATCGAAGTCGGCTTCCCGGCGGCAGGCGCCACCGAATTCGACTTCATCCGCGGTCTGGTCGATTCCGGCCGCATCCCCGAGGACGTGATGGTCCAGGTACTGACGCAGTCGCGCGAAGACCTGATCAAGACTTCGTTCGAAAGCCTGGCCGGCGTCCACGCCGCCATCGTCCATGTCTATAACGCCGTTTCACCGCTGTGGCGGCAGGTGGTGTTCGGCATGGAACAGCCGGAGATCAAGCAGATCGCCATCAATGGCGCCAAAGCGCTGCGCGATCAGGCCGCGCGCTTTCCGCAGACCGACTGGCATTTCGAATATTCGCCGGAAACCTTCTCCACCGCCGAAGTCGATTTCAGCATCGAATGCTGCGAGGCGGTGATGGAAGTGCTCCAGCCCACGCCTGAACATCCGATCATCCTGAACCTGCCAGCAACCGTGGAAGCGGCGACCCCCAATATATACGCCGACCAGATCGAATATTTCTGCCGCAACCTGCCGAACCGCGAAAGCGCGGTAATCTCGCTGCACACGCATAACGACCGGGGGACCGGCGTGGCCGCGGCGGAGCTGGGCCTGATGGCGGGCGCGGACCGCGTGGAAGGCTGTCTGTTCGGCAACGGCGAACGCACCGGCAACTGCTGCCTGGTGACCGTGTCGCTCAATATGTACACGCAGGGCGTCGATCCCGGCCTGGACTTCTCGGACATCGACGAAGTCATCAAGACGGTGGAATATTGCAACCAGCTGCCGGTGCCCGAACGCCATCCCTATGGCGGCGATCTGGTGTTCACCGCCTTTTCCGGAAGCCATCAGGACGCGATCAAGAAAGGCTTCGAAGCGCAGGAAAAGCGCAACGACCAGATCTGGTCCATTCCCTATCTGCCGATCGACCCGGCCGATCTGGGCCGCAGCTATGAAGCGGTGATCCGCGTCAATTCGCAAAGCGGCAAAGGCGGCTTCGCATGGGTTCTGGAACAGGACCAGGGCCTGAAACTGCCCAAGCGCATGCAGGCGAATTTTTCCCGGCATGTGCAGGAACTGGCCGACCAGGTGGGCCGCGAACTGCAGGCGGAAGATATCTGGGATGTGTTCCAGCGCGTCTATCGCCTGAACGCACCGCAGCATTTCCAGCTGGAGGATTACGAGGAAACGCGCGCACCGGACGGCAGCCGCGTGTTCGCCGGCAAGATCGGTGTGGATGGCAAGGTGCAATCGGTTTCAGGCCGAGGCAACGGCCTGATTTCCTCGGTCGTGGCCACTCTGGCCGAAAGTTTCGGCGTGAAGGTGGAAGTGCGTGATTATTCCGAACACGCCATGGGCAAGGGATCGGATGCGCGCGCGGCGGCCTATGTCGAATGCGTCACCCCCTCGGGCGAGACGATCTGGGGCGTGGGCATCGACGAGGACGTGGCCACCGCCAGCGTCCGGGCGGTCCTGAGCGCCGCGAACGCGGTTTCGGCCTGAGACTCGTCAGGCCCTTCCCTTGCTGCCGGGCGGGGAAAACACAACGGACAAGGGAAAGGGGAGCGTCCTTGCGGACACTCCCCTTCTTCCTGCCTGCCTTCTTCCTGCCTGCCTTCTTCCTGCCTGTTCACGCGGCGAAAGCCGGTTTTCCGAAATTCGCGCAAGATGTCTCGACAGTACACCGCCCCCACACTATTGCCCTTTAATCGCTTGCTTAAACGGACTTCCCGATGTCCCTGCCCCTGATCTTCGACCACCTGCGCCTGCCTGTCATCGCCTCGCCAATGTTCATCATTTCCGGACCGGAGCTGGTGATCGCGCAGTGCAAGGCGGGGATCGTCGGCAGTTTCCCAGCCCTGAACGCGCGCCCCGCCGCGCAGCTCGATGAATGGTTACAGCGGATCACCGGGGAACTCTCCGCGCATGATCGCGCCAATCCTGGCTGCCCCGCCGCGCCTTTCGCCGTCAATCTGATCGTCCACAAGACGAACAGCCGGCTGGAGGAAGACCTTGCCACTTGCGCGAAGTGGAAGGTGCCGCTGATCATCACCTCGCTGGGCGCGCGCGCGGATGTGAACCAGGCCGTGCGCGACTGGGGCGGGATCGTGCTGCATGACGTGATCGACGATACCTTCGCCCGCAAGGCCATAGAAAAAGGCGCGAACGGCCTGATCGCCGTGGCCGCGGGGGCTGGAGGCCATGCCGGCTCGCTATCCCCATTCGCCCTGATGCAGGAAATCCGCGAATGGTTTGCCGGCCCGGTGGCGCTTGCCGGCGCGATCGCCTGCGGCCGTTCCATACTGGCCGCCCAGGCCATGGGCGCGGATTTCGCCTATATCGGCAGCCCGTGGATCGCCACCTTCGAAGCCAATGCCGTGGAAGGCTATAAACAGGCCATCGTCGAGGGCCGGGCTTCGGACATTGTCTACAGCAATCTCTTCACCGGCGTTTACGGCAATTATCTGCGCCCTTCGATCGTGGCCGCCGGCCTCG
>Ga0299912_10005934_pt1 | contig 10035 bp, 8 predicted proteins | sample RVTome_2_FD_207667 | JGI IMG/M metagenome (GOLD analysis project Ga0299912, IMG submission 207667) | Soil microbial communities from uranium-contaminated site in the Upper Colorado River Basin, Wyoming, United States - RVT95D214 (version 2) ...
AACTTAACCGAAGATAACATATACTGGATTAGTATCGCAGCGATTTATCATAAAGGTATTGCTAATGTTGAATACCCCTGGGGTTGGAAGACCCGTTCACAGCATTGGATGGACGATGCGGTAACATTTGAGATGAATGAACCACCTCAAATAGGGATGATACTTGACCCCTGTGACAGTAACATGACGCCAATCAAAGATGACGCATTCGGCGTGATGGAAAGCTACGATATGGCTTTTGAACTTGATACCGACCCTAATTACATCAAATGGGAGCAGGCTTGTAATGGTATTCGCTATTGGATGCACTATGAAGATGAGCTATCGATGGCCAAGCCGGAGCCCAACATCATTCGTCTTGTAGCAGACGATTGGCGCTGCGAGCGGAGAACGCCTGTGACAGCCATTGTGTGGTGGGGCTCTTATATCGACTACGCCTACGAGGCATGTAAAAGCCAGGCGATGTCTCCGCCGGTGAAGCCAGACTACTTCCAATTGAGCATTTGGACCGATGTGCCGAAGGATGCTTGCGAGCCTGACTCGTTCAGCCATCCATGCGATGTAATCTGGGAATATAAAGCCTATGATTATGACGAGGTTCTGGTTGGCTATGATAAACGTCCCCACGGGGAACCTAATGAGCCGGTCTTCCGTTACTCGGTTAGACTACCGGAAGAAAAATGGTTCAAGCAACCGGATGTTAACGGTATCTTCTGGCTTAGTGTTGTAGCGGTTTACGACACGAATGTGCCAAACCCCAACTATGATTGGGGCTGGACGAACCATGCACACGTATTTAACGACAATGCAGTATCGGGCTATTACGATGATGTCAATGAAGTATATGTCTGGTCGGAGCTTTTTGACCAGACCGAACAGGGTGAGGATATGTCTTTTGTTCTCTTTACCGACCCCAATGAATGCGTCAACTGTGCCAACTACAACTTGGATAGCATTGTAAACTTCATAGACTATGCTTACTTTGCGGATGATTGGCGATGGACAGGTCCGGCGGGTGGCTATAACAACTCGGACCTTAACTGTGACGGCCATGTTGATTTGTACGACCTCGATATTTTTGTCGAGCAATGGCTCGATAGTTGTCCGTAAGAGTTCCGGGACAGTCAGATTTGTTAAATTGAAAAGCTGTAAGTAGCTAAAGCCACTTACAGCTTTTTCTTTTGTGAAAATATAGCGCGAATTGGAAATTGATGTGGGATAGGTCTGCACTTATAATTGTATGATATGCGAAATGATAAAATTAAGATATATACGGTCAGCCAGGTCAATTCGCTAATCAAGGGGATACTGGATAATAATCTGCCCGGGCAGTTGACGATTACCGGCGAGATAACGGATTGGAAGCTGCACCATAGCGGGCACTGCTATTTTTCACTAAAAGATGAGAATTCGACTTTACCCTGTGCTATGTGGAAGAGTAATTTTGGGAGGTTGAAATTTCAGCCGGAAAATGGACTGGAGGTTCTTGCAACTGGTTTCATCGATGTTTATGTCCCACAAGGTAGATATACGTTCATTATTGAGAAACTTTTGCCTGTTCGTGTGGGAGATTTGCAGTTGGCTTTCGAGCAGATGGTGAAAAAGCTCCAGGCCCAGGGTCTTTTCGATGAAGCGCATAAAAAAGCGATTCCAGAATATCCTGAAAGGATAGGGATATTAACGAGTGAATCAGGAGCGGCGATAGAGGATATTAAGGACAGCATCTGGAACCGCTGGCCCTGTGTGAGATTATTTTTATATCCTGTGCCGGTGCAGGGAGAAGGAGCAGCAGAAGAAATTGCAGCAGCCATTAGAGATGTAAACAGGCGTAATAAAGAATTGAGATTGGATATTTTAATTGTTGGCAGGGGCGGTGGGTCGTTGGAGGATTTGTGGGCGTTCAATGAGGAGGTTTTAGCCAGGGCGATTTTCGATTCGAAAATACCTGTCATAAGTGCGGTTGGTCACGAGATTGATACCACGGTTGCCGATTATGTTGCTGATGCCAGGGCTTCGACGCCCACAAAGGCAGGCGTTGTTGCTGTGCCCGATAGGCAGAAGGTCTTAAGCGATTTAGAAAATTACCAGAGTAGTTTGAGTAACAACATAATTTTATGCCTTAACTATCGCCAGCAGCAGTTAGATGAAATAGCTGGTAATATAATAGATGCTATAAAAGAGTTTCTCACCGAAAGGCGTGAGCGATTATATAAAAGCTATGAGCAGATTGTTAAAATTGAGCCGCATCGGCTGCTGGGAAGAATGACGGTCGATTTGAATAATTTACAAAATAGGGTAAGCAAGGCGATAGAGGCAATTATAAATAAACGAAAGATGCAGCTTACAGCACAGGAAAATCTTTTGTCAGGGTTGAGTCCGAAATCGGTTTTACAGCGTGGCTACAGCATTACGACAAGTAAAAAGACCGGCTTACTTGTAAGAAAGCCGGAAGATGTTCAAATAGGAGATGAGATAATTAGTGAACTTACAGAAGAAAAACTGGTTGAAAGTAAGGTAACAAAGAAATAAAGGCGCGGTTGTCAGCGTAGAGCGTAGAGTGGGTAGCGTGTAAAATCAAAGATCAAAATGTAAATAGCAAAATGACAAAGTAAAAATTAAGAGAATAAAAGATGATTAAGGAAAACACCGTATTTATACTGGGGGCTGGGGCGAGTAATCCTTATGGTTTCCCAACGGGCGAGGAATTAAGAACAGAAATTATAGATAATTATGTTAACGATGCCAGAACATATATTAAAAATAATCCAAGAATTAGAGAAGCCATAAAAGCGTTATTGCCACAAGAGTTAAATAAAGCAAGAGAGTTCGTAGAGGCATTTGAGAAATCTACAGAATCCATAGATTTATTTTTAGCAACGACCCCGAAATTTGAGGAGGACGGTAAAAGAGCAATCATTTTTAGAATACTGAAAGCTGAACATGATAGTAATTTTCGAGAAAAAATGAAAAATAAAGAACTGGATTGGTACTCTCATCTGTTTAGAAAAATAATGATGAAGGGAATATATAAAGAAGAGGACTATAAAAAATTCAATAGAAACGAAATATCTTTTATTACTTTTAACTATGACCGTTCTTTAGAGCAAATTTTGTATGAAAACCTTACTAATTCTTTTAAGGATGTGCCCAATGATGAGCTTTTGAAAAAATTTGAAAGAATTGACATTATTCATGTTTTTGGAAAAGTTGCAGATCTAGATTGGCAAAATAAAGAAAGTGGAATTGAGTATAGAAGAGATATTAATTTTGTAAATATCCAAAATCTAATTAAAAATATAAGAACGATGTATGAAGAACATGAAAATCCTGAATTGGAAGACGCAAAGGAATTAATCAAAAATGCAAAAAGAATTTTCTTTATGGGATTTGGTTATGCTGAGGAAAATATGGAAATACTTGAAATTCCTCAAAATATAAATGTATATACAAAAGTTTACGGAACGATGTTGAATTTCATTGAAGAAGAAATAGAGAGAAAAAGAAATTATTTTATTGCAAAAACAAAGTTGGATCCTGAAGCGCATAAAAATTCTGCACGTTTTAAGGAAGGTTTTGTAAATACTGATTGCGTAGGATTGTTGAGGAAGTTTTTTGGAGATTATTAAGCCGGAACCTTCACCATAAGTGTACAGGCGAAATGTTTTGTTGAAATTGGCATAACGGCAGCATAAATCCGCCTGCGGTGGATAAAATCAGTGTTTAACCTGTGCCATAGTTATCGTGTTGGATGTTATTATTTTAGCCTGAAAGAGACTAGGTGAGCTTTTATGGATACTTTATTTTCACTTCTAAGTATTTGCATAGGGATTGCAGGAATAGTCTATGCCCTGATGGTGAATCGTGAAAAGGCAAAGCTTGAAAATCTCGTGCGATCTAAATTGCGTGGTTTGGCAGGAAACATCTGTAAGATAAGACAAAGCACAACTTGGGGTTACTGGCATTTCTGCAAAATTCAAGAGTTGGTACTAAATCTCTCCGAATCAGAAGAGAAAAAAGCCATCCTTAAGGAAACGCAATTAGGACATGGTGATATTGCTGCTTCTGATAGAATGTTAAGCAATCTGCTCAATGAAGTGCTTATCACTCAGGAAGGTCTATTCAATACGAAGGAGATTCATCATCCTGAAGAAAAAGAATTGACGAAAAAAGAATAGGCTGGCTAATAAGCTAGTGCATCCGGACCGACTAAAGGCGGCCGCTGAGCCGCAGCGTTATGCATTGAATTGGACTCGACTTTTGTAACGGCCTGAAAAAGGCCCAAAGTGCGTTTTTGGCCAATAAATAAATTCGTGTCAATTCGTGTTTATTCGTGGTGAAATTCTTTTTGTTCTTTTTCGCTATTATGATTGGTGGGCTGAAGCCCACCCTACAAATTCTTTTGAGTTTATTATTTCCTTTTTCTCCGTGTCCTCTGTGAGCTCTGTGGCTGATACTTTTCAATTAAGTAACAGTTGCAGTAATGTCAGTAGAATGGTATAAATATAAGCGGATAGGCTGTTTATCTACTAACAAGTTAAAGACCAAAGAAAAGTACGGAAATTTGAGATATGAGCGCTAAACAAAATAACAGTATAAGTAAATTGAGCTTCGAGCAGGCGATTAAGGAGCTTACGGGTATAGTTAGCAAAATAGAGCAGGGTGAAATACCTTTGCAGGATAGTCTCACTCAATACGAAAAAGGGATGGCTTTGATTAAACATTGCAGAGAGATACTACAAAAAGCAGAGAAAAGGATTGAGACAATATCGAAAGAAAAGGATTAACCGCAGAGAGCACAAAGGCCGCGGAGAAAAGAAAATTAGCCACGAATTAACACAAATTGGCACAAATAAAAGAAAAAAAATTAGAGTAAATTCGTGAAAATTTGTGGTTAAAAAACAGGGAAGGCAACTCTGCGAGCTCAGCGGCCTCTGCGGTAAAAAATCGAAGAGTAATATTTGCGAGCGTGGCGGAACTGGCAGACGCGCAAGGCTTAGGACCTTGTGTCCGATAAGGACGTGGAGGTTCGACTCCTCTCGCTCGCAGTTGGTAAGCCACAGAGAGCATCCATCCTCCGCCCCTTAGGGGCTACGGAGGACAAGCAGAGAGCACATTCATCCTTCGTCCATTAGGAGTTACGGAAAACGGAGAGAAATTTTTTGTTTTTATTAAGGAGAGGTTTGAATATTATACCAATTGTATTTAATAATAGCGCTTCAGATAGCAAATATGCAAATTATGAATACCTAAACCGTGAGATTGCCACGCCAGCCTTCGGCTGGCTCGCAATGACATCCGTCAGCGCAGTAAATAAGTACAATTCGTATTACCGGGAGATTTGACGAGCCCGATGGCGTCTGTCCTCTTCTTTCAGAAATTGTTTGCGGATTCGAATCGAATTAGGACAAATCTCAACATACTCGTCTGCCTGAATATACTCCATCGCTGCTTCAAGACTCATCTTCCTGACAGCTTTAATCCTGGCTGCATCGTCTTTGCTGGCCGCACGTATATTGGTAAGCTGCTTGGCTCTTACCGCATTTACGGGTATGTCATTGTCCTTGCAGTGCTCGCCGACCACCTGACCTTCATATACTTTTTCGCCCGGCTCAACAAAAAAAGTGCCTCGGTCGTATAAAGCATCAAGAGCATAAGCTGTTACCTGCCCGGTAGTGGTCGCAATCATAACGCCGGCCTTGCGCTGCGGTATCGCTCCGCGCATTGGTTCATATCTTTCAAACGAATGATGCATAATCGCTCTGCCCTGCGTCGCATTCATCATCCGCGCATAAAGGCCGAACAAACCTCGCGATGGTATTAAAAATTCCATATGAATAAAATCGCTCGCTCCGCTTTTAGCATCTATTTTAATTATTTCGCTTCGTCGCTCGCCCAGAAGACTCATTATGGAACTCTGGCAATTCAGCGGGCAATCCACCGCAAGCAATTCTATCGGCTCATGGTGTATGCCATCAACTATTTTCAAAATTACTTCCGGTTTACCGACACAAATCTCGTAGCCCTCTCGCCGCATATTTTCCAGCAAGATACCGAGGTGCATCAGGCCCCTGCCTGAAACATTATACTCCTCAGGCGTTTGGCCCTGCTCGACCTTTAACGCAACGTTATGCTGAAGTTCTTTTTCAAGTCTCTCGCCGATATGCCTGCTCGTCAGATATTTGCCGTCTCTGCCGGCGAAAGGTCCGTCGTTAACTCTGAATGTCATAGACATCGTCGGCTCATCAACAGAGATAACCGCAAGCTGCGAAGGATTGTCCGCACAGGCAATAGTGTTGCCGATATCAACAGGGTCAAGGCCTGAAATTGCACATATATCACCCGCCTGAGCGGTTGAAACCTGTTTTCGGCCAAGGCCGTCAAACTGATGAATCTGCATAGCCTTCTGCTGGGTATGCAGACTATCTTTGTCAATCACGGTAACTGGCTGACCTTCAATTATCCGGCCTGCAAAAATCCTGCCTATTGCTATTCGCCCGACATAATCCGAATATTCCAGACTTGTAACCAGCATTTGCAGCGGAGCGTCAGGAATAACCTGCGGTGCAGGAACCTTATTTATAATGGTCTCGAATACCAGCTGCATATCGCCGGTTTTTTTGGAAAGGTCCGTTGTCGCCCAGCCTTCTTTTGCCGATGCGTAAACACAGGGAAAATCGAGGGCATCATCTTCTGCGCCAAGCTGAACAAGCAAATCGAATACTTCGTTTACAACATCCTGCGGCCTGCTGTTTTCACGGTCCACCTTGTTGATTATGACTATTAGTTTGAGCTTATGCTCAAGGGCTTTGGTCAATACAAATCTCGTCTGCGGCATAGGGCCTTCAAAGGCATCGACCAAAAGCAGAACGCCATCTGCCATTTTTAAGACACGTTCAACCTCGCCGCCAAAATCAGCGTGTCCCGGCGTGTCGATTATATTGATTTTATATTCATCGCCCAGAGAGTCGATATAGTTAATCGCGCAGTTTTTACTGAAAATCGTTATGCCTCGCTCCCGCTCTATAGGATTCGAATCCATGATCAAGTCGTGCTCGCTGCCTGCCAGCTTGTCAAGATCCTCGGTTCGAAACATTCCGGACTGGTATAAAAGCTGATTTACCAGCGTTGTCTTGCCGTGGTCAACATGAGCGATTATCGCCACATTACGAATATAGTCTGAATACATAAAAAACCTCAAAAAGGATTGGTCAATAATCAGGATTTGTTTTAATCCGCCAAATATACGGCGGATTAATCCCAGTTATGAATACAAATTATTTTACGTTGTTTTTTATAAATGTCAATGTAAAATATATGGTTTATTGAGGAAAAATGATGATTTGACGCTTTTAGCTTGCATTTAAAACAAATAGCTGCAAACCCCGTTAGAAAGATTACTTCTAACGGGGTGAAATTGCAGGGAGGCAAAAATGGTTGACAAGTATTTTCAACTAAAGGAAAAGCAGACAAGTGTCAGGATTGAGTTTGTGGCGGGGGTGACAACATTTCTTACAATGGCATACATAATTTTTGTTAATCCAGCTATTCTCAGCCAGGCAGGGATGGATAAGCAGGCATTGATAATTGTTACCTGTATAGTAAGTGCCATTATGGCGATTATCACGGGCTTATTTGCGAATGCCCCGATTGCAATGGCGCCCGGGATGGGGCTGAATGCTTTTCTGTCATATAGCTTGGTAAAGGCCGGCGAGATAACGTGGCAGACGGCCCTTGGAGTTGTTTTCCTTTCGGGGCTGCTGTGTTTCTTATTGACCCTATTAGGTTTGAGAAAGCGGCTGGTCGAGGCGATTCCCGTTAGTCTGGTTTCAGCCATATCGGTTGGTATTGGATTGTTTATCACGTTTATCGGCCTGCGTAATATGGGAATAGTTGTGAAGAACGAAGAGACACTGGTCTCGGCAGGGCCGCTTACCTTGACGGTTGTAATAGGATTGGTTGGCTTGCTGATTATGGCTTTTCTGGAGATAAAAAAGGTAAAGGGTGGGCTGTTGATAGGGATAATGGTAGCGACGGCTTTGGCAATTGTCTCCGGGCGTGTGCAAAAGCCGACAGAATTAGTATCTTTTAACTTCGACATCAGGCCAGTAGCATTTCAATTGGATATTCTGGGGGCGTTTAAGTGGAGTTTATTTGGAAGCATTTTTACATTGATGTTTATGGATATGTTCGACAGTATCGGAACACTGGTGGCTTGCTGTCACGAGGCGAAGATGGTGGACAAGCAGGGCAAAATAAGAGGGTTGGACCTTCTGCTGGCAATTGATGGCGCTGCGAGTATGTTGGGCGCTGCGCTGGGGACATCGACTATCACTTCATACATTGAATCGGCTGCTGGAATCGAAGAGGGAGGTCGAACAGGGCTGACATCGCTGGTTACAGGCATCTGTTTTCTACTGGCATTACTATTTGTCCCGATTGTCGCAGTAGTGCCGGATTATGCGACGGGACCGGCACTTGTAATGGTGGGATTATTTATGATGAAGGAGATTAAGCGCATAGATTTTACGCACATGGAAGAGGCATTTCCTGCATTTATTATAATGATGATGACTGCGTTGAGCTATAGTATTAGCACGGGTTTGGCGTTCGGTTTTATTTCGTTTGTTCTGATAAAGACAATATCGGGAAAGTCGCAAGATGTTAAGCCAACGATGTGGGTTATAGCGATTCTGGCGATTGTGTTTTTGGCGATTGATTGACGGTCCGGTTTTCCGGTATTCTGAGGCGAGAAATAGTGAAATCGAAGGTATTGCGGGTAAAGTTAAAATGTGTTATTTTTCGATATGTCGAATTTTGCATAACCAAATTGGATTTTGTGGGTGAGCATATATGGATAAAGAAGAAGAGTTAGTTAATACTGTTCTGGAAAAGTCACAGAAGGCAGATGGCAGAAAGCGATTAACTTGTGCCGAGGCCTTTGAGCTGGCGCAGGAATTCGAGGTCGAGCCAGTTGAGATTGGGCGTATTTGCAATCAGCACAATATAAGAATTTGTAAATGCCAGCTTGGTTGTTTCGCTTAGTATTGGAATTTCTTACCGCAGCGTTCGCCGAGAACGCAGAGATAATATGGTGATTGGTAATTTGTAATTAAGAACCTATTTAATCATTATTCTTTGTAGTTAATTATGTTGAAAGGGTGGAGATGTGAAGAAGTTGAGAGCGAGGTTTAAGCTTTGGCTGAGCAGTAAAGATGTTGAAGGTGTATTTGGCGACGGTAAGTGGCGGCTGCTTAAGGCAATTGACGAAGAAAGGTCGCTGAATGCTGCCAGTAAGAGCTTGCAGATAAGTTATCGAAAGGCATGGGGCGATTTAAAGAAAGCACAGGATGCTTTGGGTGTCAAATTGGTGGAGAAACAGCGGGGCGGTTTAATGGGCGGCAAAACCACTTTGACCAAACAGGGCAAAAAATGGGTCAAAACATACGCGAGATTTCGACGTGATATCGAAAAGAAAGTGGAAAAGGCGTTCGAGAGACATATTGCCGGGCTTATAAAATGAGCAAAATTGCAAAGATAAAGATTATATTCTGGTCTGTGAGGTGTCGTGCTTTCAGTCTTATCGAGCTTATGATTGTTATCTCTATTATATCTCTGTTGCTCGGTATTTTGATGCCGGCGTTAAGCCGGACAAGAGTCATAGCCCAACAGGCGGTCTGTCAGAGCCGACTTCGACAATGGGGAATTGCCTTTGAAGTGTATGCAGCAGAAAACAATGGTTTTTACCCTCATATTGACGGCCGAGACCGCACCGATGAACTTCCCAAAAATCCAACTCTGGAAGAGCTGGCTGATTATTATTTCGGCTGGGTGGATGTTCTGCCGCCGCTGATGGGGGAAAAATCCTGGCGTGACCATGATTATTGGCAACGTCCCGGGATAGGTACAATCTTTCAGTGTCCCTCGGCCAGACTTGCGCCGGACAAAAGTTACAAATACAGGCCGAGAAGGAGTGGCTATTTTTCCTATGCTATGAACTCTTGTCTCGAACTTGACAAAAACTGCTGGCCACCTTAC
>Ga0299912_10005935_pt1 | contig 10030 bp, 4 predicted proteins | sample RVTome_2_FD_207667 | JGI IMG/M metagenome (GOLD analysis project Ga0299912, IMG submission 207667) | Soil microbial communities from uranium-contaminated site in the Upper Colorado River Basin, Wyoming, United States - RVT95D214 (version 2) ...
ATTCGGAGCGGTGACGATCTGTTATCTTGAGGAAAAGCCCGCTGTGGATGAGGGGCCTTTTCTCAAGGAAGAAAGGAGCCTAATCAATACAGTAGCGGAATTTCTGGGGCACATCATCCAGCACCGGCTGAGTGAAGCGGAGATCAGGGCCTCGGAAGAAAAATTCAGGATGATTTTTGATAACGCTAATGACGGAATACTACTCGCGGATACAGAAAGTAAAAAATTCCATTTTGCTAACGTAACGATTTGCCGCATGTTAGGCTATAGCCAGGAAGAAATCAAGAATATGGGAGTCATGGATATCCATCCCGAGAAAGATATTCCCTATGTTATTGAGCAGTTTGAAAAGCAGTCCAGAAAAGAAATCGAAGTTGCACAGGATTTGCCCGTGAAAAGAAAAGACGGCAGCGTTTTTTACGCTGATGTCAATTCGACACCGGTTGAAATATCAGGCAAGCGTTATTTATTGGGTATTTTCAGGGACATCACCGAACGTAAGCGCATGGAAGAAAAACTCCAGCATCTTGCGTATTATAATTCTTTGACAGGCCTTCCCAACAGAAACCTCTTTCTTGAAAAGATTAACCAGGAGATAGCAGAAGCAAAGAATAGTTCAAGTTCTATTGCAGTTTTATTAACGGATATTAACAATTTTAAGTCAATATACGATATATATGGCTCTGAGTTTGGGGACAGGGTTTTAAAAGAGGTTGCAGAAAGACTTTTATCCACCGTCCGAAAAGGAGATACTGTAGCACATCTTGGAAACGATGAATTTGGAATAGCATGTATTGGCATTACCGGTTCTGATGATATCATTATGTTGGAGAAGATCATAAAGGATATCTCTTACCCTTTAAAGATCAATGGAGATGAAATAATCTTGACCTTTAGTACGGGAATCTCACTATATCCTCATGACGGAGAAAATGCCTTTGAACTCTTAAAATCAGCAGGATTGGCACTCTCGATAGCTAAAAAAGAGGGAAGGAAAACCTACCAGTTTTACACTAAAGACATGACTGTGACGGCAGCAGAAGTGCTGTTGTTGGAAAAACAACTTATGAAGGCCTTAAAAAATGAGGAGTTTATCCTCCACTACCAACCTTACTGGGATATTACGACAAAAAAGATGGTCGGCATGGAAGCCCTTATCAGGTGGCAAAGTAAGGACAAGGGATTGGTGCCCCCGGGGAAGTTTATTCCTGTGCTTGAAGACACGGGGATGATCATAGAGGTTGGAGAATGGATATTAAGGGAAGCCTTAAGACAGGTAAAGGAATGGCAGAATAAAAGGTATCCTGTAGTGCCAGTCTCGGTAAATCTCTCATTAATTCAATTCAGGCAGAGAGATCTGGCAGATATGGTGACAAGGCTTATGGCAGACTGTGGTTTTTTTCCATCGCTCCTTACCCTGGAGATAACTGAAAGCGCCTTTATGCAGGATATAGAATTTACCAAATCGGTGCTTACGACAATGAAAGAGATAGGGTGTTCAGTCTCTATTGATGATTTTGGGACAGGGTATTCATCCTTGGCATATCTGAAGAGGTTACCGATTGACAATCTGAAGATTGATATATCTTTTATTAGAGAAATGGTGAAAGACCCTGATTCCGCCTCAATTGTTATGGCTATTATCAACATGGCACATACCCTGAATTTAAAAACAATTGCAGAAGGGATAGAGACAGAGGAGCAATGGAATTTCTTACGTCTTTTAAGGTGCGATATGGGACAGGGTTTCTATCTTAGCAAACCTTTGCCTACAGAGGAATTCGAAAAATTGCTCATATAAAGATGAACTTATTATCCTTCCCAGAACGTTATGCGTATTTCTAAAATACTTCTTTTTGACTTCCATGCTACGAATTTCCAAGTGTACTCTGCATTTAATGCTCGTTATCCGCTCTGCGCAGTTGATGAAGTAGTCAATAAAATTTTAAAGTGCTTGAAAACATTTGCTTGTAGGTGCAGGAAAGGAAAAGGCTATGCGTAGTATGGTGTGAAGGTTGCAAAAAGGAATACGGGGCCTTCAGTATAATAGCTTCCTTCCTGAAATTCGCAGTTTTCAAAAACTTAAAAATAGTGCAAGTTATTGTCGGAATTTAATTACGGGGAAAGTCAAAGTATATCTGAATAACATTACAAATCCGATATTATTTAGTTGACTAACATGAGATTTCGGATATTATTCGTATTAATTGAATGGATAACATTACAAAAAGAGTATTAGCAAGAAATTATCTAATTACTTGTTAGGCTGACGCTACGCGCAAATTTTTCTTGGAAATTCCAAAAGATCGAGCTACACTTCTAAGCATAATTCAATCAGAGAAAGCATAACTTTCTATAGAAGGAGGAATGTTTATGAAAATGAAAAAAACTTTGGCCTGGTTATTGTCAGTTGTTACATTATGTTCTTTTTTGAGCTTTAACGCTCTTGCACAGGACAACAAGTCGGCACAAACAAAGCATGCGCCAATTACACAGCAATTGATAACTATGGTAGAACATAATTCAGAAATAAAAAGAATGCTTATTAATTCAATCGAAATAGCAAAAAAAATTAATCTAGATAAGGTAACAAATCCGGCCCAGACGTTAGAAGAATATTATATTTTTGTAGATTGGGCAGCAAAGACAATGCCTTGGTCAATTCTACCAAATCTTCCGTATTCAAAGTTGTACGATCAAATCGATCAGAGTTTAGATTACTTCTATTTCATTAATGATCAACCGCTTCCTGAATTAAAGGATAAAGGGTATTACAATAATTCACTACAATACCATGAACCATATCGTACATGGTTAATCAATTTTGTAAAGGAATGGGGTATGTATTTAAGCAAAGAAGAGTCGTGGAAAGATGGGTACTACAAGAAAGCTTTAGAAGATGAAAGATTCGGATTGCATAAAGGTTGGTATGAAGATCCATCAAAATGGAAAACATTCAATGATTTTTTTGCAAGGTATTTGAAATCACCTGATCAACGCCCGATTGCATCTCCAAATGACCCATCAATCGTATCGTCCCCTGCCGATTCAAAGCCTCAAGGCGTATGGAAAATAGACAAAAACTCTAACATTGTGCATAAAACAGGCATTACAATCAAATCTAATGCTTTTAAGTCCATAGCTGTGCTTATTGGCAAAGAGAGCGCGTTCAAGGATACCTTTGCCAATGGAACATTAACGCATACATTTCTCGATGTAAACGATTATCACCGCTATCATTTTCCGATTGGTGGAACAATAAAAGAAGTTCACATTATTCAGAGCGATGATGCGGCTGGTGGTATTACAACATGGGACGCCAAGACCAAGAGATATGTTCTTGATGCAAACACCCCCGGCTGGCAAAATATTGAGACACGTGGTTGCGTAATTATCGAAACTAAAGAGTATGGCTTGGTAGCGTTGTTACCGATTGGAATGTCGCAGATATCCTCGGTTAATTTTCAAGATACTGTCAAGGTAGGTAATACAGTCAAGAAGGGAGATATGCTTGGATATTTCTTGTTTGGCGGTTCAGATTTCGTATTAATATTTCAAAGTAAGGTTGATTTTAAATTAACCGTGCCACAAGAAAGCAATAGAACCTATAAACACGTTTTGATGGGTGAAGAATACGGTAAACTTACAATAAAAAAATGATCTGATCAGCAGACATAACAAAAAACCTCGAATGTTTAGAAAAGAATAAGGCACTACCGTTCATTAACTTGCTTCGTCTCTCCTATCCTCCGGTAAACGCGTATTTCTCCTCGAATTCAATACCCTGTTAGCTTTTGGCATTGCTTCATTGAAATCGAAAGAAATGCCCCTGATCTGCTCCTATTTTGTTTACTTCAAGGGGAACTAAACGGATATCGAGAATTGATGCTTTTGCGCAGTACTGTGAGAACGCCGCATTGTCCGCTCATAAGAAAATCAGGGATACATCCTGTAAAATCCAAGTTTAAAAACCGGGGTCGTTCAAAGAAACGGTCTTTTTTTTAGAAGATTGTTTTTGCAACACTGCTATGCAGATTGGTAATTATTTTGTGATAATATAAGCGCTGTGATAAACTGAGATTGAATAATTTGAAGAGAAAGAGGATGTTTTCGGTGTTCATAAAAAGATCGTTCCATACGTTGGTTTTGATCCTGCCATTGCTTTTAGTATTGAATGCAGGGGGATGTTCCGATTCCTCGTCTCCTGATAAGAGCGATCCTACCGGACTTCGACTGGTAGCTGTCTTTGAAAACGGAACTCTGTACAGGACAACCGGGGAAGGCGGCGGAGCGGCGTTCAACGTGCTCGTTCTCAGGGGGAGCTGGCGTGAGATGGGCAGGCAGTATGGTTATTTGCTCGGGAACGAGATGAACGAATTTTACGAAGATGTTGTTACAGATTATCTTATCGGAGAAAACGGTGTCTCTTACGAAGACGTGAGAGAAGCAGGCTATTCCTTCTATGACCAGCAGTTTCCTTACGTTCACGAGCTTATCACAGGCATGGCAGAGACATCGGGGTATCCGCTTGAAAAGATGATCATTATCAGTTCACTCGTACATCTGGTTGACCTTTCTTCAGGATGTTCGAGTTTGTCGGCATGGGGCGAATACACCGGGGGAGGACCATTGGTGGTGGGAAGAAACTGGGATATAGGCGGCCCTTATGGTGAATATAAGAGATTCCTCAGCGCTGTTATCTACAATCCTGCTAACGCGTCAAACGCTGTCGTCGATATAAATTTCGTTGGCACAATCTCTCTACAGACAGGGATGAATAACAGAGGAATATTTCTTGATTTGCAGAATGGACAAAGGTCTGATCCAACGGAAGTTCCGGACAGGAAGCTTCCGACATACATACTATTTGACTTCCTTCTCAATTCCTCAACTCTTCAAGAACTCGACATGCGTATGCTTGACCATGCCAATCTGCCGCAGCTCGGTCTAATTATTAATGTTGCAACCTCAAGTGAAGACAGGGTCTATGAATGGGCGACGTATGATGTAAAACGGAGGACGGGGAACGGCCTTATCGCGTCGTCCAACCATTTCATAGACCCTTCGTGGAGTAATTTGCCGGAAGTACCGTCTGGTGCCGAAGGTGATTATTCTCGCGAGAGACTTGCCAATCTGCTCGCACTGGGAGAGCAGTTCAAAGGCTCAATCGATGCCGATAAAATGATGAAGATATTTGACACGACATTTTCTGACGGCGGAGCAACGTTCCCGGAATACACTATATACCAGGTGGTGGCTGTTCCGGCAGACCTGACAATCTGGCTGAAAGCACACGACTATTCTGGATGGGAGAGGATCGAACTCAAGCAGTTATTTGCAGCCTCGCCGTGATACCAAAGGGAATGGTTTAGCCAAAATCAGTAAGGCCTTCATCCCATTGAGTACCAAAAAAAGAGAATCGTGGGTCACAGTTTATGCTATTCTCGGAATAAAGAATGGGGTCAGGCTTGACAGGCTGTTGAAAAACTAAAAAACAGTGGAATATGTCATGCTGAACTTGTTTCAGCATCTAAGAAAATCAATGTGTTAAGAGACCCTGAAACGAGTTCAAGGTGACAAAAAAGGAGTTTTTCAACAGCCTGTCAATATTTGACATAAATCTCTAATCTATTTTCTGTCTATTCTGATATTTTCTGCTACAAATCTTCTGCAATTTTTAAGTATTAACAAGGCTAAAACATCGTTTAGTACTTCCTTGTTGCATAGATAGTTTCTTTTTCAAGGTATACAAGTTCACATAGTAATATTGATATTTAAGAATTGCTGCCCCTGCGTATTATTGCATGAACTTTAGACCCTCAGTCGTCACCACTTTTTCTGAATAGTTAAGTTTTATATATCGGAGATTTTTGGAGGGGTTCTTTCTTCTTCCTTGATCGCCCTTTTAGTTTTCTTGAATCGTAGTAATCCTTTTATAAAGATATATATTCCTGCCGGAATAAAAATCCAACCGATAATTTTTATCAACAGATTTCCGAAAAACCTGATAAATGTCACACCGACAACAGCAAAAGTAAGTGCGGTTCGTATGTAAGCGAGGAATGTCCTGTCATTTGCAAGGTCAGTTCGATGAGCGGCGAGATGACCGCGAAGAATTATATGACCTTTTTTCTCCTTTGTATTTGTATCCTACCTGTTTTCCATAGATATAATTGGAATCGTTCCTTATGAAAAAACTCTACCGTCTGAACACATCTTTGTCAATATAGAAAAAGTATTGATTGTATCCGGATGCACTAAAAATGGTTTAGTGATAGAATTATGTAAGAAATCAGATATGAGCATTCGAAAAGGAGACGCTTATATCCGCTAACATGATAACTTCCGAGGAAGCAAAAAAAGCAGATATCAATGAGCTGTTCCGGAAGCTTTCGTCGAACGCAAAAGGCCTCTCTTCTTCAGAATCCAAAGAGCGCCTTCAACAGTACGGCTATAACGAAATCATTGAAAAGAGAAAGAGTCTTATCCTCAAATTGCTAAGCTATTTCTGGGGGCCAATACCATGGATGATTGAGGTCGCAGCTATCTTATCAGCCATTGTCCACCACTGGGAAGATTTCTGGATCATTTTTGTACTGCTCCTTATAAATGCTATAGTCGGATTCTGGCAGGAACACAAGGCTGACAACGCCATTGAATTACTAAAACAGAAACTGGCGCTAAAGGCAAAGGTACTGCGTGACAGTAAATGGATAGAGGTTGATGCCAAAGAACTTGTTCCAGGGGATGTCGTCCGTGTGCGACTGGGCGTTATTATTCCTGCTGACATTAAATTATTTGATGGTGATTACTTGCTGACGGATGAATCTGCATTAACCGGTGAATCTCTGCCTGTTGAGAAACATGTTTCTGATATTGCGTATTCTGGGTCAATAGCACGTCAGGGAGAAATGAACGGATTGGTTATTGCTACGGGGATGAATACTTATTTTGGCCGTACAGCGAAGCTCGTAGAAGAAGCACAAACCCGTAGTCACTTCCAGAAAGCTGTCATTAAAATTGGTGATTACCTGATTATCCTTGCCCTTGCGTTGGTTGCGGTTATTTTTCTTGTAGCACTTTACCGGAATGAAAGTTTAGTCGAAACTCTCCAGTTTGCCTTAATCCTGACTGTAGCTGCCATACCGGCAGCTCTTCCAGCAGTTCTTTCAGTCACTATGGCTGTAGGTGCTATGGCGCTTGCTAAGAAGGAAGCCATAGTGAGTAAACTGGTCGCCATTGAGGAGATGGCGGGTATGGATATTTTGTGCTCGGATAAGACAGGTACCATTACACAAAATAAGATTACCGTTGGAGATATAAATCCCTTTGAATTATACAAAGAAAATGATGTACTCCTCTTTGCAATGCTTGCATCGCGGGAGGAGGATCAGGACCCCATTGATGATTCCATTATTGCCAGGGCGAAGAAGACAGGCGATATAACTGAAGCATTAAATAGCTATAAGACGGTAGGATTTGCTCCCTTTGATCCCGTCTCAAAAAGGGCTGTAGCCACCATAGAGGGTAAAGACGGCAAAACCTTTAAGGTAGCTAAAGGCGCACCACAGGCAATTCTGTCACTTGTAATGAATAAGGAAGCCACTGCTCTGAAAATTGAAGAAATGGTAAATGCCCTTGCTTTAAAGGGTTATCGTCCACTCGGTGTGGCCAGGACTGACGACAGTGAAACCTGGCAATACGCAGGCCTTATTGGACTTTACGATCCACCGCGTGAAGATTCTGCAGAGACGATTAAAATCGCACAATCTATGGGTGCGAAAGTCAAAATGGTTACAGGAGACCATACTGCAATTGCAAAAGAAATTGCGCGACAGGTAAATCTTGGCACCAATATCATGCCGGCTTCTTCTTTTCTTGATAAGCCTGACCGTGAGGCTCAGCGTATCGTTGAAGAAGCGGATGGCTTTGCCCAGGTATTCCCGGAACATAAGTATCACATTGTGGAACTGCTTCAGGCCAAAGGACATATAGTGGGTATGACTGGTGACGGTGTCAATGATGCCCCTGCTCTGAAAAAGGCTGATGCAGGGATCGCAGTTGCCGGTGCTACAGATGCAGCTAAATCAGCTGCTGACATTGTACTTACAAGGCCAGGCCTTTCGGTAATAATCGATGCAATTAAGCAAAGCCGTAAAATATTCGAACGCATGAACAGTTATGCTGTTTACCGTATTGCGGAGACGACCCGTGTACTGCTGTTCTTAACGTTATCGATCCTGATTTTCAACTTCTACCCTGTCACAGCAGTGATGATAGTTATCCTGGCTATTCTTAATGATGCTCCTATAATGATGATTGCCTATGACAATACGAAGATTTCACCGAGTCCGGTGAAATGGGATATGCGCAAGGTGCTGACTCTTGCTACGATCCTCGGTGTGATGGGGGTGTTTGCCAGCTTCCTGTTGTTCTGGATAGGTGAAAGAATACTCCACCTTGATCGTCTGACCATACAGACCCTCATCTTTCTGAAACTGGCGGTAGCCGGTCACATGACAATTTATCTGACACGAACTAATGAGAACCCGTTCTGGACCCGTCCTTTCCCTGCGGCTGCTCTCTTTTTTACGGCTGAAGCAACCCAGGTGATAGGCACACTCATCGCTGTATACGGTGTTTTCATGCACCCTATCGGATGGAAACTCGCGGGGTTTGTCTGGGGATATGCACTGGTATTTTTCATGATAAATGATCTCATAAAGGTCCGTCTTTACCGGATATTGAATCATGGTGGCTTAGTATTTCACAGATAAACTAAAAATATAATAACAAAATATTAGTGAGGTAGATTATGACGAAATTGGCTTTCTTTAATGTGGATGAAAAAGAACAGGCTGTACTGTCAAAGGAATTTGCAGGAGAAAAAACATTTGAATTAAGGTTTAACCAAAAATCTCTCGATAAACATACTGCATGTATTGCAAAAGAGGCTGGAGGAATAGGGATATTCATCCAATCTAAGATTACTCAGGAGGTGCTTGACCGCTTACCGATGGTAAAGGTCATTGCTACCATGTCCACAGGCTTTGATCACATTGATCTAACTGCCTGTAAGGCTCGAAATATTACGGTATCTAATGTGCCGTCTTACGGTGATAACACCGTTGCTGAATATGCATTTGGTCTCATCTTAGCTCTGGCCCGTAAATTCAAGCCAACATTTGACCGCATTGAGCGTGGATTTTTTAGTCGCACAGGCCTCATAGGTATAGATATTAAAGGAAAAACTCTCGGCCTGATAGGGACAGGACGCATCGGCTCTCATATGGCGAGGCTTGGATGGGCCTTCGGGATGAAGGTAATTGCTTATGATGTGAGGTCAGATGTTGCCCTGAAGGAAAAATATGGAGTACAGTTTATGAATCTGGAGGATGTATTGGAGCAGGCAGATGTTATCAGCCTCCATGTGCCATATCTTCCGTCTACTCACCACCTGATTAATGCAGAGAGACTTCGTCTCTTTAAACCCACAGCTTTACTTATCAATACATCACGAGGGAAGCTGATCGATACTAAGGCTGTCGCTGCAGCACTACGTGAAAACAGATTGGGAGGAGTAGCATTGGACACCTTTGAAGGAGAAGATATCTGGATAGAAGAAGAGTTTCTCAAACATGATGATCTGCCAGCCATTACTTTAAGAGAGGCAATGGAAAGTTTTTCGATCATGCGTTCCGAACGTGCAATCCTTACTCCACATAATGCCTTCAATACAAGGGAGGCATTGGAGCGGATTTTAATTACAAGTGCCGAGAATATAAAGGCATTTTTCAGCGACAATCCTCAGAATGTTGTCAATATATCATGAGATGACGAGGAGGGGTAATGGTATATACAATAACATTAAATCCTGCACTGGATCGAACGATATGGGTCAAGAAGATAAAAGCAGATGATTCTAATCGAATCGACAAGGAAGAGAGATTTGCAGGCGGCAAAGGAATCGATGTATCGAAGGTTCTTACTATACTGGGTGTAAATAACACAGCCATGGGTTTTGTCGGTG
>Ga0299912_10005937_pt1 | contig 10029 bp, 6 predicted proteins | sample RVTome_2_FD_207667 | JGI IMG/M metagenome (GOLD analysis project Ga0299912, IMG submission 207667) | Soil microbial communities from uranium-contaminated site in the Upper Colorado River Basin, Wyoming, United States - RVT95D214 (version 2) ...
ACTGTCAAGCGGACGATTCGACTGATTCTGCAGCGCCAGTGCGGGTGTCGTTGCGCCCTGGGACATGACCTGCGGACCGCTTGCCCACATAGATAATACCAAGGTTCGATGAGCCTGACTCATCGAACCTTGCTCAAGCCCGTGCGGCGCTTGAGCGTTCCAGGGGCTGATGCGTCAGCATCCCGGCACTTTGGTATAAAGTGGCCAATGAGTGTCATCAAAACATAACGAGACTGCAAAGGCGCCGTCACATGCCCCTGCTAGCCGAACAGCAGGAGGCATTATGCAGCAATCCTTGCAGTCCGGTTCTGAACAGTCCGGTTCTGAACAGTCCGGCCTTGGCCAGCGCCGGCTTTCGATGCGCCTGGCGCAGGATCATGAAGACCTTGTTGCCGTCCAGAAGCTGCGCTGGAAGGTGTTCCTGGCCGAAAGGCACGCAGCCGCCGACCTTGGCCCGCGCGAGAATCTCGACAGCGACATTTACGACGCGCTGTGCGATCACCTGCTGGTCATCGACGAGGATGCCGCGCCCGAGGAACGCGTGGTCGGCACTTATCGCCTGCTGCGCGAAAGCGTCGCCCGGCGCGGTTTCGGCTTCTATTCCTCCAGCGAGTTCGATCTGGGCGTGCTGACACGGGAAAGCGGCGGCGACCGGGGCGATCTGCTTGAACTCGGCCGCTCCTGCGTGTTGCCGCCCTATCGCACCAGCAGCACGATTTCCTTGCTGTGGCGCGGCATCGCGGAATATATCGCGCGCCACAACATCTCGCTGATGTTCGGCTGCGCATCCTTTCCGGGAACCGACCCGGACGCGCATGCCGCTGCCTTGTCCTATCTCTATCATCAGCACCTCGCACCAGTGGAATCCCGCCCCATCGTGCTGGCGGAAAAGGGCGTGTCCCTGGAAAGGCTGCCTTCCGGCAGCTATGACGAACGCCAGGCACTGCTGAGCCTGCCGCCGCTGATCAAGGGCTATCTGAGAACGGGCGCGAAATTCGGCGACGGCGCCTATATCGATCATGATTTCGGCACCGTCGACGTCTTCGTCGTGATGCCGGTCGAACGCATTTCCAGCCGCTATGCCGCGCGCTTCAGCGTGGCCGCCTGATCGCGCGCGGCAATGGCTTCCAGCCGCGCTGCGATAAGCCGGTAACTGGTTTCGGCCGCATCCTTGCGGCTGGCAGCCGTAAAGCACGGCTCGATCCAGACATCCACCACGGCCCCGCCCACCGCCGCCAGGGCAAAGGCATGCGGCAACAGCGCATCGTCGTCGAGCCAGGCGATCCTGCGCCGCGCCTGCGGTGAGAGCACGCCACCGGCACGTGTGCGATAGGCGATCGTCACCGGCTGCACCGCCGGCCAGCGTTCACCGATGCAGGCGAACAGACTGCTTCTGAACGGCAGCACCCCATCGCCGCCGCCGGTTGTCCCTTCCGGGAACAGGATCAGGCCGGACCGCTCGGGATGGGCGCCCATCTCCTGTGCCAGAGACTGCAAACCCGCGCGGCTGTTCCGCTCCACGAACAGGCAGCCATAAAGGCTGGCAAGCCGGCCGATCACCGGCCATGAGGCGATCTCCGCCTTGGCGATGAAACCCGCATCGGCCACCCCCGCCAGCACGGCGATATCCACCCAGGATATATGGTTGGCGACAATCAGCGCGCCCGCCGGATCGGCAAGCTCGCCATGCCGCCGGACGCGAATGCCGAAGCCGGAAAGAAGCACCGCCCAGCCCAGCCTGGCAACGCTTCGGCGCATGTTCCAGCGCCGGGGCGCGCACCGCCACACCGGCACCAGGCCCAGCGTGGCGCACAACGCCAGCAAGGCCGCGCCACAACGCAAGGACGCGATAGGGGCGCTCAGAATTCGCATGGCATATGGGGACCGGGTAAAGCCGCGCATTCCCCTCTTTAGGCGTGGAATTCTGACAGAACGGCGACAATCCCCGGCAAGCCATGCACCTTGCGGAGCCCGCTTCTGCAATATCCGGACGCATGAAAGTCATTGTTTTGCATTGCGGAAGTCAGAATTCCTTCGCGTAACTGCAATCGTTGCGCATCAGCCGCATCGTCAGCCCGGAGAACATCGTTTCGGTACGCGTTTCGCAGGGTGCCGGCGAGATCGGCACGCAATCGACCAACAATCTCGACGACGCGGCCGAAACCTTCTCGATCGATCCCGAAGGTCGTTTTGCCGCCCAGGCAAACGCCACTCCGGCTAAAGAACCTGAAGCGCTATGCCATCCAGCGCAAGGACGGCGCGCTCGAACTGTCGGAAAGGCCGGCCTGAACCCAGCCGGCCGCTTCGGCAACAAGGCGCGCAAGCCTTCCGGAGGCAGGCTGCCCGGTCGAAATTTCCAGACCGGGGGTTCCGCTCCGGCCCTACGCCGGTTCCAGCATGCCCTCGGTTGCGTCCGAATGCGCCGCCTGGCTGATCGCAGCCAGGAACTGGTCGGTCGCCCGCGTCCATGAGAAGTGCTTGCCCAGTGCCGCGGCCGAGGAACGGTCGACTTCCAGGGCAGCCGCGATCGCGCGTTCCAGATTGTCGTCGAGCGCGCCAGCGGGCGAGGATACCTCCCCTGCCGGGCCGCAGCCATCCCGCCCCAGAATATCGGCAGGGCCGCAAACCGGATAAGCGGCCACCGGAACACCGCTGGCCAGCGCCTCGATCACGACGAGTCCGAAAGTGTCCGTCAGGCTGGGAAAGACGAAGCAATCGGCGCTGCGATAGGCAGATGCCAGCGCTTCGCCCGAAAGCGCTCCCAGAAAGACCACATCGGGATAGCGGCGGCGCAGATCATCAAGAGCGGGGCCATCGCCGACGACAACTTTCGTGCCGGTAACTCGGGCTTCGAGGAAAGCCTCGAGATTCTTTTCCAGGGCAACGCGTCCGACATTGAGCAGGATCGGACGGGGCAGCCTTTCCATCTCCGGATGCAATTCGCCTTCGGGGCGGAACAGCCAATGATCGATCCCGCGGCTCCAGCGATGCGTCCGGGAGAAGCCCTTTTCGGCCAGTTCGCGCGCAAGGCTGTCAGTCGAAACCAGCACTGCCTGGCTGGGCGCATGGAAGCGCCGCATGATCGGCCAGAAACGGTCGGCGCTGATCCCCGTCCTGACAGCGGCATATTCCGGGAACCGGGTATGATAGGCCGTGGTAAAAGGCACCCCGCGCGAAAGGCACCAGCCGCGCGCGCTCCAGCCGATCGGCCCTTCCGTCGAGATATGGACGATATCGGGGGCATAGGCATCGAGCATCCGGCGAACGCCGAAACGCGGCGCCATGGCCAGCCGGATCGAGGCATAGCCGGGCATCGGCACCGTCAGGAAACGCTGAGGCGTGATCAGTTCGACATCGCACCCGCGCATGTCCAGTTCGTGGACCGTGGCGGAGAGCGTCCGGACCACGCCGTTGATCTGGGGAAACCAGGCATCCGTCGCGATCGCCAGTCTCATGTCATTCACCGGTCTCATGTTCTTCGCCGATCTCACGCCATTTCCTCGACCAGCGGCTGGCACTGTTCGGAATCCGCGCTTTCCCTGATCCAGTCCACGATGCTGATCTGGCCCTGGGCATCTTCTACAAGCGCGGTGCAGCTTTCCACCCAGTCGCCATCGTTATAATAGGCAATGCCACTGATCTCGCGGATTTCGGCGCAATGGATGTGGCCGCAGACAATGCCGTCCATGCCCCGGTTCAGAGCTTCGTGGGCAATGGCTTCCTCGTAGCTGCAGACGAACTGGACGGCATTCTTGACGCGCCGCTTCATATAGGAAGACAGCGACCAGTAGGGCATTTTCAGCCGCCGCCGGATCGCATTGAACACGATGTTCGCGCGCAGAAGCAGTTCATAAGCCCGGTCACCCAGGAAAGCGAGCCAGCGGGCATAGAGCACGACCCCGTCGAATTCGTCGCCATGGGTCACCAGCAGGCGGCGACCGTCGGCCGTGACGTGAATGGCCTCCAGCGCCAGTTCCACGCCGCCGAAAGTCAGCCCGGCGTAATCGCGCAGGATCTCGTCGTGATTGCCCGCGACAAACACCACGCGGGTGCCGCGATGCGCCATCTTCAAAATGCGGCGGACCACTTCGTTATGGGCGTCGGGCCAGTACCAGCCCTTGCGCAACCGCCAGCCGTCGACGATGTCGCCGACAAGATAGAGCGTCTCGCATTCCATCGAACGCAGGAAATCGACCAGCATCGCGGCATTGCAGCCGCGCGTGCCGAGGTGGATGTCCGAGATCCAGACCGTGCGAAAGCGCTTCTTGGGCCGGAATCCGCGTGGGTCAGGAAGTTTGAGCCATTCCGGAATATTTCCGGCCGAACCATTGCTCGCCAGGAGCTGGCTTTCATCGAAAAGCATCGGCAAATCGTCTCCGCCTATTGCAAGGCGGGGGATAGCCGATCAGCGTTTCGCCCGAATGACGTATCGGTTACAGTTCAGTGACATCGCCTGGACTTGCAAAAATGGCGGAATTTCACGCAAAAGTCGCCAAATCGTCACGTATACGTCATATGATGACGGCAAAAGGCACCCGCAAACCAAGGCGGGGCGATGCGACGGATAGACATTCTCCTTACCAGTTGCCTTGAAGAAGGCATGGACTCATTCACGCATGGCGACCTTGAAGTCGTCTTTCACTTGTGGAGTCCGCACACCGAGATGCCATTGCTCGAAGGCACGCTATGGGCTTTCGTGGGTTGGGTGCTGCCGGAAATTTCCGGGCTGGAAATATGCCGCCGCCTGCGCTGTTCCCCCACGACGGCGCAAGCGCATATCACCATGGTTCTGGAAGAGGACTCGCTAGACGACCGCCGCCGTGCCTTGCGCGCCGGCGCCGACGACTACATGATCGGCCCTGTCAGCAGGACCGCCCTGCTCGACCGCGTGCTTTCCGTGAAGCTGCAGGATTACGACACCAGTGACCTGCGGAGCCTGTCCTCGGGTGAACTCATGATCGATCTCGCCGGCTATCAGGCGCGCTGGCAAGGCAAGCCGGTGCCGCTGATGCCCAACGAATTCCGCCTGCTGCGCTACCTGGTGGAACATCCCGGCCGCGTTTTCACGCGCTCGCAGCTCATCACCGCGCTCGGCAAGCAGGAACCGCCGGTCGACGAACGCACGGTCGATGTCTGGATCGGCCGCCTGCGTCGTGCCCTTCGCGCCGCTGGTGCAGGCAATCCCCTGCGGACAGTACGTTCGCTCGGTTACGCGTTCGACGCACAATAGCCCTCGCTGCACTGTACCCTCGCTGCACTGCCACTGTCCCACACAGGCTTGCTGCGGGGCCGGTCCACGCTTGAATTTTTCGGCAACAACTTCCGACATCAAAAGAATGGCGACAGTATCGCTTGCAAACTCGCGGTGAGGCGAAAGTCTGCTTGTGACCACTTGCGGGCGTTCCGGGTTGCGACCTCACATTTCGTCATTCCCGCGAAAGCGGGAACCCAGTGCTACGGTTGCTGCTGGGTTCCCGCTTTCGCGGGAATGACGATTGGGAAGGGCAGAACGGTAACGGCAAAGTCCGCTTCCCACCCCATTGCAGACATTCCGATAGCGCATTTGCAAAGGATGCTATCGCCAAAAGAATGGCCCGGCTACCAGAATGGCAACCGGGCCCAGTTTATACGTGGAAGGGCGAGCCCTTCCCGTCAGGATCAGAGTTTGACCGAAGCCGAAAGCGAGAAAGTGCGGCCAACGTCATAAGTGTTGTAGTCGACGCGGCCGTCATCAAGCTGCTGGAACTCCATGTGGCCGCGCCCGGTGAGATTGCGGCCTTCGAACTTGAGCTCGATCTGCTTGCCGGAGATCATGATGCCCTGACGGATGACCACATCGATAGTCAGGCCCGGATCTTCGACGACGTCGGGCTGGCCCGAGTTGGCAAGGCCACGGCTGACCGCGCGCTTGCTCGAGTAGTTGAGCAGAATCGTCTGCTGAGAGAGGTTTTCGGTGTCCTCCATGCCGATCTGCACGTTGGCGATGTGCTTGGACTGGCCAGTCAGCGGCGCACCATTGACAAAGTAGTCAGTGGCAAGCGACGTGCCCGGACCGTAGATCTCCACGGTATCATCCGCACCGACTTTGAGCTTCGACTTGGTGTAGGTATAGTTGCCTACCAGCATCAGCCTGCGGGTCTCGAAGAACTTGCCGCCCAGACCGTCGAGATGGAAATATTTCTGCAGCTCGAGTTCGGCACCGTAAAGTGTGGCGCTGGGCGCGTTCGCATAAGAGGTGACGAAAGTTTCGGTACCGGTCAGGAAGGATTCGATCGGCTTGTCGAGCTTCTTGTAGAAGACCCCGAGCGACACGCGCTGGTCCCGATCGAAATACCATTCGAAACGGCCTTCGGCATTGGTCAGCCTGCTGTCTTCCAGGAGAGGATTGCCCTGGTAGGTGCGGTTGGTGTCCGGATCGAAATACGGCTGGCTGAGCAGTTCGCGGAACTGTGGCCGGGCGATCGTTTTCGAAGCGCTGAGGCGCACCTGCATGCCGGGCCTGATCTCATAGGTGAATGTCGCGGCGGGCAGGAAGTACTCGTTTGCAAGGTCCGTCGCCTTGCTCGGCTGGGCACCGATCGGTCGCAGGACCGTCGACTCCTCGGCGTATTCCCAACGCACACCAAGATCGAAGGAGAGGCTATCGGTCAGCTGACCATCGAGCTTGGTGTAGAAGGCGTGGTTGAGCAGGCGTGAATCGAATACCGCCGTGCTGGCGTCGGGCTCGCGCAATTCAAGGCCGTAGTTGACGCCATTGTCCTGCAGGTACCATGTGCCCGGCTGCAGCAGAACGTCGAGACGCAGCAGGCCGAAGTTGGAAATCTGCGTCTGGTCGCCATTGGCATAGATCGCGAACGCGCGCCGGGTATTGGTGCGCGTGTTGAGCTGGTAGGCATAGCCCACGGTGCCGCTCCAGCCCGGCGCGAAGGCATGCGAGACATCGGCACCGGCGAACCACACATCCTCGTTCAGGCGCGAGAAGCTGACCGTGGTCGGGTCCTGGTTGCCGTTGCCCAGCCGGTTGACGAAATAGGTGCCGTAGTCGTCTGTGGTAACATTCGTGCGCAGATATTCGGCCTCGATCTCGTAGGGCGCTGTGCGCTTGGAGTTGGCGTAGCCCGCGCGCACGTCGATCGTGGTGTCGTCGGCCGGCTTGAATTCGCCCACAATCTGCGTGTCGATCAGCTGACGCTCGTACCACGCGGAAGTCTGCCGCATGTAATCGGCGTTGGGATTATTCTCGCGCTTGCCGAGGCTCAGGCCCGTGTGCTTGACCGTGTCGTGAATGTAGAGGTTGGTCCAGCGGATCTGGTTGTCGTCCCATTCGAGACCAAGGCCGAGCAGGCCGTTGCCGACAATGCGGTTATCGGTGTTGACCGTGCGGAAGTTCTCGAAGAGCTGGCCCGGATCGGCAGTCGTGCCTTGCGCGCGCTGACGGATGATGTCCCTGGTCTGGGTATTGTTCGAATAGCCGGCCGCGGCGATAACGCCGAGCGTGGCATCACCCAGATCGAACGAAGTGCCGGCGGTCAGGCTGCCCGAGAAGTTCGGCTGCGTCTTGCTGACCTTCTGGATGACGGCGTTGCGGCCGTTGACCAGAATACCGCCGAGCGCCTTCGCCTGATCGCTGGTCGGATCGATGACGGTGTTCGAGTTGAAATAATCCTGCAGCGCCGAAGGAATTTCACGGTTGCCGTTGTCCCAGCCCGTCCAGTCGGTCTTGCTGCCATAGTAGGTGTAGCTCAGCTTGTTGGTGGTTTCTGTATCCCAGCCAATGCCGCCACCGATTTCGAGGAAGCTCTCGGCCGGGATCGCCTTGGTCGTCAGGTTGATGACGCCGCCGCCGAATTCGCCGGGGAAGTTCACCGAATAGCTCTTCTGCACCAGCGAGGAAGCGATGACGCTGGTCGGAAACAGGTCTAGCGGAACCACGCGCTTGAGCGGTTCCGGGCTGGGCAGCGGCGAACCATTGAGCAGCGCCAGCGAATAGCGGTCGCCCAGACCACGGACATAGACATAGCCGTTGCCGACCACTGAAAGGCCGGTCACGCGGCTCAGCGCGCCCGCGATGTCGCCTTCACCGGTGCGGGCGATTTCCTCGGTCGAAAGCACCGAAACGACTTCCGGCGCGGTCTTCTGGACGTTGCGGTCGCGCCTGCCGGTCACGATGATCCCGCCGCCCGGCAGCGAGACGTCAGGTGCGTTCGGTTCGGCGGTCGCTTCGTCCGTGGGGGACGGCGCCTGGGTTTCTTCGTCGCTCGATGCGGTGGGCGATGCGGTGGGCGATGCGCTTTCCTGCGCCCACGCCAGTGACGGCGTAAGGAACGTGGTGGAAAGCAGCAGCAGCGAAACAAGCCGCGGCTTGGTCATTGGATGTCCCCTTGGAACAAATATCTGATGCGAAGAAGGGGGCGGCCGAAACGAACCGCCCCCCTTGTCGTTTTTGTGGGCAGTCCGGATCAGGTGGTCGGCAACGCAGTGCAGGATTTACCCGAACCGAAGTTGGCCGTCGCGTTGTCGCAGGTCCAGCCCCTGTACCAGATGTCGGCAGAGTCCCTGACAGCACCGATGTAGGCCGCGTTGCTGAAGAAGCTCGAAAGCGTGGTGATGCTGGCGTAAGGGGGCACGCCGCTTTCGTTGGCGCCATTCACAAAGGTGCCGGTCAGCGTCGAGGTCAGTGCGTCGTTGTTGTTGTTCGCCCCGGAACCGAACTGGGTCTGAGCGTTGGCAGCCGTATAACTGCCAGTCCCCAGATACTTTGTCGCGTTGCAGGTCATGACAGTCGAGTAGGCAACGAGCGTGGCAGGCGTCGTGCCCGAACCATTCATGCGGAGGCACTCGTTGTTCGGCGTGGCGATGATGCCGTTGACCCAGGTGATGTCCGAGTTGCCGCGGATCAGGGCCGAAGCCTGGTCGTTGGAATCGTTGTTCGAACTCGCGCTGGGCTGAACGCCGGTGAAGTTGGCGATCACGGTCTTCTGGCGCGGGGTATCGGTTTCGGCGCCGTTAGAGTCGATTTCCATCAGCGCATCGCCGCCGCCGTTACGCTGCAGCAGCAGGACGTACTGGAAATAGCCTTCGAGACCGGTGTCGATGTCGAGGCTGTCGTCGTCGGCATTGACCGAGATGTAGTGCTTGAACTGCACCTTGCCGCCGAAGAATTCGGCGCCGTCGTCCGAGCTGTTGACCGACTGGAAGTAATCGAGCGTGGTGCCGCTGCCGATACCTTCGGCGGTCAGCGACTGCAGTTCCTTGCCGCTGCTGAGCACGTAGCCCGAGTAACGGACCTGGACGTACTTCATGGTGCCGGCGTTGTAGGTGTTGTCGTTGCCGCCGAAGATGGCCTTGTTGACCGCACCTTCGGTGTCGCGTTCGCAAGTGCCCGCTCCGGTCGAACCGTAGTTGCAGTCCGTCACCTTGCCGCGACCGAGCAGCACGACGCCGCCCCACTGGCCCTGCGAGCTGTCGTCGTTGGTTCCAACAACGTTCTGACGGCTGGTGAAGATGATCGGATTCGAAGCGGTGCCGATCGCATTGATCCTGTTGCCGCGGTTGACCGCGAGCCAGGCCGCCTCGGCGCTGTTTTCGCCGTAGATGATCGCGCCCGGATCGATCGTCAGCGTGACGTTGTCGTCGGCGGTCATCACCTTGCTGTTGCAGCTGGCGGTGGTGGTCGTGAACGGCGCGCCCGAGGTGGGCGCCGAGAAGCCGCCGTCGCAGCCGACGTCGACGCGTCCGTTGATGCGATAGAGGACGCCGGCAACCTTGGGCAGGCTCGAACTCACGTTGATCAGGGCAGGCAGGGTGCAGACGCGCCAGCTGCCTTCGGGGCTGCTGATGGTGCCGCTGTCGGTCAGGCCGCCGGTGGCGTTGAACGAAGGGCAGCCGCTGGCCGCAGTGACCGTGCCCGAAGTCGGCGTCGGGGTCGGGGTGGGCGTCGGAGTCGGGTTGTTGATGGTGATGCTGCCGGCACCGGGCGAGCCTATGTCGTCGGCACCACAGCCGGCGAGAGCGAGAGCGCTGCAACCG
>Ga0299912_10005938_pt1 | contig 10029 bp, 9 predicted proteins | sample RVTome_2_FD_207667 | JGI IMG/M metagenome (GOLD analysis project Ga0299912, IMG submission 207667) | Soil microbial communities from uranium-contaminated site in the Upper Colorado River Basin, Wyoming, United States - RVT95D214 (version 2) ...
GCTCAAACTGGGGGCAAACGAAGTCATCCCTGAGGAATTCGAGACCTCGATTGAAATCTTTGCAAGAGTTCTCGATCACTATCAGGTTCCCAAGAACCTAATGATCGAACAGATTGAAAAGATCAGGAGCAGGAGTTATGAAGTCCTTAGGCGGATGGAACTCCCGGCTAAAAACTTACCCGAAAAATGCGAAATCCTGATAGACATTGACACCGAAACCTATTTCATCAATGATCGTTCCCGTGCCTCCGGACGCTCGATCAAAGAACTGAGGATACGCTCAACCACAGGCGCTACAGTGATTGCAGTCAAGCGAGGAAACGAAATGATTCCCAGCCCGGGACTTGATTTTGTCTCTGCCCCCGGGGATATCCTCTACCTCATCGGGAACAAGGAAAGTCTTGCGAAAGCTTTCGCCTTGCTCGAGTCTTGACTCCGAGGCAAGGGATTGGCGAACCATAGGCAAGGAATTGAGTTTCGTCGTATAGCATGATATAAAAAAATATCGCCACCCGCCCTTTCCCCTTGAGGGGGGGTTAAGGAAAGGGTGAGGAAAAACCAACCATGACTGTCATTCACACGAATGTGCCCTATTCCATGATGCTTCACCGCGTCGATTTTGCGATCAAGAACCAAATCCATCCTGAAATCTATTTCAGTGCAGAAGATTTGGACGCCTGCCGTGAGGAAGATCTTCAACGTTTATCCAAGGCCCTCCAGGAAAACCAATTGGAAGTCAGCATCCATGGTCCATTCATGGATTTAAGCCCTGGAGGAGTGGATCAGAGGATCAAAGAGGTGACACTCGACCGCTTCTTAAAGACAATCAAACTGGCACATTTCTTCAACCCCACGATGATCGTCTTTCATCCAGGGTATGAGAGATGGAAGTTTGATGGAGATATCAAGCTCTGGCTCGAGAGCAGTCTTCAAACCTGGAGGCCCGTGGTCAGGGAGGCAGAAAAGAGGGGGTTGACCCTCGCCATCGAAAATGTTTTTGAAGAGAGTCCCGAACCCATCAAAAGCCTCTTAGAGGAGATTCATTCACCCCGTTTTCGATTCTGCTTTGACACAGGCCATCACAACGTGTTCAGCAAGACCCCTCTCCCCCTTTGGATGGAAGCCTTGGGAGGGTTTCTGAGTGAGGTTCACCTCCACGATAATCACAAAGAGATGGACGAACATCTCCCTGTGGGAGAAGGGAAATTCGACTTTAACCAATTCTTTGCCCTCCTTTCACAATTGAAACTGAATCCCCTTTACACCCTCGAACCCCATGAAGAAGACCATCTCTGGAGAGGACTGCAAGCCGTAAAAAAATATATTTGATGGCAGATGGCGGATGGCAGATTGCAGAATCTAAAACGAATTCTAAATTTCAAACGAAATCGTTTCAGACGTTTTAATCTAATACAAACGTAATAAATAATTTGACCGTTCCTATAGGGTGCGTACCCCGAACGCACCGTCTGATCGGCGTGATCGGGGATCACGCCCTACAAAGTTGAAATGGAATAAAATGCGTTTGTATTCGTATTGGGAACGTATTGGGTATTTGAATTTTAAGGTTTGGAATTCCTATGGATGAGGAAGGAGGGACTTATGAAGCGTCTGTTCATTTTATTGCTCGTTCTTACCATACCGACGGCTCTTATCATGATAAACGGACCATCGGCTTCAGCACAGCAAGCGAAGTCAGGCTTCAAGGTTGAAGACCCGATGGGTGTCGTGAAGATCAGGCCTGGTGAGCCCGTTCACATCGCTTGCTGGTTCGTTGTCGCAGGTCCAGACGCCTCTCTGGGAACAGACACCAAGCGAGGCGTTGAAATCGCCATCGAAGACAAGGGAGGCAAAGTTCTCGGGTTTCCCATCAAGCTGACGGTTCAGGATACGGGTTGTAACGCCGAAGGGGGGCAGGCGGCTTCGACGAAACTTGCTGCCGACCCGACGATTATAGCGGCCATCGGCTCGAGCTGTTCAAGCGAAGCTCGGCCCGGTGCACCCATCCTATGGAAGGCTGGTATCCCTACCGTCTCGCCCTCGAATACCGGGCCATTTCTAACAGACCCGAAGCGCGGTCCTGAATATGAGGGTTATCTGCGAACGGCCCATAATGATAAGATCCAAGGCGCCGTGGCAGCTCAGTTTGCTTTCAAACATTTAAAGGTCAAAAAAGCAGCGACCGTTCACGACGGAAGCCCCTATGCCGAACAACTCCAGGCTGTTTTTGTTGAAACCTTCAAAAAACTGGGTGGAGTCATCACTTCTCAAGAAGCGGTTGCCCCTACCGATACAGATATGCGGCCCGTTTTAACCAAGATCGCCACAGGGAAGCCTGAATTCATCTATTATCCCGTCTTTATTGCAGCGGGTGGCCACATCACGCGCCAGGTGAAAGAGGTAAGGGGACTGGAGAAGGTAGCTCTGATGGGTGCGGATGGGATTTTTTCCCCGGACTTTTATAAGGCCGCAGGGGAGGCTGCCGTTGGCATGTATCATTCCAGTCCTGACTTCTCGGCCTTTGGTGCAGGCTATAAGACATTCTTAGAGAGACATCAAAAGAAATATGGCGAAAAACCCATTGCCCCTTTCCATGCTCATGCCTATGATGCAGCCATGATGACCTTTGCTGCTATTGAAAAGGTGGCCAGGAAGGGACCCGATGGAACCCTCTTCATTGGCCGAAGGGCTTTAAGGGATGCTTTTTACGCCACAAAAAACTTCAAGGGGTTGACCGGAAATCTTACCTGCGACAAATATGGCGATTGCGCTGACCCAAGAATCGCCATCTATAAAACGAGTGTCGAAAATATCAAGAACCTGGTGCTTCCAGATACACCTTTTTGGAAGCCTTATTAAATCCAGCAGCATTTAATTCCGATACAGTTCGGTCCCCTCACCTCCTCTCTCCCCCTAAGGAAGGGGGAGGGGGGAAGAAAGAGCAAATTTTGATTGGCTAAACGATCTCATGGGACGGAAATCCATATGTTGAAACGTTTGCGAGATAGGATGACCCCCACCGATGTCGTCATGTGGTTCATCGGAGCAGCAATTTTAACATTAGTGATCTGGGGTTCCACAGCCACTTTATCCCAAGGAAAATATTCCTCTTACCACTGGTTTGACTTTATCGTTTTCGGCCTGGCTCAAGGAAGTATCTATGCCCTCATCGCGATGGGTTACACCATGGTCTACGGCATTCTTCGGATGATCAATTTCGCTCATAGCGAGGTCTTTATGAGCGGCCCTTACACGGCTTACTACGTCGCTGCAGCCTTTTACTCATCCGGCTTTCTCGATCGCCAGCCTATCGTCAGTCTGATGATCATCTTCCTCGTCTCCATGGCGACCTCAACCTTCATCGCTCTTCTGCTGGAGCGGATTGCCTATCGCCCCTTGCGAACGGCACCCCGTCTGGTTCCCCTCATCACTGCCATTGGAGCTTCCTTCTTTTTGCAATATACCTTTCGAGGACTCTATGGCTCTGGTTTCCAGGCTTATCCAGTGGTGAAGATTCTTGAAGGTGAATGGATGCTCGGAGAATTCCGGATCCTCAAGTTTCAAGCATGGGTGATCATCGCGGCGGCTCTGTTGATGGCTGCTCTCTATTCCTTTATACAACGTACCCGTATTGGAAAAGCGATCCGTGCCGTCTCCGAAGACAAGGAAATCTCTTCATTAATGGGGATTGACGTTAACAGGATGATTGTGACCACATTTGTTATCGGCGGGATGGCCGCTGGAGCAGCGGGCGTTCTGTATGCGGTGATGTTCAAGCAAGTTCACTTTTTCATGGGTTTTATTCCAGGGATCAAGGCCTTTACGGCGGCCGTATTGGGCGGCATCGGCAATATTCCAGGAGCCATGTTGGGCGGAATTTTTCTCGGCCTTGTTGAATCGGTGGGACCCACCCTGTTCCTGGATGGTCTGGGAATTGCAGCCCCTTACCAACTGAAAGACGCTATTGCTTTTATCCTGCTCGTCCTCGTGCTGATCTTTCGACCCACAGGCATTTTGGGGGAGCGTTTGGCAGTGAAGAAAGCCTAACAAGTCAGATAGTCACATGGTCGAATAGTCGTATAGTAAAAAAATAGAAGAACTCTAAGACCAGATAACTATGAGACGAAGCAACTACAAGACTACTGGACTACAAGACTACGGGACTACGAGACAAAGATGAGACAGGCAATAAAGATCGGGTTGATCGGCGGTGTGGTGGAAGTCCTCTTAGCACTCATCGGAATGATTGAGACGTTTAGCCACCGCGATATTATCAGCCATATCATCTCAATGGGCCATACCCTGTCGCTCCTGGTCGTTCTGTTTATGGGCTATCTTGCAGCAAAACGGACATCGGGAACGAAGCCTTTGTGGGTTCTAGGTAACAGCTTGATATCGGGGTTGATCGTAGGAGGCGTCCTCGCTCTCCTGGTCCTGGTGGGAGGTTTGATAAATTTACGGAAAGTCTTTATCAATGCTTCTCCTCTCCTGTATCAACTACTCACATTTGATCAGGAGATAAAGGCGGGCATTCCCCTGCTTCTCGGTGGCGGCGCCCTGAGCGGCCTTCTCGCAGGCCTCCTTTACCTCGCGCCAAGCTTCCCTCGTCGGGTCCTCACAGTCTCGCTAGGAAGCGTTGCTGGGGCGGGTGTTCTGCAGGATTTGCTGCGTCCCACCTTCGCCCTCTGGGGGCCCCTTGCTGTCATGAATGAGTGGCTCTTCTCCGCGAATGGACTCACATTCCACGGCGCCGTAGGATTGTTTATTTTGATTGCTACCTTGTCCTACGCTTGGACTCAAAAAGGGAAGGCGATACGAGCTGGTTTGAAACGATTGTCTCCTACACGTCAACGTGCGCTAAGGAGAACGAGTCTCCTTTTCCTGATCTTCCTCTTGCTCGTTCTGCCGCAGATCCTTGGCCTCTTCCTCAGCGAAGTGCTTACGATTGTAGGCTTGTATGTTCTCTTGGGATTAGGGCTTAACATCGTGGTTGGATTTGCGGGCCTCTTGGATCTTGGTTATGTGGCCTTCTTTGCCATCGGGGCTTATACCATGGGGGTCTTGACCTCACCCGAGTTGGGTTTCTTCAATTCATCCTTTTGGGGAGCACTGCCCATTGCCATCTTCATGGGAGTCCTGTCGGGTTTCCTTCTGGGCATCCCTGTTCTCAAGATGCGGGGCGATTATCTTGCTATCGCAACCCTTGGCTTTGGCGAAATCATCCGTATCCTTGTTCTCTCCGATTTTCTGCGACCCTGGTTGGGTGGGGCACAGGGCATCGGTAAAATACCCAAACCCCACATCGCCGGCATCGAGTTCGCAACGCCTCAACAGATTTATTACCTTATTCTCGTCGGTTGCCTGCTGGTTGGCTCTATTTCTTGGCGGCTAAAAGATTCAAAGCTGGGACGTGCCTGGATGGCCATACGTGAGGATGAAGATGTAGCCCAGGCCATGGGAATCAATCTTGTTTCTACTAAGCTACTGGCCTTCGCCACGGGGGCTGCTTTCTCCGCTTTGAGCGGCGCCATCTTTGCCAGTAAGCTGGGATCGGTCTATCCCCACAGTTTCAACGTCATGATTTCTATCAACGTCCTCTGCTTGATTATTGTGGGGGGGATGGGAAGCATTCCGGGTGTGCTCGTGGGAGCGATTGCACTCGTTGGCCTGCCTGAGCTGTTGCGGGAGTTTGCCGAGTACCGGCTCCTGGTTTACGGGGCTGCTCTCGTGGCCATGATGCTTCTTCGGCCAGAGGGTCTTTGGCCGGAGGCTCTGCGCCGTCGCGAATTGCACGAAGGTGAATCGGCCGAAACGGAATAAGAATCACCCTTAGATTCCGAACCCGGTAAATAATCTCTTGAGTCATTAGTGCGGTGGCAAAGTGATAGGGTGTCATTCCCACGCAAGTCGGAATCCAGGCACCGCCCTTGCGAAGCCAGGGAACCATTAAGAACTGGATTCCTGCTTCTGCAGGAATGACATTTCAAGTGAACGAATATCTGACCTACTATACTTGAGAGGCTTTATGGCCATTCTTTTTTCAAAACAGGTTACCAAACGCTTCGGTGGGTTGGTTGCCGTAGGTGATTTGGACATAGAGATCAAAGAACACAGCATCCACAGTATCATCGGGCCCAATGGTGCTGGCAAGACAACCTTTTTCAATTGCATCACCGGCTTTTACCGGCCTGAAGCCGGAGAGATTTTCTTTAACCACCATTCCCTCGTTGGCTTGTTGCCCGACCGAATCGTCCGTCTCGGAATTTCCCGCACCTATCAAAATATTCGCCTCTTCCCCAACCTCACGGCCATGGAGAATATTCTCACAGGCCTCCATGGCCGCTTAAAAGCAGGGTTCTTTGGCATTTTGGTCGGATTACCAACTGCTCAACAGGAAGAAAAAGAAGCGGCAGAAGAAGCACGCCGGCTCCTCAAATCCGTCAACTTAGCCGGGAAGGGTGACTTTTTGGCAAAGAATCTTCCCTATGGTGACCAGCGGCGCCTAGAAATCGCGCGAGCTTTGGCTGCGCTTCCCAAACTCCTGCTCCTCGACGAACCCACAGCAGGCATGAATCCACGAGAGACGCGGGATATGATGGATTTTATTCGGCACCTCCGAGATAAACTGGGAATCACCATTCTTCTCATCGAACATCAGATGAGCGTCGTGATGGGTATCTCTGAAACCGTCACCGTGTTAGATTATGGGGAAAAAATCGCAGAGAGTACCCCGGCCGAGATTCAGAAGAACCCAAGGGTCATCGAGGCCTATTTGGGAAGATCGAGTCAAGTAGTCTCGTAGTCAAATAGTCTTGTAGTCGAGTAGTTAGGAAAATTCAAGACAACTTGACTGGAAGACCACTTGACTACAGGACTATCCGACTATAAGACTAATCAGATGAAGATTGAGAAATTTGAAGATTTAGATTGCTGGAAGAAGGCAAGGCAATTGGCTAACTTGGTTTATGATCTTACGAATCAAAGGAGCTTTGTGAAGGATTTCCACCTACGGAATCAAATGCGGGATGCCGCAGGGTCGGTAATGCACAACATTGCGGAGGGGTTTGAGGCAGGTTCCAATGCGGAGTTCGTCCGGTTCTTGAAAATCTCTCGACGTTCTGCAAGCGAGGTGCAATCACAGCTATATCTTGCGCTTGATCGGAAATACATTACAACAAGCCAACTCCAAACTGCTTATAGTCAGGCAACAGAAGTTAAGCGCTTGATCAATGGCCTTATCGCATACTTGCATCGAGATAAAAAGTAGTCCAGTAGTCGTATAGTCGCGTAGTCCTATAGCTTTATAGTCCCGTATTGGTTAATTTTGTTTTTTGGGTCTTTGACTATGTGACTATCTGACCGTGTGACCACAGGACTACAAGACTATTCGACTACAAGACCATTCGACTACAAGACCATTTTTTTATGTCTCTTCTCGAAATCGAAAATGTGCATACCTATTATGGACAGATCCATGCCCTCAAAGGTGTCTCCCTCACCGTTGATAGAGGAGAGATTGTCACTCTGATTGGGGCCAATGGGGCGGGCAAGAGCACTTTGCTCAAGACCACGAGCGGTTTGTTACGGCCACGCCTGGGTTCTATCCGCCTCGATGGGGAAGATCTCACCCAATGTGCTCCCCACGAGATTGTGGCGAAAGGAGTGGTGCAGGTTCCGGAGGGGCGCCGCGTCTTTGGCCGCCTTACCGTTACCGAAAATCTTGAAATGGGCGCCTTCGCTGTTTCTGATCAAAAACTCATCAAAAAAAATCTCGAACGCGTCTTTAACCTCTTTCCCAGATTGAAGGAACGCTACAAACAAGTGGCGGGGACGTTCAGCGGTGGGGAGCAACAGATGCTCGCAATGGGTCGGGCACTGATGGCTAACCCACTCGTTCTTTTAATGGATGAGCCCTCCATGGGGTTGGCACCCGTATTGGTCGACGGCATCTTTGAAACCATTCAACAACTCCACGCAGACGGCACGACCCTTCTCCTGGTAGAACAGAATGCCCGCATGGCCCTTCATGTTGCCGGCAGAGGCTACGTGCTGCAATCAGGAGCAGTGGTGCTAAGCGATACAGCAGACAATTTGCGTAAGAACGAAATGGTGCGCAAGGCCTATCTCGGTGAAACGTAGACCAATGTAGGTTTAAGGAATAAATGTTATTGCAAGCACTTTATTGGGTAGATTTTTAATTAACTCCGAGCCAACACTTTCACCTACCTATCTTCAAGATCGGTTAACGTTGGGTATTGAAGATTATGGTTTGAAATGTAGAACAAAAATGACAGAATCATTTCTATCCCCGCCTTTGGTCTTTGATAACTGGAAATGGATCTTTTTTTAACGAGAGACCTGTGAAGGAAATAGGTTATAGAAAAACGGTGAAGTGAAATTATAGATAGTGGACTTTTTCTACAGAAGAAGAAACGACATAGACCCTTATGTTGTTGCTTTTGGGATCTGCTGGAAAGATAAAAAAGCCTTGTCGCTTGGGATCGTAGCCCAAGGTTGACCCAACCAACACTTCACCGTCTATAAAAGTCACTTCCACTTTTTGACCAGAAGGCTTTTCTCCTTCAGCATACTTCTTCCGCTCTTTATACGGAGGGTGTCCGAGGAAATCCACAACCATGAAAATAGCTTTTAGGTCTGCTATAGATACCTCGATTGGCTCGCCACAGGGGTTATCAACTGGAGTAAGATGAAAAAGTTTCTTGGTCGGGAAAAAGTCTTGAGTAAAACCTTTGATTAACTTACCACAGCTATATCGTACAACAACTTTAACCTTTTCCATCTGCACCCAAATTCCTAATAATGCTGATTGTGTAGACTGGGGGAAATCTCCTCAATTTCAAACCGGCCACCAAGAAGGGAGTTCAGTTTCCAACGATCTTCATCCGATATCTGAATGAATTCTAATCCATATTGATATCCCTCCCAGTACTGGTTTCGTTTCCAGTCTCCTTTCCAATAAGGTCCCTTCCACACAATTTTGGCCGTGACTTTGAAATTAGCCAATTCAAACCCCTCTGGGAACAGGACAGTGATACTTAATTCCGTACCCACAGGGATGTCTCTGGGTGATTCGATGAGAAACCCTCCATCACTTGCATTGACAAGAGTTGCTCCACCTAAACAGGAGCCATTCATATCCCGATATTCAAGGGGCAAATCAATAATGACCCGAGGATGGCTTCTTCTCTCTTTATTGTTAAATGATCCTTCCATTGTCTCCCTTTACCCTCAGGTTTTTCTATTACCCAATTCGCATCTTATTTCATAGGATAATCGGTTCATAATAGACTACTTTTCTTCTCTCGACGGGAAATCTCAGATTAATGAGAGTCTTCAGCCTATCCCCATGGGTTTCCACCATCATCCCATGGTTTCTTTGAAGAATTTCCTTCGCTAATTTTAATATTAAATCGGCCATCCCTTTGCTCTGATCCTCTGGGGTTTCCGATAAATTCTCTGGTTTGTTAACCGGCCTCCCGTCTCCGTTGAAACCTATCATCACCTCAATATATCTCCGGTTATTTTCGGTTGAAGGCTTCTCGACACCCGTTCCATTGTGAGAATCGCTTGGTTTCACTAAAAATCCGATGATCTCGTTCGGAGGCGTTGAAAGGATGGCGTACTGAACGGCGGAATGTAAAATGAACCTCACCTGTTCAGGGTGGATAAAGGTGTCAGGGAGGTCCTTTTCATATCTTTTGGTGATGTTCATATTCTTCTGGCGAAATTGTTTCTCATTGGCCTCCAAAATTTCTTCTAGAATCGTATACAAGGTGTTCGTCTTTATGATGGGGGTATTGATGTTGATGAAATTTAAGACACTGTTCAGAACGGAATCAATTTTTTTGATTTCCTCTTTCACTTGATCATGAGAACGCTTTCTAATTTCAGCATCGTCATATTTCTCCATTGTTAAAGCCGTAGCGTGATAAAGGGAGGCGAGACCGTTCTTGATGCTGTGGACGAATTCGATTAAGAAAGAGTCCATGAAAGAGAGACCTTGCTCAT
>Ga0299912_10005940_pt1 | contig 10027 bp, 8 predicted proteins | sample RVTome_2_FD_207667 | JGI IMG/M metagenome (GOLD analysis project Ga0299912, IMG submission 207667) | Soil microbial communities from uranium-contaminated site in the Upper Colorado River Basin, Wyoming, United States - RVT95D214 (version 2) ...
GCCAATGCACCTATGGATATAATACCCTTATACATCAAAGCCGGTTCGATTTTACCTATGGGACCATTTATTCAGTATTCAACCGAAAAGCCTGCCGATCCTCTTGAACTACGTATTTATCCGGGAGCCAACGGGCAGTTCACATTATATGAGGATGAGAATGACAATTATAATTATGAGAAAGGCATTTATGCAACCATTAATTTTCATTGGGAAGATAAGAATAATATCCTGACGATTGGAGAGCGTGATGGTGAATTCCCCGGTATGTTGAAAGAACGCTCTATTCAGGTGGTTATAGTTAAAGAGGCTCATGGAACTGGACTATCAATGTGCGAAAATCCGGATAAAGTAGTTACGTATCATGGAGCAAAACAAATTGTACAATTTTGAAATTGCAGTATTTTTGCATACAGATTCGTAAAAAGGACTTGGTATAGTATGTACTTCATTGCCTGGATTAAATCGACCTACTATAAAAAGATAGTATTGATTTCATGGCAGCTTTTCAAGGCCCTGATACTTAACTTTATTGGAGTCTCGCTCTATTTTACAATTTGTTTTTCCTTCACTCATCCACGCCGCACACCACTTATGGTCAAGCGACACTTTGAACAAAGAAAGGAAGTTAAAGAAGTTGATTTTAAACATCAATGGGTTCCTCTTAAAAAGATATCTCCATATATGGTTCAGGCAGTAGTCGCATCGGAAGATAATCGTTTTATGAACCATTTTGGTATCGATTTCGGGGCCATAGAGAAAGCACGTGATTTTAACCGCAAAAGTACCAGACGCAAACGGGGTGCCAGTACAATTTCCCAGCAGACGGCTAAGAACATATTTCTTTGGCCCGCCCGGACATACATTCGTAAAGGGTTTGAAGTATACTTTACTGTGTTGATTGAAGCTTGCTGGAGTAAAAAACGTGTAATGGAGATGTACCTGAATATGATCGAGATGGGACCAGGGATATACGGTGTAGAAGCTGCCGCGCGGCAATACTTTTATAAACCGGCATCGAAACTGACTAAAGCCGAGGCAGCCATGATTGCAATAAGTCTACCCAATCCGCAAAAAAGAAATCCTGCCAGACCCTCGTCTTATATGTATAAGAGGCAGCAGGAAATCCTTTACCTTATGAGTAAGATCGGGAAGGTCGAATTATAACGATCTGATTTTTAGTAAACGTATCAATCAAATATAGCTTCGCACAGGTCGATCCATAAATCACCATAGAATATTTTTGTATAATGCATGGAGAAGTAGGTACAAATGTTGGTCATTGCTACCAAAGTGACCTGATGTTCAGGATTGTAAAATACATAGCTGGCAGCTCCCGGATCTCTACCCGCATGACCATACCAGGTCCCAAATTTATCGTGGATGACCATAAAACCCAGACTGTATGAATCGTTGATCCACTGATCGGCCAGGGGATTATGAACCGTATCCGATTCGATCATTTCGAGGGTTTCGGCTGAAACAAGTGATCCATTAAAAACTCCCTGTACAAACAAAGCCAGGTCATATGAGTTAGTCGCCATACCGCCTGAACCTTTTAAATAAGATGTAATGGCATCTTCCCAGTCGGTGATATTTTCAAGAGAACAATCGGAATATGTATCTATGTATGCCGAAACAAGATCATCAACCGTATTATGATTGATTGTATAACCATACGTGGTATTATTCAATCCGAGCGGAATGAAAATATTATCCCTGAATCCGATCAGGTGATCGCCTGTGATCCGGTCGAGTATTAATGCAAGCAGGATAAAATTTGCATCGGCATAGAAGAATTCAGTTCCGGGTTCCGATCGGGCATCTTTACCGTCTAAGAGTGCCATAATTTCTTCAAGGGAATAATAATGTCCGGGATCGTTAAAGAAATTCGTTATGAATTCAATATCGATTACGTCCGGCAGACCAGAAGTATGATTCAGTAAATGCTGGATTGTCAGTTTGTCAAGATTTGGAATATAGCTTTTAATTTCCTCATCGAGATAATCCTCAATCTTGCTATCCAGTGAAATTTTGCCTTGCTCGATCTGCTGCAATATGGCAATGGCAGTAAACGATTTCGGTATGCTTGCAGCATAGTGAATATGGCAGGGAGTCATTGGTATTTGATCTTCTATATTGGCGAATCCCGATGAACCTTCCCAGAATCCTTCTTCAGGAGTGTGAATCAATACACTGAGTCCCGGTAAGCCTGCATCGAAGTAGCTGTCCACTATCGACTTATATTCGAGGTTTTTTGGATGATTGATGTATTGAACCGGACAATCAATTCTGTCTGCCGATATATAATCTCTTTGACAGGCACTAAGCAAGAAAAGAAATGATATTCCTGTGAATGTGGTTACATATTTCATAGCGATGTTTTTAACTGTTAGAAATAAATCAAAGTTCCCAAATGAACCATACTGCTCGGGCGTATTGGGAACACCATATCGAAGTATGGATAACTGGCAATCCATTGATATTTTATAAATGGGGCAATGGGCATGCTGAATTTTATTGTCAAGTCGTAGCCAATTGATTGTGAAAACGAGAACATGAAGGAAGGCTTGCCCAAATCTCTGACTTTTTCATATACATCATTTTCTTTCCGGTATATATCGCGCGGATGAAAAGCCTGCATATATCCCAGCCCTAGCGAAATGTCCGCATAGAATCCGCATTTTGGTGAAAAATGTATGCCCTGATCAACATAAAGGAATGCTGCCGATCCGGCGACATTATTATAAAAATATCCCAGATGAGCTGATTGAGGGAAAGAAAAAAGCCTGTCAGCTCGCAACCGGAATATTCCGGTTGTTACACCTGGATACAATGGAGTAAACCGGGTAAACCCAGACATGGGAAATGCCCAGCTCTGGTTCAGAACTGAGACTGAGACCGGAAACAACCGGTTTTCCGCTTTAATGCCGCCAAAAATCAATAGTGGAATGAAAAGAACAATAATTCTGGATCGACAACATGTAAAAATCAGATACTGTTTTGTTTTCATGTTTTTAAGGATAAAAATTTGTACAAAGGAAGCTGGTCTGGCCAGATCAGACAATCGGGGAAAAGTATGAATTAAGTATCAAGGGATAAAATCATACTTTTGTACGAGGAACTCTGACTGGCCTATAATTTCAGGCGAGCGAATAACGGATTAATTATTTATCAAATTGACAAGTTCCACCTTGTTTTTAATGTTCATTTTCTGATAAATATTGGAAACGTGTGTTTTTACGGTAGGTATGGAAATAAAAAGTTTATCACCAATTTCTTTATAAGTAACTCCTTTAATCAACAGATCGAGTACTTCCGATTCTCGATTCGTGATGTTGTAGTAAGTAAGCTTATCGGTGTTACAGGTATTTTGTAAACTAAAAAGTGATATCCGCTTAAAATCATCAAGAAGTTTGGACAACGCAAGGGTTATGCTGACTAATGAAAGAATAATTGAACCATCCAGTATAGATACATCAACAAATACATAGAAATGATTCAATATTGCGGCAAGGGCATAAAGTGGTAGAATAATTATAAAAATTAGTGCCGTTATTTTCTCTATCTTCTCACGGTGAAGTACCAATATTGAAGGCCTGGATCTAGAAATCACAACCATCGAGTAGAGTATAGAAACATTTAGGAACATAAGGACTATAATCTTTGCTGTTTTCACAAAGTGTACGAAAAAGCTGAAAACAAAAAGTAAAGCAAGCACGATGGCAAGTAATATGATTAACCTGTTTTTCTTTCCTGCATTCTTTACGATACGTTCCGTGTGGATATTAACGGGTATTGTAACCGCCAAGAGCAGGGACATAATATAAAAGGATGCTTCAGGTAACCTGCCCGGAATTTTGCCAGCCAATTTATAAAATTCAAGAATTATAGCGGAAATAATCAGCAACAGCAATGAAGCTGAAAAGAAAATGGTTTCCTTGTATTCAATTTCCTTTTTATAACACACCAGTTGCATAATGATGGTAGCAATACCGATCGTATATGCCAGGATCAATAGGACAAGCCCGACAATTTGCATACGCAGTCTTTCTTTATTCAAAAATAGTAAAGAATTAAAGGCAGCTATAACAAGTGAACAGATTTTATCAATCAGATAATATGTTTGATTTGAATTATGAAAACCGATTGTTGGAATCTTTCATATCATTTTCTAATTTTCGGTACACCTAAATCATTTGACATGAAAAACAAATTATCCTTTTTCCTTTTCCTGATTCTATATTCTCTGATTTTCTCCGCCTGTAACTCTGAGAAGGACAACTCAGGCAGACCTGTTGCAGTTCTCGGTGCTTTTGCTGATGAGATCCAGGTGCTGGAAAATGAACTGGAGAACAGACAAGTTATTGAAAGGGCAGGAATTCAATTTTCCAGGGGTTTGCTTAATGGTAAAGAGGTAATTTTGGCCTATACAGGAGTAGGTAAAGTGAATGCAGCTATGACCACAACATTGGTCATCAACAATTTTAATCCGTCAATGGTAATTTTTACCGGTATTGCCGGTGGGGTGAATCCTGATCTTAAACCTGCCGATATTATTATTGCGGAAAAGTGTGTCCAGCACGATCTGAACTTCATCTATACTGATTCTCTCGTCAGCTACCCGGTAACAAACCCTGTAACAGGAAGGGAGAACCCGGTTTTCTTCGAATCAGACCATGAATTGTTGCAATACCTGAAAGATCATGTTTCGGATATCCGCCTTCATTCGTATGAAATTGAAGGATTACTGTACCATCCGAAAGTCCGGTTTGGAATTATTGCGACTGGTGATGCTTTTATAGCCTCCAATAGAAAAAAAACAGAATTGATAACACGTTTTCAGGCCGACGCTGTGGAAATGGAAGGAGCAGCAGTAGCACAAATTTGTTACCAGCAAGATACTCCCTTTATCATTGTGCGCAGCATCAGCGACTCTGCTGATGAGAATGCCGAAATGGATGTAGAGAAATTCCTCTCGGTGGCATCGGAAAATGCAAATAGGGTAGTTCTTAAGTTATTGGAAATCAATAGAAAATAACGGTATTTCATCAATGAAGCTTCTTATATTCTTCCTGGAAATGTAGTTTTTGCCGGGTAGTAAGTTGTTTATTATTCTGTGAACGAACTACCAGTGAGTGGTATGCAGAATCGGCAGCTACAGAGTTACCCTGCTCATGTAATGTAAGAATCTGATTGTATCGGAAAACCAGATTGTCGGGATATAGGCTGACCAGTTGTTTCGAATACCAGGTAGCTGATATAGGATCTTCCTGCACTTCGAGGTATAATTTCATCAGGAAATAAATGCTTTCGGTTCGAACCTGATTATTTTGCGATTTAGAACATTCGTTCAATAACCGGTAACCTTTTTCAATATCAGCAAACTTTTTATCGAAGTACAAGAAATAAACCGGCGAATATTGATCGCTCATATGCCCTCCCAAAGAATAATACATACCTGCAATAAAGTTGTACATTTCACAATCAGGGAAATCACAGGGTACTAGTTGTTCAAAATACTTAAAACTTCTTTTGAAAGAAGTAAAACCGGCAAGTTTATTATTCTGGTAATTGTGTAAACGGGATTTATACGAGAAGAGAATAATTAACTGAATAACATCAGTCTGAGTCAATTCTGAAGTATGATCTCGTTCCTCAATGGAAGAAATATTGAAATCAATCTGTTTAAAAAGGCTGTCTATTTTATTGATATTGTTATCACCCGAAATAATTTGCCACCATGTATAGCTTATTTGTAGTATACTTTTAGTTTCTCGTGAAATTTCCTGTTTGTTTATAACCTGCAGAACCGAATCGGCTGATTGAAATCTGTAATCATATAGATTCCGGTAAAATGCATCAATAAGTATGGAATCTTTTTGCGAACCTGATAATTGAAAATGATTTAGGAATAGAAAATAGAATAAAAAAAAGCAAATGGATATTGTTTTATTTTTCACTGAAATTTGAAATTAATGATAGAACCTGAAAAGATTAAAATTGCTAATTCATGCGCTGCAATGTTAGAAATTTTTTTACGATTCTTATTTATCTTCATATCCAACTAGTTCATAGGTTGGTATAAAAATGATGAGCTGAAAGGATTTTTCAATTATAGGGATCTACATCGGGCACGATATGAAGACTATGAAATTCGGCATATATCAGTGTTTTATCTATAGCTCTTTCCACTAACCTGCGTCGTTCAGCAAATTGTTTATCCCTTTCAATTTTTACCAATATGCATTTCTGATGAAAGCTGAATAATTTGTTAATCAATGGAAATTCCGGACCCACCACACGTTCACCTAATGATTTTCTCAGTTCGTCTGCCAAATAGGTTGCAGCTTTTGTCAGCACAGGCAACTTCTTGTGTTTCAACATTAATTTAATCAACCGGTAATAAGGAGGGTACTTGAAATTTATGCGTTCCTGTAGCTGATGCCGGAAGAATTCCTTATAATTATTTTCCAGAATATACTTAAGCACTATATGGTTTGGATCACTGGTCTGGATGATGACCTTTCCCTGTTCTTTTTTTCGGCCTGCCCGACCACTAACCTGGGCCATAAGCTGGAAACTGCGCTCAAACGAGCGAAAATCAGGAAAATTGAGCATGTTATCAGCATTCAGTATACCTACTACCCTGACATGATCGAAATCGAGCCCTTTTGAAATCATTTGTGTACCAATAAGAATATCAATCTTCCGGTTCTCAAAATCAGTGATTATTTTTTCATAGGATTTTCGGGTTCGCGTTGTATCTAAATCCATTCGAGATGTTTTCGCCTTTGGGAATAGTATGGCAACTTCATCTTCGACTTTTTCGGTTCCAAATCCACGGGTTCGGATATCCTGACTTCCACATGAATTGCAGTTTGACGGATGAGGAATTTTATAGCCGCAGTAATGACAATTCAGACGATTTGACTGTTTATGATAAGTTAAGCTTACATCACAGTTTTTACAGTAAGGGATCCATCCGCAATTGTTGCATTCGATATAGGGAGAATAGCCACGCCGGTTTTGAAAAAGGATGATCTGCTCTTTCCTGGAGAGGGTTTCTTCCATTGCATGCAAGAGAGAATTTGAGAAATGAGAGTGAACCTGTTTTCGTTTCCTGGCCTCACGCATATCGATCAGGGTGATTTCAGGAAGTTGAATATCCAGGTATCGATCGAAGAGCTCGACCAGGCCATAGCGGCCATTTTTAGCATTTAGGTAACTCTCAAAAGAGGGTGTTGCAGTACCCATTAATACTTTACCGTTATGCATATTGGCCAGTACAACAACTGCATCGCGTGCATTATATCGAGGTGCCGGATCAAATTGTTTATAGGTATTTTCGTATTCTTCATCGATTATGACCAGGCCTAAATCTGAAAAAGGAAGGAATATCGATGAACGAACGCCCAGAATAATCTGGTACTCAGGGCTACCCCTCTTTCTGATGCCTCTCAGATTCTGATATACTTCCACTCGCTCGGCATCTGAAAATTTTGAATGGTATACACCAACTATTTCACCAAACACACTCCGGAGTCGTTGAATGATTTGTGTTGTCAGGGCTATTTCAGGAAGCAGATACAAAACCTTCAGGTTCTCACGGATAAAATGTTCGATGAGATGAATATAGATTTCTGTTTTCCCGCTCGAGGTCACCCCGTGCAAAAGAACAACATTTTTTGTACGGAAATTATCAAGTATTTTAATGTGGGCTCGGGTCTGATTTACGTTCAGCGCATAGGGTTTACGCTGAGGAAGATAAGTACCTGTAAGCCGGCTGACCTCTTCACTTTCTATACGGAATACTCCTTTCCCGATAAGTGCTCTGAGACTTGGAGAAGAACCAGCAGCCGAATTCAATAATTTATCTTTGACCACCTGAAAGACTCCGGGTTCGTTGGGATAATCACACAAATGAAGGAATTCCATGACAAGGCTGGCCTGTTTTGGCGCCTTTTTCTCCAATGAATTAAGTAATTCCTGCATTATACCTGATTCTTTGTACAACTCTGTCAATACAACATTATATTGAAGGCGGGGTTTATAGATTTCAACCAGGTTTTCTTTTAATATGATGAATCCTTTCTCCATCAGATTGTTAACCACCGGCATAATATCTTTTTTACCCATAGAATTGGTCAGCTTCTGAATTGAAATTCCGGGTGATGTTTCTGCTCTTTTTAATACCTCATATTCAACTGATGTCAGGTTAACTGTATTGTCGACATCGGTTGCATAGATCTGCGATTCGCTTTCCAGTTTCAGACCTGCCGGAAGAGCAGCCCGGTATACTTCGCCTGGTGTGCACATGTAATAATCAGCCAGCCATTCCCAGAATTTCATTTGTTTTTCACTTACCAGGGGTCTGTCATCAAGTACTGAAAGAATGGGATGAATTATATATCCTTCGGGTGGGGTATTATGTAAACGACGGATCAAACCTGTATAAATTTTTCGTTTTCCAAGAACAACTGTAACGCGTGTTCCCAGTGTAACTAGCCGTTTGTATGAATCCGGAATCGAGTAAGTTAAGTATTGAGGAATAGCTAGAGGGAGTAACAAATCGGCATACTGGAAAGGTTCAGAGGGCATAAAGTGATTTTCTTTATAGTGTATTATGTGAAAGTACAAATTACCAGGTGTATAAGGAAAGAAATAAGACCGGAAATAAAATAATCCGGATTAGATTGATTCAGGAATGTATTTCTTTCGGATCCGATCGGCAACGGATTCGATCAGCCATGATGGTGTTGATGTTGCTCCTGTGATACCGATTCTTTTTGGAGTAGCCAAATTAAATTTATCTATTTCGTCTGCAGATGTAATAAAATATGAATTTGGGTTGTGTTGTTTGCACACTTCGAAGAGGAGTTTACTGTTAGAGCTTGATTTTCCCCCCACAAAAATTAGCGTATCAACAGTTTTACTGAACGATGTAAGCCATGGAGCACGATTGGCTACCTGTCCGCAAATTGAATTATATACTATCAGGTCATCACTGTTGTGACCGTATTTCAGCAATCTTTCCAAGATCTTTTTTTTGATTATAGCAAATATTTTTTTGTCTTTGGTTGTCTGGGCAAACAGGAATACAGGTTTTGTAATGTCCACTTTTTCTGTATCATCAGGTGATTCAATAATGATAACTTTTTTCACCTGACCCCGTAATCCGATAATTTCCGGATGATCATTTTTACCAAAAATCACGATTTGAGCATTGGGATCGACATTTTGTACATTTCGAATCCTGTCCTGAAGTTTAAGTACTACCGGACATGTTGCATCAATAAGTTCAATGTTTCTGCTCTCGGCGAACCGGTATGTTTCAGGTGGCTCGCCATGTGCTCTGATCATGACTTTGCAATTTGACAGGGTATAAAAAATCGACCGGTCGATAAACTGAATACCGAGAGAATGCAAACGGTTAACCTCTTCGGCATTATGAACTATTTCGCCCAGGCAATATAGCGGTCTGCCTTTAGCAACTTCGCTTTCGGCCATTTCAATAGCCCGTTTTACACCAAAACAAAAACCCGATTTTGGATCGATTAAAATTTCCATCAGGAGGTTGGGGCTAATAAATTTTTTTGAAATAAAAGTTGCCGGAACCATATCATCTGTTCATCGAAAGTCATATGGCTGTTATCGAGGACCACTGCATCTTCAGCCTGCCGAAGAGGACTGATTTCACGATTACTGTCCTGTTCGTCACGTTCCTTTATATTTCTGGATATTTCGTCGAGACTGGCATGTATTCCCTTTACTTTAAGTTCAGTGTATCTTCGTTTTGCACACACAGTAATATCAGCTTTCATAAAGATTTTTACTTCGGCTTTCGGAAATACTACAGTTCCGATATCTCTGCCGTCCATGACAATTCCTTTCTTTTTGCCCATATATTGCTGCATTTGAACAAGGTGTTCACGAATTTGTGCAATTTTACTTATTTCACTTGCCACCGATGATACTTCAATCGTACGAATTTCTTTTTCGACATTTTCACTATTCAGGAACGTGT
>Ga0299912_10005941_pt1 | contig 10027 bp, 6 predicted proteins | sample RVTome_2_FD_207667 | JGI IMG/M metagenome (GOLD analysis project Ga0299912, IMG submission 207667) | Soil microbial communities from uranium-contaminated site in the Upper Colorado River Basin, Wyoming, United States - RVT95D214 (version 2) ...
CAGACTCGCCACCTGCAAGGCACGCTTCGACAACGTCGTCAACATGAGAGCTGAGCCCTACCTGCCCGGAACAGATGAGGTCCTTAAATACGGTGGTTAAGGAATATCCACCCTCAGGCAGAAAGCCTTCGGGGGATCATCCCGCTCGCAGGGTATCCCCTATTATACGAGCGGGAAGAGATCGTTGATGAGCGAATTGGCCGATAAAATTATAGTTGAGGCCCGTACTTGGCTCGGCACCCCCTTCCGGCACCAGGGCTTTAAAAAGGGTGTGGGCTGTGATTGTTCCGGGTTCATCCGGGGGGTGCTGGAGGCGGTGATGGGATTCAAATATGAGGATGCCTGGAATTATCCCCATCGGCCCCATGCACCGGCACTCCTCGCGATACTCAATAAATATTTCACGCGGATCCCCGTGGCTGAGGCGCAGCCCGGAGATATATTGCTTTTTAAAGTCGATAACAATCCTCAACATCTGGCCATAAAGACCGAGCGGGGCATGATTCATGCGTATGCTTGGGGACCTCGTCGGGTAGAAGAAGTGTCTTCCGTCCCTCCCGGTATGCAAGGACCTCTCGGCGCTTGGAGGGTCTCCCTCCTATCGGATAAAAATATTACAGAGGTGATGTCACGAGCAGAGCGAAGTGACAGGGGGAGCACCTAATGTCTGGCTCCTCCGGCAATTTCTGGGCTAGACTCGGCCTTACCCTCGTCGGGTATATCGTAGGGTCTTTCTTTGGCGGCATCGGCCCTATGGTGGGTGGGCTCATTGGTGGCATTGTCGGCTCGCTGGTCTTCCCGGATCCCACCCAGAAGATCCGCTCCGAAGGCCCCAGGCTCCAGGGCCTGCAAGTTCAAAACAGCGCCTTCGGCATTCCCATCCCCATTCTCTTCGGCCACATGCGCATGGCCGGCAATATCATCTGGGTCGGCGATCGCATCGAACACAGTCGCACCACGACTTCCGGCGAGGGCGGCAAAGGCGGGGGTGGCGGGGTAGAGCAGATTTACACGGAATATTATTACACGCAGTCCTTTGCCGTACAGATCTGCCGCGGGCCGGTAGCAAAACTCTTGCGCATCTGGGCCGACAGCAAGCTCATCTACGACTGCAACCCGGAGAATGACGGCCCGGTCATCAGCAGCATATTGGGTTCCGGCGGCGGCATCGGCCAGGGCCTGCGCATCAACTTTTATTATGGCACCGAGGATCAGATGCCGGATCCTATCATTGAATCTCATGAAGGAATAGGCAACGTCCCCGGCCATCGGGGGATGTGTTACTGCGTGTTCGAGGATCTGGAGATCACCCCTTACGGCAACCGCATCCCCAATCTCAATTTCGAGGTCGCCACTGCCTCCGAGGACGCCTATCCGGAGGTGGAGGTAGATGTTGGGGGGTTGCTCGGCACACAGAGTTCCGCTGTCGGGCAGATGCTTCCCGGGCACAACGGCGAATATGCCCTCCTGCGGCATGAGACGCACTGGGCCGTGGTCGACATCATATCCAACCGTGTGCTCGCCGCAAAGGAGCTTTCCTCCGACATCCCCGGCACTGCCCATTACGACATCGATGATGCGGGGAACATATACGGCCTTATCACCGTTGAGGGCTACACCGTCCCGTTTTGTATGGATCGGGAGTTAAACATCCTATATACCAGCGAAGATCAATCCTCGTCGAAACTCCGATTTATCGCCGTATCTCGGGGGACCGGTACATTCATCTGGACCGGCGGGGATCCGACCAATAGGGACGGCGACGTCGTGCTTTATAATCGCATCGGATTGACAAAAATAATGCAATGGGCGGTGTCGGATATCGTCGGCACGACCAATCATATACTTTCTCATCTGGCAATCGACCCCAGCACCGATTGCGCCTGGGCAATCGTGCAGATAACCGATGGGGCAGGGACCTTTACCGGCTTGTCATATCTACTGCATTTTACCCCAGGAATGGGGTCGCCGGGTATATATCAAATCACGCCGGCAAGCGGACCGTACGGCCAGCCCAACGTCCTCGGGATCTGCGCGGAGACCAACCGCATCTTTCTCTCCGGCAGCTGCGCCGTCGGCTCACAGGTTACCACCAGCGAGCCCGTCATCTGGGTATGGGACATCGATGCCGGGGAGATCATTGCCCAGTTCGGCCCCGAGGCCTACGACGGGCATGATTATGAGGTGGGATATGCGAATCTGCGCATTAAAAACGGCCTCTTGTGGGCCATGCGCGATGACACCCACTATGTGGCCATCAACACCGCTACCCTGGAGATCGTCAGGGAATACGAGATCGCCAACTGGACGTTCCCTTATTTTCATCGTCAATATGTCATCTATGATGCGGTCTGCAGCGCCCTATGGCCGATGTTTACGAGAGGCGAGGACGGTATCTTTACCAAGCTCCTGCTCGACCGCGCGAGCCGCGAAACCGTCCTGCTCGGCGATATCGTGCAATCGATATGCGAGGAAGTCGGCCTGACGGCTTCCGACCTCGACCTTACCGAGATCGCCACGGATGAGATCCGGGGTTATCTCATAGACCAGCAGATGGCCGCGCGCAAGGCCATCGAGCCCTTGCAGCAGGCCTTTTATTTCGATGCCGCAGAGATCGACGGCAAGATCTCCTTTATTAAACGTGGCGGTGCCTCCGTAGTCACGATTCCGTCAACGGACCTGGCCGTGGCCGAGCAGGGCCAGGAGCGCCCGGATGAACTGGTCATCGCCCGCACACAGGAGGTGGAGCTGCCGCGGGTGCTCAATATCGCCTATTTGGATATCGATCAAAGTTATCAGCAGGGCACACAGCGCTCGATCCGCCAGGTGACCGACAGTGTGGGAGAGGCCACTATCACTCTGCCTTTGGTACTTACCGCCTCTGAGGCCAAACAGCGGGCGGAGGTATTGCATTACGTCGCCTGGCTTGAGCGCAACCGCTACGCACCAATCATGCTGCCGCCCAAGTATTCTTATCTCACCGTGACCGATGTGATCACCGTTACGAGAGGTGGCAATACCTATCTCCTGCACCTTCAAAAAATCGATCACGGCGCCAACAATCTGTCGAAGGTCGAGGCCATCCCGGAGGATGCGGCAATCTATGGCTCCGGCGCCGAGGGGAGTGCCGGCGAGCACATTCCGGAGTGGCAGATCGACTACCCAGGTGCCTCTGAGCTTTATCTCATTGATACCCCCTATCTCAGGGACGCCGAAAAATACTCTTCCCCATACGGCTTTTATGCCGCTGCTTGCGGCAGGCTCGCCGCCTGGCGCGGGGCGCAGCTCTATCGCAGCCTGGACGAGGGGGTCTCATATCAGGTGCTTCAGGCCCTGCTCAATGGCGCCGTCATCGGCACGGCCACAGGCGCTTTGCCAGCCCCAGGGGATCCTTGGACCTGGGACAATAATAGTTTGACAGTACGGCTTATGCTCGAGACCGCCGAGCTCGCGAGCACGAACAAGACCAACTGCCTCAACGGGCAAAACGCCTTTCTCCTCGGGCATCCCGACAAGGGCTGGGAACTTTGTGCCTTTTGCGATGCCACCCTCAACGCAGACGGCACCTATACCCTGGGCACGCTCTTGAGGGCATTGCGCGGCACCGAATGGATGTGCGCCGAGCACTCGGCCGGCGATATCTTTATCCTGCTCTCTACCTCGACCATTTACCGCATCATTGGACAGGCAGCAGAGCTCAATCAGGAGCGGCTTTACGCGGCAGTCTCTCTGGGCATGCCCTTTTCTTCCGGTGCGCTCAGGACATTTGCCGACACCGGCAGGGCCCTGCACCCCTATGCCCCCGTGCATATTAAGGGCAGCCGCGACGGCAGCAATAATTTGACCGCCACCTGGATCCGCCGGGCCCGAGTAGACGGCGAGTGGCGCGATCTCGTGGAGACTCCCCTGGATGAGGCCGCCGAGGCATACGAAGTGGATATTATTAAAGACGGAGAAGTGGTGCGGACAATAGGATCCCTTACCTCTCCTACTTGCGGCTATACCGCTGCCCAGCAGACCGCGGACGGTTTTACCCCCGGCGATCCTATTCCCGTGGCGGTGTATCAGATGTCAACAGTGGTGGGTCGAGGATTCCCTGGTGAACAGACGGTATAAAAAAATGAGGCCGAGCAGTCTCGCACCGAAATATAGAATTATAAAAGACGTGACCCCGCGAGTGGCCTTATTAGGCCACGAGTGCGGGTCGAAATGAGGGTTAAATATGGCAAATACTCCACGAACCGGGTTGCCTGAAATAACAGCGGCACAGGCTAATAAACACATCACCCACAACGAGGCGCTGGCCAAGCTCGATGCTCTGACCCAGTCGAATGTCAAAGACCGGCTTACTGCCCCGCCGGGCACGCCCACGCATGGCTATTGCTATCTTATTATTGCTACGGCCACCGGCGTCTGGGCGGGCAAAGAGAATCAGATCGCCCAGTGGTATAACGGGGCCTGGCTATACTATACCCCTTCGGATCCTGGCTGGAAGGTCTATGTCGAGGACGAGGGGCTGGATTATACCTGGACCGGCTCGGTCTGGGCCCCTTCCAAGACTATCCACGACAAGGTGCAGACCCTTACCCCCGCGGGCGGTGTCACCGTCAATTGGGCACTGGGCCACGTGGCCGAGATCATTCTGAACCAGAATGTGACTTTTACCTTTACAGGTGCGAATAATAAGGAGCGCCTGATATTAATGATCAAACAAGATGGTACTGGCGGCCGCACCGTCACCTGGCCTGCGACTGTGCGCTTCGGCACGGATTTAACCTCGATGATTGTCACCGCCACGGCGGATAAACAGGACTATTGCGGCTTTGTCTATGACAGCGCCGCCTCCAAATACGACGCCGTCAGCCACATGAGGGGATATTAAGGGATGAGTTGGCTTTCGGGATATGCCGAGAGAAAACAACGATCGGTGCTTGGTTCATCAGCCGACGATGTAACTAATTATACGGTAGGGTCGTTGATTGTCTATAAGGGTGAGGGTACTGATTCCGCAAATAAAGTTTATCTAAACAACCATTGCAAGGACGACTTCTCTGATATCCGCTTCACCACTGACGATGGCATAACGGAACTTCCCTATTGGCGTGAATTTTATATTGAGGGTGAATATGCCGTTTTCAGCGTACTGTTCGCTTCTATTCCCCAATCTACCACGGTCTATTTTTATATCTATTATGATAACCCGGAGGCCGCTTCCGCCAGCAATATCGTTAATGCACACCCCTTACTTGGTGACGACCTCGAGGGAGAAACCGTCGGGCAGGATCCATCATTGTGGACGGTTAATCAGGGAAGTAACACTTCTGCGAAAATATCTGATGATATCTCAAACGAAAAGGTCAGATCGGAAAACATCGCAGTTAATTTTAGTGCTCTCTGCCTAGCTCCAGACGGGCGATTGTGGGGCGGGCATTCTACCGATGGCACGATTCGCGTATCTGCTGATGGCGGAGTTACATGGACGACAAAATACACCTTCACTGTCGGCTCTAACCTTGTACGCTGTGTGTTTGTGGCACAAAATGGATATATCTACGCGAGCCGTCACATGAGCCAGATCCTCGTCAGAAGCACGGATGGCGGGGAAAACTGGGCAACATGTCTGACTTTATCGTCGGCCTACAGTACGGTGTGGGTGACCGGTATGACCGAGGAGGCTGATGGGACACTCTATTGTGGTGAATATTCAGGCGGAGATTCCGCACCCTTCACGCCGTGCGCTTACATTTATAAGTCGATAAATAACGGAGATTCTTGGACGACGATTTGGAACAATCCTGATAATGTAAGACACATCCATGTTGTGCAGGTTGATCCTTTTACTGGTAAATTATATGCTTCACAAGATGCTGGAGATGGTGTGACTGGTAAATTAATCCGTTCGGATGATCATGGGGCAAGTTGGACGGTGCTCGGATCGGGGAGTGTCTTGTGGATGCCAACTTCCATTGCTTTTGGAAATGGCTTTCGCTTATTAGGTGGCGAGCCAATATCAGGCGCATCAAAAATAAGAAAAACTGTCAATGATGTTGATTTTACCGATGTCTATGTTCCTCCTTCGACCGACGACAACGCTTACTGGATGGGTGGATGCAGGCGATCCGACGGGTTGATTATATTTGGCTCCTGGACCCAGGCTGATAATGAAAGGGCTACGGTAGTTATATCATGGGATGATGGAGTGACGTGGCATATTGTGGAAGAAATGACCACAGGGGTTGGCAATCGCGGGTATAGCTTCTTCAATTTTGACGAGTATGGTAATATTTATTTTGCCAAATCTGTCACCGCAAATTGTGAGAAGGTATATTATAAAAAGAGAGCGGACAAATCTATTGAAACAAATAGTGCTGGAGGCACTGCAACCACTGCCTATCGAACAGTAAGTTTCCCGACAGAATTTGTGATAGAGCACCGTTCCTGGGCACTGCAGGTAGATAAAGTCCTTAATCTTCTTTATTTATTTCAGGATACTACGCTCAGAGTCAAGGCCATGTTTTGGGATGACAGGCTGATTAAATATCTTGACGGGGCAAATTGGCTTTCGACGGGGATTTATTATTTAAAAAATAGATCTTATAAATTCAAATATATTGTGAATTTGTCGACCAAGAAATGGAAATTGTACATTGATGGTGTATTGATTGCTAGTAATATTAATTTTTATGTAGATGGCACTACTGCAAACAGAGTGTATGTTTTCAGCGGCGCTGCAGTGGTAGGAAGTACCTATAATGATGACATCAGAGTAAGGAAATACATTGATCCCGAGCCAACGTGGGGTCTAGGAGAAGCGGGGGAAGAGGAAAATTTATTTGTCCAGGGGCAGATGTTCTTGGTGATGCGATGATAGTCGCTTTGGTGATACAGCAAAATACGCCGCCGGCGATCTCGACGTCACCCTAGATTAACGAGGTGGGAAAAGCGACAGGGGAACCCGGGGCAGGATCCTAGCAGATCCCACCCCACCACGCTGGCCACTCCAGCGCAGGAGCATTCGCCCGATTCCCCTTGCGGGCGAGTATAACGCAGGAGGTGGCCAGTGAAAAGCCCTATTGTATGGGTCGGCGGGAAGCGCCTGTTGGCAAAGAAAATCATTCCCTTAATTCCGCCGCATACATGTTATGTCGAACCGTTTGGGGGTGGAGGATGGATTCTCTTTACAAAAGAGCGGATGAGGTCCCTTGCTGGGGATTTCGCCATCGAGATATACAATGATATCAATGGCGATCTTTATAACTTCTTTCTGCAACTCAAATTTCATGGGAAAGAACTCATCCGGGAGGCCGAGGGATTCTTTATATCTCGGCGTTTATTCGCCGAGCTTAAGACATACAAACCCCTCACCGAGATCCAGCGCGCCGCCCGTTTTCTTTTGATAATCAATTTCAGTTTCGGGGCGATGGGCGACCATTTCGCGACTGGCCGCATAAGTGGTGGCGCCGCCAAGAGCAAATGGGCTGTCATCGAATGTCTCGCAAAGGCTCGGGAGCGCCTCGACAACGTCCTTGTAGAAAACCTCGACTTTGAGAGATGCATCGCTCAGTACGACTCGCCCGAGACTTTCTTTTATTGTGACCCACCCTACTTCCACGGGGTCGGTTATGATAAGCAAGGGGTTGTCTTCACAATGGACGATCACGCCAGGCTGCGGGCCTGTTTGGGCCGGATTAAGGGCAAATTCCTTCTCTCTTATGACGACTGCTCCGAGGCCCTTCGGTTCTACAAAGGATTTAAGATTGAGCGCGTTGCGCGGCAAAAAGGCATCAATCTTAAGGCAGGCAAGACCGGCAGCCGGTCCTTCCGGGAGCTCTTGATTCGTAATTATTCTCTTGTGGGCAGTTAGGGTGCTCATCAATGCTGACGCCCGCCACATTCCCCTTAAAAACGAGATTGTTCAGTGCATTGTTACTTCGCCCCCTTATTGGGGGCTGCGTGATTATGGGGTAGAAGGGCAGATTGGTCTTGAGCCGACTCCCGAGCTCTACGTCCAGCAGCTTACCGAGATATTCAGGGAAGTAAGGCGGGTGTTGAGAAAAGACGGCACCCTGTGGCTGAATTTGGGGGATAGCTACGCGGGGAGTGCGCAGGGATGGGGGAAGAAAGGCCAATGTGCAGGGCAAAAACAAAAGACCAACGCCGGGTCATCCCTTGAACGATATCTTTTGGATCGCCCTCCTAATTATATTTCATCACGTCAACCTAATGGGCTTAAGCCCAAAGACCTCGTCGGTATCCCCTGGCGTGTGGCCTTTGCCTTACACGCCGATGGCTGGTGGCTTCGTTCCGACATTATCTGGTATAAGCCCAACCCTATGCCCGAATCCGTCAGGGATCGTCCTACCAAGGCACACGAGTATGTTTTTCTCTTTGCCAAATCAAGGAAATATTACTATGATGCGGATGCGGTAAAAGAGGAATGCGCGAGTGGTCCTTCTGATATTAAAAAAATGATAGAGGGCAAAGACCGCATCGGGGGAAAACATAAGGGTTTATCAGATAATCTTAACAAAGCATCGTCGGCCACTCGAATAGGGAGGAAAAGAGCCGTTGGTTCGCCGGAGGGGCGCAATCGTCGTTCCGTCTGGACTATTGCCACGCAACCATATAAAGGCGCTCATTTTGCCACCTTTCCGGAGAAGCTGGTAGAGCCATGCATCTTGGCTGGCTCGCGCCCCCAGGACCTGATTCTCGACCCTTTCGCCGGCACTGCCACTGTCGGGCGCGTCTGCCTCAAATACCAGCGCCGGTTCGTGGGGCTTGAATTAAAACTTGATTATATAAAGTTGGCCCAGAAAAGACTGACTGCATGACCATGAGCACAGCGGTCCTGCTTTTGGCGAAGTCATCATCACTAATTTTTAGGGGATGATCACTTGGTGGTAATCTGATGATTAACTCGGGGGCGCCAGAACAATTGAGGCAAAATAGATGCGATTTTGAGGTTAAATAACAGAGGCAGCCGATTGGCAATCATTTTCCCTGTTTTAATCCCCGGTTGTTCTATTAATCTATAAGAGATGTAGGCAGCCAAAATGCAGAAGCCGAGCAACAACCAGGCTAGAAGGGGGGCCGGTAGATGAACAAATGATTTTACAAGGCGAAGAGCAAAGACATGCAATAGATAGATGCTGAAGCTTATCTGACCAATAAAGACCAAAAATCTTGATTTTAATACCATGCTAATCGCGTTGGGTTGAAGTGCTGAATAAATAAGCCCCGTTGCCGATAGCCCGGTTACAACAAATAACCACGGGGCGAAAGGAATCGGCAGATAGCGTTTGGCGATTATGAAAGAAAAAATTATTGAGATGCCTAGCCCAAGTAAAGACAAATGAGGAACAAACCGCATCATTCTCTTTTTTTTATACAAATATCCCCCCTTTGAGAGCAGTAAGGCCATGAGGCTCCCCAAGAGAAAGGGGACCATCTTGGGGATGAAAATTATTCTTGATATATTGAATACTTCCTCCGGCATTACAATTCCTATATAGAGCGTCGTCAGAATTGCGATTGTGAAAAGCAGATAGAGAAAGCCCTTTGACAAATAGAGAGCAAGAACAGCAACCACGGGGATTACGAAATAATAATAGAATTCAATAGGGATTGCCCACAATTCACCCCATCCCTGGAGCAATAATAGATGATTAAAAAAATCGGTGATGGAGATATCATTAAGTAAAACGTGCCCGATCAAAACAAAAAAATAAAGGGGATATATTCTAAAGACCCTATGAATGAAATATTGGAAGATAGGGATGGCCCTTCGGGGGCTCCTCTGCAAATCTTCATAAAGGTGAGTCGTTAGAAGGAAAGCACTCAGGACAAAAAATATCTTTACTCCTACGCCCCCCTGGCCATAGAGTAATGGTATGGGTAAAAGGAAAAGATTGTTCGCAGCAAAGTGAGAGACTACTACAAAAAGGGCAGCGATTCCCCGGAGGCCGTGAAGGGGCGCAAAAAACTTCCGATCCGTTACAGGATCATGCGTGATTTGCATAATATAATT
>Ga0299912_10005942_pt1 | contig 10027 bp, 11 predicted proteins | sample RVTome_2_FD_207667 | JGI IMG/M metagenome (GOLD analysis project Ga0299912, IMG submission 207667) | Soil microbial communities from uranium-contaminated site in the Upper Colorado River Basin, Wyoming, United States - RVT95D214 (version 2) ...
CCATGGCATAGCTGATTTGCTTTAGTGCATCAGCCAGGCCACGTACCTCGACCGCCTTGCCTCTGACCCCTGGCACATCAGGAAACTCTTGTGCCTCGAAGCCTTCAAGAGTGGTGATGGCTCCAGCCTCTACTCTCAGGAGCTTGTTGTTCACAAGAGATAGAGTGACTGTCTCCGATTTCACCGCCTTCAGGAAGGCTTCCAGTGTCTTAGGCAGTACTGCGATTGCCCCCTGGCGTGTGACAGTGGCCTTGCAGAATGCTGTCAGTGATACTTCCAGGTTGGTGGCAGTGAGTGTTAATTGCCCACCGCCGGCACGGATCATGACAGCACCCAGCACTGGCAGACTGTGCCTTGCTGCAACTGCGGACTTGACCTTGCCCAAGGTCTCCAGGAGTGCCCCACGCTGTGTCGTCGCTCGCATAGAGCACCCCCTTATTAAGTTATTATCCCCGTTGGCGCCACCCGAGCTGCACCACGCGGAGGTGGGGACTTGCAGCCCTGGGGAGATCAACTCCCCTTTAGCTCGCCAGTTCTAGCGAAGCTATAAAATGTTTCAGAGGTGACAATTAAAAAATCCAGCATATTCATACCCATAATCTTTGCACCATCTTTCAGTAATTTAGCTGCCTTTCTATCCTCTTCACTTGGCTCTACGACTCCAGAGGGGTGATTGTGAGCCACGATAAAATCCGATGCATTAGTGATAATAGGAGCTTTCAGAATTTCGGCTACTATAGAAAGGGCACAATTTGATGCTCCCTTAGATACCACCTCGAGGCCTACAACCCCAGCAGACGTTATTGATAGGCAAAATAGCTGCTCTCTAGGTTGGTTAATAATGAGCGGCTTTAGAAGCTTATGGATGTCTTCGGGGGAGTTTGCCTTTTCCAAATTTGTGGCTTTACGCCCAGGTTTGAACTTTACCTCAAGCTCCTGAACCCTAAAGGATTGAGTATGCTTTGCCATTCTTCACCACCTTTTTAAGATTTGAGGCTGAACGCCTCACGTCTGGACGCAAGAGGCTTACGCCCAACTTGTCAGGCGTTTAGATTGCTAGGCCTACCCCGCCACCCAGATTCTCAAGTGTGGCACACCACACCTCTTTAGCTTTCTGGACTGTCACCGGGCTGCTAGTGTCTTTAAGATGCTCGACTATCATCTCGGCTATAACCTGGGTATCAACCCAGTTGGCAATCTCCTCGATTACTCGTTGCTCTCTGGACTCCACGCTTAATGCCATGATTCACCCCCTTATTTTTGATTTTGGCCTGCGGCCTTGAATGTAAGGTCTAACCTTGCCACCGCCTCGGATATAGCATTTAGCTTTCATACTTCACCCCCTTAGAAATTAGCTTTTAGAAATTGTTCTGCATATTCTTTGTCGTCTGTTATGAGGCAATACCAATTCCAAATACGCCGCTTTTGCTTGAAGATGCCCCAGAGCTTCATGTCTGGGTGATGATGATTTACCCAATCTATCTCCATCACTTTATACATTGTTGTCCCCTTATTCAGTTTTCAGGACTACTCGACCTGCCACTGAGGGCAAGTGTGCCTTGCCCCCAGGACGCAGGGCGATTAGCTCTTGCGGCTCTTGCCCTTGCCGTTGTTCCCAGAGCCGATGCGGACGGCAATGACCTGGACTTGATACCTGTCAGCGCCTTCAACGACTTTGCCCTGGCCGCGGAAACCGTCAGAGCCAGTGTTGAAGGTTGCAGGCTTCATCGGGATGGTCATGGCTGCCTTCTGGAGTATGGCTTGACCTGGCATAGTGCACCCCCTTCTTTATTTACTGCGTAACGCTCAGGCATAGGCGCTTCATTTTCTTGATTTGGTCGCGCGTGAAGCCTGGGCAATACGTGTCAAGGTTGATTAGAAGCCGTTCTGGCAATGTCTCGGGATTGCGATTACAGAGTTGGACTCTCAGCTTATCGCCATTGCCGTTGTAAAATGCGAATGTTACGCCCCGATATGTTACATATCGAAAGACTTTTGGCTGCCGCTTGCTGCGCCTGGCTGCCTCAATTTGAGCCTGGCAATGATTGCAATATCCTTGCTCGCTCGCTGCAGGACGGCGACCGCAAATTTGGCATTTGCGAACTTTTACCTTTGCTGCCACGGATCACCCCCTTATGCGTTCTTGAGGTTTTTAACCCCACCACTGGCCGCCAGCAATTTGGCAGCCAGGACGTAGGATTAGAAACGAACTCCCCCAGTAGCGAAAACCGGGGGACTGAGCCTCGCTCTATACTCCTTCTCATAGTCCACCCGTCCCCAGCGTCACGATAGCTCCACCTGGGACTTTTGCAGGCGGAAAACTCCCATGGCCGGTAAGAGCCTTCGAGGCTTGCTACTGCCTCTGCTAGCGGCCAGGCATACGCCCCGCTTGCCCTACGGAGCCTCTACAATAAGGACGTAGGAAGAACGAATGGCTGACTTATACCAGCTGCGCTCTGTACTCTTGGAAGTGGGGAGAGACACCCCACAGCCGTACCATGAGCTACAACCACCGTGCCGCCAGTCCACCTATAACGATGGCGCACTACGGCAAACGCACCTCGGTCTCTTAACGTCGGACAAGACGGCAGCTGATTCGCACGCTGCACGCTAGACTGATTTAGGCCAGTCGGTCCCCGTAGCTTGCCTACCTTGATGCTGTCGCTGGTAGATTGCCTGTCACCACGGCTAGGGCTAGGGCTAGACCTTGTCCCGAGGGCTATGTTTGGAGTCCCCTATGCCTGGCGTTCAGAGCATAGCTCCCCCGGTGTGCTCTATGTCAGGCTGTCGTGTCAAATGTCTGCGTCCCCCACCTCATACTGAGGTCAGCCCCAAGTAACCCGAGTGTGGGCACAGATTGGGATTACTAGGCCGCGCATAGAGTATTGGCCTTTATGACAATAGCAAAGTGGGACGGCTAGTTTAGCCGTCCCACTCACTACCGCTCACAATTTGGCAATTCCGATACGTGGCAATACTTGTTACATCTAGCTATGATTTAGCTGTGAGCGATTTTAGTTTATTAACAGTTTGTGTCCTTGTGTTTTCACCCAGCGATTGAGGCGCTGGCGCTCTGTGTTATTTAGAGTACCGCTTGACTTTGGCTGCCCAGCTTTGCGCGTTCGTGGCGCTCCCAGTGGTTTACCTTGCAGGCGCTTTGTGATGAGTACCTGTATTTCCTTCGGTATTTGACGCCATAGCCGTTGAGAGTCCAGCTTGTCAATTTGCTTATTCTCAAACTCAACCTCTCCGACTAACAATTCAGCGAGTTCAGTTTCCTCGCCGTCGCTGTTGGTGATAGTTTCGGAGAGATAACCTTGATAGAATTGGCTATGTAACATATATTTGGTATACCAGTTCTGCCAATCCCGCCTGGCTATTGTATAGGCGAAGGCTGGGTTCTCTGTACCGCTTGCCAGTATGGCCGTTATCAACTCCTGGAATAGGTCTTGACGCTCTGGCGTCGGTACTTTGCGGCTGAATATATAGCTTGCTTCGACTGCTAGCCTGGCATTTAAGTCTAGGTTCTCAAATGCTTTAGCTGTAGTTTTGACGAGTTCTATGTACTCGTTATCATCGTCAAAGCTAGGGTCTCCGATTCCCGCTTTGGCTATGCTTTGATAAGTGGCTTTTGATATCTCATTCATTGTCTAATCCTCCAATCTTGATACTTAGCCACATATCAGGATTGCCAATCTGTATTCAATTGTTAAGGTGCAATCTACTCACTATCTATTGTCCAACAAAAGGACATTTAGTTCATTAAAAGAATGAACCTATATTCTCGTGATACTCGGAGGGCAGCTTCATTTTGCTTCGGATGAATAAAATTGATTCAAATGGTGTAAGGCCAATCTAACTGTATGTGAGAGGATTGCTCAGGGGGAGTAGCAGAGGACAGGCAGCAGCATCAACGGCAAGACTGAGAGGACGAACACTCCCAAAAATGTGGCAGTCTACTTTACTTCTATGACCTTGATGCTGGACTTTGGTTTGCCCAATCCTGTAATCTCCACCAGTTTGTTCCTCGATACAGGTAAATGTAGTTTTCCCCCACGAACAGCGGCGACTAAGCTCTCAACCAGGAGAGAGAATGCCTCTTCGCTGAAGAGAAGATAGGCATCGTCCTGCAATTTACTCGTGATCTCGATTTGCGGTCGATTTGATTCACGAGCCAACTGAGATGTGGGGATAACTCGTACATCGTCAGGCAGCCCTTTTGGTCCGACACAAACCATGACCGTACCGAAAGGGCTCTTATGGCCTTCCGTGTCAAAAACACTATTTACGGTGTTCCAGGCACGCTGGTTCTTTGTTGTTGCTGCCACAACGATTTTTGCAGCGAGCCCCGTAAGTGAGAAAACCAAATTGGCTCTACTGTCTCCATAGCATGCGCAACTCTCGCTCCATTTTGTTCGCTCCAACTGCTCCACAATAGTACGATATGCTGCTCTCAGGGTTGATGCTTCATCCTCCCTGTTCAGCCGTGTTTCTTCCGCGGCAAACAGTGCATTCAAGGCGAGCCCTGTTTCAGTTAGCTTCTTCGCTCGAGATTGAAAACTCCTCAAATGGTTGTGAAATGATTTCACAGCCTCCATCGTTCCAGCTCGCTAATTAGGTTCTCAGCAGTAACCGGTAGAAGTGTCATGGAGTGGCTGTCATGGCGCTTTAACCAGGTGGCAACACTCCGTACCAGCAACAATGCGATGACCCTGACTCGATTACCCTCAATCTCCTCTTCACCTCGCACCAGAGCCAGCAACTCATCGAGCCATTCGCAGGACTTCAGGATTCCTTCGTATCGTCCTATATCTTTGCCCACCTCTATGGTTTTGTTCGCGAGCCGCTGTATCTCTGCTAGTGCCTCATCATTGCCGCGGCGTAGTTCCTCCCGCAGTTTGCTGATGGTATCGTTGGCGAGGGGGATGATTTTCATGATCTCCCGACTCACCTTTTCCCTCGTTTCCTTGATAGTGGCCTCCAGATTTGTTTTCTCCTGCCTAAGGCTGTCAATGACTGCTCTGGCAGTCCCTATCTCTTTTTTGCTCCTGGCAATAACCTGCTCCACATTGTCAATCTCCTGCTGCCGGTTCTTAATTACTGTTTCTAGCGCCAGTCCTTCATCGAGGGTCTCCAACTCATGCAGCAACCGTCCCCTGAGTTCTGCGGGCTTGATCGCATGATGCTGTGCAATCACCTGTAGCTCCTCATTGAACTCAGCTAGTTCCTTGAGGGAAAACCCTGTATCTTTGAGCTTCTGCATCTCGCCCTTTAGAGTGGAGAGAATTATCTCCGCTTTCTCGGCCTTGGGCTCCATATCCGCAATCCGACGTGATAAGGCCTCATCACGCTCTTCCAAGTCCTTGACCCGGGGGCTCAGCAGTTCATTCTTTTGCTCGAGAAGAGCTACGGAACTGGCAAGCTCCTGCTGCTTCCTGGTTAGCTCGGCAAGCTCCTTTCTGCAGTCCCTCACTTTGTTTGATATAGGTTCCAAATCGCCGGCTTTTCTCTCCAGTTCTCGCACTTTATTGTCGAGAGCCTCCAGGTCCAGACCTGTTCTCTTTTGGACTTCCTGGATACTGTAGACCAGACGGACAAACTCGTTGGCATCCTCCTGGCTAGGCACTGACTTCAGGATCATCGGCCAGCGGTCGATATCGGCCGGGTCAAGCCCGCATTCATTAATCCGATTGAGAATTATGAATCCCATAGCGCATTGCCCGGGACTTAAATTCAACCGTTTCAGGTCGAGGGATAGATCGCGCAGTAATTCAATTTGGTCATCTACGTCACCCGCCTCGGGAAAGCTTCCTGCCTTTAGGTCAGCAATTATGTTGGCGACCGTGCCTTTGCTCACACCGCCTTTTGCGGCAATTTCGTCGTAGCTCAGGCCACGGAAATAAGACATGAGGACGCTGAGTTTCTTCTTAGCTGTTAGCTTCTCCATCTTCAGTCTCCCTTTATACGTAATTTTCGCAGTGACAAATCCTGGATATTTGCACTTGACGTGAACGGTGTGGCCAACATTTGAACAATCCTTTGAACATCTTGTGAACGTCTCCTGAACAAGACTCACTTCGCTGATTTTCCTTATATTTCATGAGTAGCAACTAATTGCTATCGGCTCTGCGCCCGATCAGCCGGGTATTAGCCGTAAAGAATACGACAGGGGTTTTTCCAGGCTGTCTCGCTCGCGTCTCGCCCCGCCTTTGTGAGCCGAAAATATCGGCGCGGCGGGGCCGGTGGAAAGTGGTCCTGAAAACTTGACGGCTCTTCCCGGCCGGTGAGTTCCACCCAACCCAGCCTCTGCAATGTCGAAAAGTAGACGACGAAGCTATGATATCTGCAGCCTTGGGACTTGTATGACATGCGAGCTAAGTACTTCTCAGCCAGCTTCTCGATGTTGCCAGGCTCTATCGAACGATGCTCACGCCCTGCTTGTTTCTCCTCCACTCTCGTTGCTCGGTCCACTGCCGTAGCCCGCATCAGTGCCATCTTATAGTGGTAGAAAATATCGGCTTGAGGAGCTCCGGTGTCAGGGTCGATTGCCGGCGAACCGTGTGGGCCGTGCCCTGAAAGGAATTTCCAAATGAACTCGGCGCAGCCGATACTTCGCAAGAATCCACCTCGGGGCGGCCTTAGTAGCTCAGGCACTTTGTCTCACCTCGGAGATACAAGATGTGCCGATCATTCTTTCTTGCTCCAGAGTTTCTGATACCACTCTTGATGTTCTATGCCTGATATTTTTCTGTAGCGGGCTGTGGTGTTAAAGCTTTGGTGGCCTAAATGCTCTTGGAGCAGTCTCAAGCCGTCGCCAGAGTCATCAAGTTTTACTGCATGCACCGCAAATCCATTTCGCAAGCGATGCGGACTAATGTTGTGCATCTTTCCGGTCTCGGGATTAGCCAGCTTAGGTAAGCCTGTTTTTTCCGCACATTCCTTTGTAACCTGCCAGGCCCGATGTCTGTTGATCCCAAAGAGCACCTTCTTGCCTTTTCTCATAACCGGACCGCCACGCCTGACATACTCCTTGAGCAACCTTAATGTATCGGCATCAATTGGCAATGCCCTTTGGCGACGACGTTGTTGCTGCTCAACTTGAGCCTTCGTGACTCTGCTCCCACAGCCCGGACAAAAGGTATGACTCTTGCCAAGTTTGTGGCCGCATTCAGTACAGGATAGCTTCAGGCTGGCTTTCAGATGTTGAATGGTAACTATGCCATGTTCGAAATCCACGTCCTCAATTGTCAAAGCTAAAGCCTCACTAATCCGGCAGCCGAGATGGAACAGAAGATGAATGAGCAGCTTGTCACGGAGGTTCGTTGCCACTTCCTCCAGTAGCATTACTTCGGAAGGTTCCAAGTACGTTTTCACGATTCACTTAGGCTGAATCGGCATCTTCCCAGAAAGGTTCATATTCCTTTCTGCTGTATAATGGGCGGGGGAGCCGAGATTAGTTTTAGGCGGGTCCGTTCCTCCTTCTGCTTATTTCCTGGCTCCCCCATGATGTCGGCTAAGTTGCATTTCTTTGGACGTCCACCCCTTTTCCCCCACTCGCCAGCCATGCCAGGATATTTGCGGCGCATTGCTCGTTGACCTGTCCTACCGATCTCGGAAAAGAATTCCCTGCCGCGATTGTGCAGGCATGATAAGCCACCTTTCTTGCCTGCCTCACGTACTGTCATAGCCAATTCCTCGCTCGGTGATGACGCGAGGATGGAAAGCTGTCCAGGCCTTTGGATACTATCCCGGTTATAGATTGACGATCCATTGAAGGTTCGTCTAGCTACGGGGATTTTCTCTACCTTTTCTGCACGACGGCGAACACCGTCAGAGCAACTCGTTTCTCTTGCCACATCGCTGACTTGAACGTCCGTTTGCATAATTGCATCAAGTTCCTTATGCTAGTGATAACTAGGGTAGCACACGCACTTCAAACAAAATGTCGCGTAGTTTTGTGCAAATACGTTGAGGGGGGGGTATCAATATGACAGAAAGAATGAAAGCTCATACCAATGGCACACAAAGGTTCCGTCCAACTGACTTGTTCATTTGCGAGAAGTGCGGACACGAGTTCTCCATCTCGCCTTCTGAGAAGAAAGAGATAACCTGCCCGAAGTGCGACGGAATTTCAAACAAGTCGGATTTTGTGCCATTGAACGCTAAGCGCACACTGTGGGTTAGTCAAAGCATGCTGCCGCAGTACTATCAAGAAGTTGTTTTCAAAGAGGTAAGGGAGAAATTCTATAACATTGTTGACCTGTACAGAGAATTATTTATACACAATGTAAATATGCGTGCAATGAAAGCGTTAGGGTTTTTCGCTTATGGTGTCCGTGCCGGTGTTAAGTCGGCATACTCCGTTGACATCTCATGGGAAGATACGGCACGGATGATAAAGCAGCATATGGATCCCGCGCCTCTTTTCCATCAACTGGATGGTACAAAAATTGGACTTGGGGAAGGGCGCGGCCGACCTCCAAAGCCGGAAAGACTCATACTGTTGACCGATGCTCTGCTACTGTCGGTTTACCCAAACGGCTATCTGCACTTTCTAAGAGATTCTCTCACCTTGCGCTACAAGGAATATGAGGTAAGCCCAACATACGCTAGAGCTCATAAAGACCGTTGGGAAAAGTTTCGCAGGAGCAAGAAGGCCACTGAAGTCTATTGCGGGCGAATCTGGAAGAATCTGCTCGGCATGGAACCTGCGCCGGTTCCAGAAGACTGGGATTTAGACGTGGCACGTGAACAGGGTCTAATGGAAGGAGAAAACAAAACATGATGGTAGGGCAGCTATGTGAGTCCCATCATGTCTGCCGGGCTTGCCTTCTCATGGGCTCTCAGCGCATCCTCCATACCCAGTGCACTCGTATATCTCCTTACCATTTCTAAATCGGAGTGCCCCAACAAGTATTGCAGATTGAAGACATTCCGATCAGTTCTGAGAAAACTCAGGGCAAAGGAGTGCCTGAAACGATGAACACTGCCCTCCCCGGTTACACCTGCCCTCTCTTTGAGCCGTTTAACAAAAGACTGCACCCCGCTATTGTGCAAGGGTCTCCCCTCTTCAGTCAACCATAGCGCCTCCGCGTCATTGTGACCACGGCACATCAGATACCGCCAAAGCGCCCTCTGAGCTACTTTCCCAATTCTTACCACGCGCTCTTTGCTGCCTTTGCCAAGCACGCGAATATACCCCGTCTCAGTATTGATATCCCGGACTTTCATATTGACGAGTTCCGAAAGCCGGACCCCTGTATCAAGCAGCACCAAGGTCATTGCTCGATTTCGGCTACCGACAAACTTGGCGTTGTGCTCATAGTCGTAGTCGCAGACTGCCAGCATGCGGCCGATCTCATCGCTGCCGTACGGGACCACGACTTTGGGTTTCGGCTTGGCGACTCTGATTCTGGCGACGGGGCTTTCTGCAACAAAACCCTCCTTCACTAGCCAGTTGAAGAAATTCGAAAGAGTAACCCAGTAATGATGGAGAGTCGTATGAGAAGCGCGACACTGAGAGGTCTCAGAACCGTTGCCTTCGCGGCCCCATCGGTTCGTTTCAGTACCTACGTACCCTAGGAACTCCCTGATCTGCCATTCAGTCAGGAACTTAATGTCGTCAGACCAGCCCTGCCTGTCAGCATACCAGAGAAAACGCCTGAGATTCTCGTCGTAGTCCTCTACTGTCCTCTGACTCTTTCCCTCTGTCCGCTTCGTGAGCACGAATCCCTTCACCAGAGACCTGAGGGATAGCCCTGGTGAAGCCTCCATTCTTGTTGACACGGCCATTATTCATTTTGCGGACCCGCCTCATTTTCTACCGATTAAGGTGGTCTAGCCCCTATTTAGCCACCTTCGTCTTTTCCGGCGACTCAGGTGGTCAAACCACACTCTCTTACGTTCAAAGTCGGGGTGAGAGGATTTGAACCTCCGACCACCTGAACCCCATTCAGGTGCGCTACCAGGCTGCGCTACACCCCGTCGCCATCTCTTATCTTAATATGTTATCATAGTGCCCTCAGCA
>Ga0299912_10005943_pt1 | contig 10027 bp, 7 predicted proteins | sample RVTome_2_FD_207667 | JGI IMG/M metagenome (GOLD analysis project Ga0299912, IMG submission 207667) | Soil microbial communities from uranium-contaminated site in the Upper Colorado River Basin, Wyoming, United States - RVT95D214 (version 2) ...
CTCCAACTATCTCTCCCAGGCCCACGACTGCTGGGGCACGCTGGCCAGGGCGCCCGGGCCGATCCGGGTGTTCATGGCTTCGGATCACCCCGCCTGCAGCGCCGAACTGGCGACCACAGCGATCGCGGCCGGTCGGCTCGGCGTCGAGACCGTCGCCGAAACCAGCCACTTCCTGCCCATGGAACGGCCGGATCTCGTCCAGCGGGCCCTCGCCGCCGCGATGGCCTGATGAACCCTCCCAGCCGCGGACGGCGGGGAGGGCAGGGGCGTCGCGTGCTTCGGGGACGGCGTCGCCTTCCAGCGACGCCGCCCCGGTAATCATATCTCAGTGGTGGGCGTCGACCGGCGGCTCGTAGCCGAGCACCGACTTCAGTTCGCAGTACTCGTTGAAGCCATGGACGCCGAACTCGCGGCCGTTGCCGGACCGCTTGTAGCCGCCGAAGGGGACGGCGACGTCCATGGGAGCGTTGTTGATGTTGATGTAGCCGGCGCGGATCTTGGCGGCGACCTTGCGGGCGTGGGCCAGGTCCGTGCTCTGGATGTAGCCGGCCAGGCCGTACTCGGTGTCGTTGGCGATGCGGATCGCCTCGTCCTCGCTGTCATAGCCGATGATCACCAGCACCGGCCCGAAGATCTCCTCGCGGGCGATGGTCATGTCGTTGGTGACGTCGGCGAAGACGGTCGGCTTGACATAGTAGCCGCTGGTCAGGCCTTCGGGCCGGCCCAGACCGCCGGTGACCAGGGTCGCGCCCTCGTCGAGGCCCTTCTGGATCAGACCCTGGATCTTGTCCCACTGTGTCTGGGAGACCACCGGACCCATGCGGGAGTTGCCGGTCGGGTCGCCGACGGTCCAGCCTTCGGCGGCGTCCTTGGCCAGGGCGACGACTTCGGCCATCCGTTTCCTGGGCGCGATCATCCGGGTCGGCGCCATGCAGGACTGGCCGGAGTTCATCATCACCGTGCCGACCGACCCGCCGATGGCGGGCGCCAGATCGGCGTCCTCCAGCACGATGTTGGGCGACTTGCCGCCCAGCTCCTGGGTGACGCGCTTGACCGTCGGGGCGGCGGCGCGGGCCACCTCGATGCCCGCCCGGGTCGAGCCGGTGAAGGAGATCATGTCGATGTCGGGGTGGGCGGCCATGGCGGCGCCGACGCCGGGACCGTCGCCGTTGATCAGGTTGAACACGCCGGGCGGCACGCCGGCGTCGTGCAGGACCTGGGCGAACAGATAGGCCGAGAAGGGCGCGATCTCCGACGGCTTCAGCACGATGGTGCAGCCCATGGCCAGGGCCGGAGCGACCTTGGCGGCCACCTGGTTCATCGGCCAGTTCCAGGGCGTGATCAGGCCGCAGACGCCAATCGGCTCCTTGAACACGCGGCTCGTGCCCACCTGCTCCTCGAACTCGAACGCCTTGAGGGCGTTGACCGCGGTCATGATGTGGCCGACGCCGACCGGCGCCTGGGCGTTCTGGGCCAGCCAGGCCGGCGCGCCCATCTCCTCGGTGATCGCCGCGGCCACTTCGCTCTGGCGCTTGGCGTACTCCTCGACCACGCGCAGCAGCAGGGCCACGCGGTCCTCGCGGGTGCTCTGGCCCCAGGTCTCGAAGGCCTTGCGCGCGGCGGCGACGGCCTTGTCGACGTCGGCGGCCGAGCCGATGGAGATGCGGCCGGCCACGGTTTCGGTGGCCGGGTTGATCACGTCGAGGGTCTTGGGCGTCACGGGATCGACCCATTCGCCGCCGATGTAGAATTTCAGATAGTCACGCATGTGGGTCTCTCTTGGTCGTAGGGGGGGGAGGAGGTTCGTCCGTCAGGCGGCCCGCGCCTGCAGGGGGGATTTGCCCAGGATCATGTCGGCGGCCTTCTCGGCGATCATGATCACCGCGGCGTTGGTGTTGCCCGAGATGATGCGGGGCATGATCGAGGCGTCCACGACCCGCAGCCCCTCGATCCCGTGGACGCGGAGCTGGGGGTCGACCACGTCCGTCGGGCCGTGGCCCATCCGGCAGGTGCCGACCGCGTGATAGAGCGTCGTGCCGGCCACCTGGGTATAGGCCGCGATGTCCGCGTCGGAGACGACGCCGGCGCCCGGGGCGGTCTCGGACCGCATGTAGGGGGCGAGCGCCGGCTGGCCGGCGACTTTGCGGGCCAGCTTGACGCCGGCGATCGCCACCTCCTGATCGAGAGGATCGGACAGGTAGTTGGCGTGGATCACCGGGTAGATCGTCGCGTCGGGCGAGCGGATGTGGACCGATCCGCGGGACTCCGGCCGCAGCTGGCAGGGCGTGATGGTCAGGCCCGGATGGCCCTCGAGGGCGAGGGACTGGGCCTTGCCCAGCTTCTCCAGATCCATGCTGGCGGGCATCATGTGGAGCTGGATGTCGGGGTGTTCGAGGTCGGGCCGCGACTTGGCGAAGGCCAGGGCGTGGGCCACGGCGAAGCTCAGCAAGCCCTTGCGGGTGATCGCGTATCGCAGCACCTCGCCAGCCAGGCGCGGGAAGCGGGACAGTTCATTGACCGTCACCAGGTTCGGCTTCAGCCGCCACTGCATGCCGATCATGTAGTGGTCCTGCAGGTTCTCCCCGACCCCGGGCATGTCGGCGACCACCGGCACGCCCTGCGCGGCCAGCAGGGCGCCGGCGCCGAGGCCGGACACCTCCAGCAGCTGTGGCGAGGCCACCGCGCCGGCGCTGAGGATCACTTCGGCGCGGGCCCGGGCGATGCGCCGGCGTCCGCCCTGCAGGAACTCCACCCCCGTCGCCCGCCGGCCCTCGAAGAGGATGCGGGTCGCCTGGGCGTTGGTCTCGATCCTGAGGTTCGCGCGGCCCTCCACCGGATGCAGATAGGCCACGGCCGTCGAGCAGCGCTGGCCGTCGCGGATGGTGAACTGGAAGGCCGCCGCGCCTTCCTGCTCGGCGCCGTTGATGTCGTCGAGCCGGGGCACGCCCGCCTGGTCGCAGGCCTCCACCAGCGCCTCGGAGATCGGATGGGTCACGGTGATGTCGGAGACGTTCACCGGCCCGCCCACCCCGTGGTAGGCGCTTTCGCCCCGCTCCTGGTGCTCCGACCGCCGGAAATAGGGCAGCACGTCGTCCGCCCCCCAGCCCTCGCAGCCCATCTGCCGCCAGCCGTCGAAATCCGCGCCCTGTCCGCGCACATAGAGCAGGCCGTTGATCGACGACGAACCGCCCAGGACCTTGCCCTTGGGCCAGACATGGGCGCGCCCCCCGCTCGAGGGGTCGGGCTCGGTCTGGTACAGCCAGTTGACCTTGGGGTCATGCAGGGTGCGACCGAACCCCACCGGCGTGTGGATCAGCATGTTCGACCAGAACTGGCCCGGATTGCGCGTCGGCCGGTCGTCGCCGCCGGCTTCCAGCAGCAGCACCTTGTGGCGGCCGTCCGCCGAAAGCCGGTTGGCGAGCACGCAGCCGGCGCTGCCCGCGCCCACCACGATGTAGTCGGCTTCGCTGAACTCTGACACCGGCGTCCCTTCGGATATGATGGTCCGCCGATACCCTCGCCCGGTCCGTCGCCGGGTGCTCCACTGGCGATGAACAAGAAGGCGACGCCCAAGGAAGTGGCGCGCTCCGGGCCGGGGGCAAGGGCTCAGGCCAGTTGTCTGGCCCCGTGTTCCGCCATCAGGGGACGCCCCAGAACGATGCGCGCGGCGGCCAGCCCGCTGACCAGCGCGCCGGGCTTCTCGATGAGCACGTCGGCCTCCTCGACCAGGGGGTGGCGCAGGCAGGCGGCCGCCAGGCGCGCGGCGAAGGATTCGATCAGCGAGATCCTCTCGTTGGCCAGCGATTGCGCCGCCGTGACCACGTCGGTGTAGTCGATGGTCTCGTCCAGACGATCCGACAGCGATGGCCGCACGCGCAGGGTGACGCTGACGAGGAGGACCTGGCGACGACCGATTTCGTGCGCGTGCACGCCGATGTCGGCCGCCACCGACAGGTCGCGGACCACCACGGTGCGGAGCTTTATATTGGCTTCCGACTCGACGTCGGCCGCGGCGGACAGGGCGCGATGCCCGGCCGACCCGCCACGGGACTGGTTCCGCGCGGCCTTCATGGTGTTGGCGAGCAGACAGGCGATGGTCATCGGCCCGACGCCGCCCGGAACGGGGGTCACCGCCCGGGCATGGTCCATCTCCGCGAACACCACGTCGCCGACCAGCCGGGGCTTTCCGTCCTCGTCGACGATCCGGTTGATCCCGACGTCGATGACCACGGCGCCCGGTTTCACCCAGTCGCCGCGAACAAGGCCCGGACTGCCGGCGGCGACCACGACGATGTCGGCCGTGCGGACGATCTCGGGCAGGTTTCGGGTCAGGATGTGCGTCACCTCGACCGTGCATTCGCGCTCGAGCAGCAACAGGGCCACGGGCTTGCCGACGATGTTCGACTTGCCGATGACGACGGCCTTCAGGCCGCGGAAGTCGTCGATCACCTTGTCCAGCAGCATCATGCAGCCGAGGGGCGTGCAGGGGACCAGCCCGCCGGCGCCGCTCGACAGGCGACCCACGTTGACGGGGTGGAACCCGTCGACGTCCTTGGCCGGGTCGATGGCGTCGAGGATCCTGATGGCGTTGATCTGCGGCGGGAGCGGCAGCTGGACCAGTATCCCGTGCACGGCCGGATCGGCGTTGAACGCCTGGATCAGAGCCAGAAGGTCCGCCTCGCTGGTTTCGACGGCCAGCCGGTGTTCGAGGGAGCGTATCCCCACCTTGCGGGTCTGCTCGAGCTTCCGCTTCACATAGATCTGGCTGGCCGGATCGTCCCCCACCAGCACGACGGCCAGGGCGGGCACGACGCCGGTTTCGGCCACGAACGCCCGGACGTCCGCGGCGATGCCCGCCGAGAGGTCCTCGGCGATGGCCTTTCCGTCGATTTTCTCGGCCATGTCCGGATCAGTCTTTGAAAACGACTGTCTTGGACCCGTTCAGCAGAACCCTGTCCTCGAGGTGAAACAGCACCGCGCGGGCCAGGACACGACGCTCGATGTCGCGGCCCTTGCGGACCAGGGTGTCGGGCGTGTCGCTGTGGCTGATGTTCTCGACGTCCTGGACGATGATCGGGCCCTCGTCGAGGTCGGCGGTGACGTAGTGGGCCGTCGCGCCGATCATCTTGACCCCGCGGGCGTAGGCCTGGTGGTAGGGCTTGGCGCCCTTGAAGCCGGGCAGGAAGCTGTGATGGATATTGATGCAGCGCCCGGAAAGGTAGCGGGACAGGTCGTCCGACAGGATCTGCATGTAGCGCGCGAGGACGATGAGCTCCGCGCCGGACTCCTCGATCAGGCGCTTTATCTCGGCTTCCTGCTGGGGCTTGGTCTCCCTGGTGACCGGCAGATGGTGATAGGGAATATCGCCGATCATCGAGACGTTCAGGACATCGCGCGGATGATTGGCGATGATCCCCACGACCTCCATGTTCAGTTCACCGATCCGCATCCGGTAGAGCAGGTCGCCCAGGCAGTGATCGAACCTGGAGACCAGCAGCATCACGCGCTGCTTTTCGCCCAGGGGGCGCATCCGCCAGTCCAGGTTCAGCTGTCCGGCGAGGCCCTCGAACCGGCTCCTTAGCTGGCCGCTCGCGGGCACGTCGGTGTCGAGGTCGTAGACGACCCGCATGAAGAACCGTCCCGTGTCCCGGTCGTCGAATTGCTGCGCCTCGAGGATATTGGCGCCGCATTCGAACAGCAGGCCCGTGACCGCCGCGACCAGACCGGGCCGGTCTTCACAGGACAAGGTGAGGATATGGGCGTCTTTCATGATCTTCCTGTCTTTCTGCGTGCGGGGGACGAGGTCTTCCAAGCCTGGCGGGCCGCGGAGGGCGCCGGGCGGGGCGGTGGACCGATGGGTCCCAGGGCCTTCTGGAATGAAACGGCGGCAGTTGGATACTGGTTGCGGCGGCCGTCGCGCTCTAGATTGTTTGAACGGACGGGCTCCAGGATCTTGCTCCCCAGTTTCTGTGTCGCTCTCGGCGACACCTCGGTTCGATTTGCCTCTTTGCCGCCGATGGCGGAGCCCAACATGCCAAGAGCAGGGAGGGCGCGCCACCCGTCGGCCTCATCCCGTTTCCGTCGGCGGACGTAAACACGGAGGTCGAGGATCCGCCGCGGGGCGCGACGGGGTCATTGCCAGAAATTGTTTGCGTTGCATACCAATTATTGTCACGATCAGCCGACGCCCAACCGGCAAATCAATCCCGGAGGGGGTGGCGCCATGCCTGGAGAGTCGATGCCGGCTCGATCGGGCGGCCGCGCCTCCCAACCCGCGGGAGCGGACAGAGCCGCCGAAGTCAAGAGCTGCAATTCAACGTTACGATCGAGAGGAAACGGAAGTTATGAAGCCGAAGAACTTGGAGGAAGCAATTCAGGTCGCCGGAAATCCGGTCGATATGCTTCGCAATTCTCAGATTGGCGCCTATGTCTACCCGGTTGTCGCGCCTGAATTCTCGAACTGGCGCAGTGAACAACAGGCCTGGCGCGAGACGGCGGTCCTCTTCGACCAGTCGCACCACATGGTGGACCTGTTCATCAGCGGCCCGGACGCGCTGAAGCTGCTCTCCGACACGGCGATCAACACCTTCAAGAATTTCAGCGTCAACAAGGCCAAGCAGTATGTCCCCTGCACGCCTTACGGCGGCGTGATCGGCGACGGCATCCTCTTCTATCTGGCGGAAAACGAGTTCGTCTATGTCGGCCGCGCCCCGGCCGCCAACTGGATACAGTTCCAGGCCGCGACCGGTGGCTACGACGTCGAGGTCGTCAAGGACGACCGCTCGCCGTCCCGCCCGATGGGCAAGCCGGTCCGCCGCAAGTTCTACCGCTTCCAGATCCAGGGCCCGAACGCCGAGCAGATCATCCTGAAGCTCAATGGCGGCCCCTTCGCCGACATCAAGTTCTTCAACATGGACGTCATCAACATCGCCGGGCGCAAGGTCCGCGCCCTGCGTCACGGCATGGCCGGCGCCCCCGGGCTCGAGATCTGGGGTCCCTACGAGGAAGGCGACGAGATCCGGGCCGCGATCGTCGAGGCCGGCAAGGAGTTCGGCCTGCATCAGGTGGGCGCCCGGGCCTATGCCACCAACACCCTGGAGTCGGGCTGGATTCCCTCGCCGCTCCCCGCGATCTACACCGGCGAGAAGCTGAAGGCCTATCGCGAGTGGCTGCCGGCCGACGGCTACGAGGCCACCGGCGCCATCGGCGGCAGCTTCGTTTCGCAGAACATCGAGGACTACTACCTTTCCCCCTACGAGCTCGGCTACGGGCCGTTCGTCAAGTTCGACCACGACTTCATCGGCCGGGAAGCCCTTGAGAAGATGGACAAGGGCAGCAAGCGCAAGAAGGTGACGCTGGCCTGGAACGGTGAGGACACGGCGAAGATCTTCGCGTCGATGTTCAACCCGGGCGGCGAGAACTTCAAATACTTCGACCTGCCCCTGGCCAACTACGCCTCGTCCAACTTCGACAAGGTCGTCGACGCGGACGGCCGGGTCGTCGGCGTGTCGATGTTCACGGGCTACAGCTACAATGAGCGCTCGGCGCTCTCGCTCGCGGCCATCGACCCGGGGATCGCGGATGGCGCCGAGCTCCGGGTCATCTGGGGCGAGGAGAACGGCGGCACCCGCAAGACCACCGTCGAGCGGCATGTGCAGACCGATGTGCGGGCGATCGTCAGCCCCGTGCCCTATTCGGTCGTCGCCCGCGAGCACTACGCGCAAGGCTGGCGGACCGGCAAGGCCTAGTCGCCCAGATGGCTGGAGCCGGGGGGCGCCGCGCCCCTCGGGCTCCGGATCAAGAGAAGAGGGGCAGGTGTTCGACACCTGCCCCTCTTTTCATTCCAGTCACCTATCTTCAGCGAGCTTCAGACGCCCTGTGAGCGTCGAAACTGCGGAACCCACTCGGCGGTCTTCAGGAAGCCGCCAAAGGGATAGAAGTGCAGGCCCACTTGGCCGTGAACCGCGGGGTCCAGCGCCTTGGCCAGGGCCGTGATGATCGGGTCGGGCCCGGCCGTGGTCAGCAACCGGGTGATCGAGACGCCGTACTTCGACAGGACCTTGGCCGACGTGCCCACGCCGCACCGCGCGGCGAAGCGCAGCAGGGCCTGCACGCTGGTCGGACCGGCGACGCCGATACGCACGGGCGCCTGGACGCCCTCCCGGCGGACCTGCGCGAGCCAGGCCAGCACAGGCTCGGCGTCGAAGCCGAACTGGGTCATGATCGAGAAGTCGTGGCCGAGGTCCTTCAGGGCCGCCTGCTTGTCGCGCAGGGCCTGCCAGAGCTTGGCCTCGGAGATGTCGGGGTGGCCTTCCGGATACCCGGAAACGCCCACGTGCTTGACCCCGTAGGCGCCGAGGAGGCCGGTCCTGATGACGGCCAGGGCGTCCTCGTAGGGCCCTTCCGCCCTGGGCGGATCGCCGGCGACGACGAACACCCGATCGATGCTCGCCTCGCTCGCCAGGGCGGCGAGAAAGGACTCAAGCTCCGTTTCGGACGTCATCCGCCGCGCCGAGATATGCGGAATCGGCAGGAAGCCCAGACGCCGCACCGCGACCGCGGCCCGCACACGGGCGGCGAAGTCCTCGTTCGGCAGGAAGGTGATGGAGATCGGGGTCCCGGGCGGGATCACATGGGCCGCGTCTTCCAGCTTGGTGATGTCCCTGGCGTTCATTTCCAGGGAATAGTCCCGCAGCAGATCGCTCAAGGGCGACGCCGCATCGGCCTGCCTCGTCACAGTTGTCGCCAAGTTCCGACCCGCCCGTTCGCCGAAGATATGTATGTGTTACATACAGTTTGCGACCTTGACCGCCGCGATGTCAATAGGCTTGCCCCGGGAGGTCCCGGCGTGCGCCAGCCGATCGGGCATACGACGGCGCGCCCTGGCGCGACTTCGGAAAGCCGCCGGAACCCGGAGTTCGCCGGCGAAGGTGCGTGGCGCCGTTCCGCGCCCTGGACCGCCCGTCAGCTCAGGGTCGGCGAGGCGTTTTCGGCCCGGTAGCTGTTGCGGAAGTCGCGAGGGCTGGCGCCGTACTGGTCGCGGAACACCCGGGCGAAGTGGGTGGCGTTGTTGAAGCCCCAGCCGAAGGCGATCTCGGTGATGGTGCGTTTCCGCCAGAGCAGGTCGGTGAGCTGCTTGACGCACTCCTCCAGCCGGCGGCGCAGGACGTAGCTGGAGACCGTCTCGTTCTCGGGCGCGAACAGCATGTGCAGGTAGCGCGGCGAGATGCCGAAGGCCGCCGCCACCGACCGGACGCTCAGTTCCGGATCGCGCAGATTGGCCTCGATATAGCGCTTTACCTGCACCCGGCGGGCGCCGGAGACGGCGGTGTCGGTGACGCTCGCCCCGTGGGTGGCGGTCCAGGCGGTGGCGAAGACGTCGAGCAGGCTGTCGGCGATCCGCGACCCCAGCTCCGGGGGCAAGCCATCCCCGGCCTGCCGCCAGATCGAATCCAGCATCAGCGAGACGGTCTGCGGCAAGCCTTGCTTGCCTGACAGCTTGACGCCGATGACCTGCTCGGGCGTGGGCAGGTGCTTCCGGAGATCGTCTCCGGGCACGATCAGGACCAGGGTGCTGCAGTACTGATCGTAGGCCAGGCTGTAGGGCAGGGTGTTGTCGCAGAGAACCAGGTCGCCCTCGTTCAGGGTCGAGTCCTTGCCATCCTGGGAGACCTTCAGGCTGCCCTTCATCTGCATGTGCAGGAAAAATCGCTGATCGGTCTCACGGTCCGCGTGCTGCTGCGTGCGCAGGACCGTGGCCGGCATGGAGGTGGCGTTGGCCAGCCAGAGCCGCCCGAACCTGGCGGTCCTCACCTCGGCGTCGAAATTGTCGCGATCAGCGGGCCTGGTCTCCAGCGGCGTGAAGACGTCGGAGATGATCTCGTTCCAGTGGCTGACCTTGGCGCGCCCGAGGACATCATGCGTGGAATAGGTGAGCATCGACGGCAAGCCTCCCTAAAGGCTGTTTTTTTCCAATTTAGCGCAGAATTATTGTAAGGGTCACAGACAATTTTCACGGCGCGAGGCT
>Ga0299912_10005945_pt1 | contig 10026 bp, 7 predicted proteins | sample RVTome_2_FD_207667 | JGI IMG/M metagenome (GOLD analysis project Ga0299912, IMG submission 207667) | Soil microbial communities from uranium-contaminated site in the Upper Colorado River Basin, Wyoming, United States - RVT95D214 (version 2) ...
ATCTGGGAATAGATCTTCATCAAACCTTCGGCCGTCTCCATGCCCAGAAGTTTGAACATTCTCATGACCGCCTGAAGCTTGTCCGCTTCATCAAGGGTAAAGAAGCTCCACTTATCATGCCTTTTGTACCAGCGCTTTGGATACTGAAGGTTATTGAAATTGTCTATGATCTCTTTCAATGCCTCTTCGATTCCATCTTTGACGTGCTTGTTCTCGGTCGTCTGGTAGAACAGCCAGTCAAAAACGGCGGAATAGGGCCTCACGTTTTCGATTTCTTCAAGATTGGTTCTTAGACGATCAAGTTCCGCCGGAGGTAAGGTGTCCCCAATGTGTTTAAGAATGGTGTAAGGGATATTCGCGGCAATTTCAGTTGTCAGGAGGTCTCCGATGGGAACCTGGGCATAATCCCCATTCGTCATATTCACGGATCCCTCATAGTTCCAGACGTCATATTCATGACCGTGCCTTGCCAACACTTGGTATTCGCTCATGTCATCGAGCACGTGAGGAAAGGAGCCTTCCTCCGCACCCATTCCCAGATTTTCTCTCACTTTTTTTCGGAGGCTCGCAAAGACATTGCAGAGCCTGTCATGGTTTCCAGGGATGTATATTCTTTCCGGTTCCACATTGAACTTAAATTTATTCTTTAAAGAGCCTCTGAGGAGATCAAAGGTCTTTTCATTCTTGCTGAGGATAGTGTCGAAAATGTGATTGGCATGAGTCTCTATTGCTTTGTTCTTGTTCTCTGTATCGCCCCAGGGCCTTTCAGATTCAGGTTTCTCGAGCCAGTACGTGGACCGATTGATGTCGAAGATGTCACCCAGGAACACCAGAATGATTTCTTTTGGTTTTCCGCCATACCGCTTGAGGTCTTTCAGCATGCCCTCAAACGCTCGGGCGGGGATGTTGTGCTTTCCGGCCGTCTCATCCACGAAGTGCAGATCACTGATAAACACGATCATGGCATGACTCCTTTCTGACAAGAGCCGACATCGATCCTCTCTTAAGAACTCACCCACCAGCCTTGCGTGGACCTATGATCCTAGTGTGCTGTATAGGACAACCGTCCGTCCGGTCCGGGCTTTAGCTCGTAGATGTCCCATTTCTCCGCCTTCGAACGCGGCCTTTCCAGCTTCTGGGCGATGATCGCTTTTTCACCGTCCGTGCGCACGTTGATCATCCCGTATACGGCAATGCTCCTTTCCAACTGCTGCATCGTCTTCTCGAGTTTCTTCTGAATCACCTCTTTTTCAGCCGCGGTCTCCGCCTGGTCCAATTGCTTGGCTAGGTCACGGATCTCTTTTCGGAACAGGTAAGGATGTTTGATGATTTCTTTGGCTGAACGGGCCAGTTCTGTGCTGAAGATAAGGGGCCGTGTGCCTCTTCCATACTTTCCAATGGCTCCCAGCGCATCAGGCCTCGGATGGCTGTAGGATTCATTGTCTCCGCTTGATATCACCGTGGCCATGGAGTTGACCGCCTGGAGATATCGCTCGCAGAGGTCTGCACTCCCATGGTGGCACGCCTTCGCAATGTCCGACTCGAACGTCCTGCGCGCAAAAGAGATCAGCTTTTCCTCCTCCTCAGGCGTTGTCGGATCAGGATCAAGCCCCGTGTAATGGGACAGCAGGTATTTCTCCGATGGAACGTTGAGATCCCCGCCCAGCATGATCACCACTTTACCATAGCACAGGCGAAGGATCACCGAGTGACCATTGACCGTCTCGCCATCCGTGCCAAACCGGCGGAGCATGCGCTCCCCGTGAGGTCCTTTCTCAGGCACAGGCCCCAGCACCTGAATGCTCAGGGCCTTCCCTTCTTCATAGCCCGGCACAAACCCGTCCTCCGAGCAGAGCATCCGGATGTCCGCTATTCTGCCTGTGTCGAGGGCTTTCTTGAGCAGGTTGGCATAAACCTTCTTGCCTCGTTTCAGCGGGTCGTCAAGGATTCCGACCAGCTGCTGCCGGTCTGCAATCACATCCGCGAGATACTTTGTATTCCCCTGTTTAAGGATGGGCCCAAAGCTGTTCCTGCCGCTTCGTTCCACGATGCCGTTGTGGAAAATGGTCCCGAAAGAGATCTTCTCTTCGTCTGCAAGATACCTCAATCCACCAAAATGATCTTTGTCAGGGTGGCTGATGATCGCACTTTCGAGGACAAGCGGCTCCTTGAAGCGATCAAAACGCCACCTCAGAAAACGATACAGGTTGTCTCCCTCCCCCGCATCCACAAGAAAACGCCTGCCATCCGGAGTGCCGACCAAACAGCTATCCCCCTGGCCGATGTCCACGAAATCCAACTCGAGTAAACACTTTTCCTGGATATCCTTTTTTTGTATCCACCCGATTTTTCGACGGGCATGGACCTTGACCCAGTCCCCTTCACGAGGCCCCGGTTCTTTGATCCAGTCTCCCCAGATCAAATGCGTCACGGCGTTTCGCTTGCTTTTATCTCCAGGCGTTCTGTAAACCACCACGGATGGGTATGCTGCAAAAGGCATGTTTCATCCTCCCTTTGTTTTCCAAACTTCCTGGCAATGTCGAGTGATTTCTTTCCAAACCTACCAGGATTGCTGGTTTCATGAAAAGGAATTTCTTTCAAATTTCATGCCCTCAGCATCATCCAGGTTCTTCCTCCCCATGACAACGGGCAGACTGAGTCCTATCCTATCCAAAAAAAATAGGTTTTTGCTTTTTGTTTTATGGTGGAACTTAAGTGGAACTTAATCGGATACTGCTCAAAGGGAGGGACTGAGCTGGTAGATAAGGGCTGGAGAGCACATTTTTTTGTGCACTGCTTGCGCGGAATCCTGCGTGGGAGGTCTGGAATTCTACCCGGTTCGAGCTGCTACCTCTTGCCGTAACCCTTAAATTTCTCGATCACCTTGTCCATCTCTTCATCTGAAAGGATGGTCGGCTCCCCGAGGTTCTTGGCCAGATAATAGACCCGCGCAACATATTCGATGATATCCGCTGTCTCAAAAGCCTTGGCCAGAGTCGCGCCCACCGTCACCACGCCATGACTCCCCATGAGAACGGCGTTGTTTTCTCCTATGGCATCTGCCACGTTGCGGGCCAGTTTCTCACTTCCGAAGGTCGCATAAGCGGCAAGCGGGACTTTCTTGCCCGAGTAAGCCACCAGATAATGAAAAGGCGGAATTTCCAAGCCAAGGGTGGCCAGAGTGGTCGCATAAACAGAGTGGGTATGAACCACGGCCTGAATGTCCTGGCGTCTGCGATAGAGAGCCAGATGAAAGAGAAGTTCCGAGGAGGGTTTGTACTTGGATGTTTCGATGAGACCGCCTTCCATTCCCACAAGCACAACGTCTTCAGGGCTCATTTCAAGATAATCAACACCGCTGGGAGTGATCGCAATCACGTTCTTCTTGCGGTTTGCGATACTCAGGTTTCCCCCTGTCCCTGCTGTCAGCCCGGAAGTCAGCAGTTTCCTACCGAACGTGACAATTTCCTTTCTCTCTTTTTCTAGTCTCATGGCCGCGGCTAGTCCCTTTCTTCCCAGATCTTACGGATGCTCTTCCACATGATCGACGTGTCGCTGTCGCCAAAACCCTGGGCCCGCGCGATCTCGTTGATGAGCTCCACGGTTCTGCCCAGCAAAGGCGGCGCATCCCCTGCCTTCGCCATCTCTACGGCAAGGCGAACATCCTTGATGAGAAGGTTCACGGTGAACGTTGGGTTCTCGTAGTTTTCAGCGGCAATCCTTCCGCCCAGTTCCTTGAAAAGGTTGCTCACGGTGGCTGCCTGGCTCGAACTGATGGTCTCAAAGAGAACCTTCGGCGGTATCCCGAGCCTTTCAGCAATAGCCATCATCTCAGCCGTCATGGCATTGATCGCCCCGAACATGAGTTGGTTGAGAAGCTTGACCTTGTTGCCGGAGCCTGAATCCCCAATGTGAAAGATCTTCGCTGCAAGGAGTTCGAGAATGGGCCTGCATTGTTCGAGATCTTGCTTTCTCCCGCCCACGGGAAGAGCCCAGTTGCCGATCGAAGCAGGTCGGCCCAGCACAGGCGCATCGAGGTATCCAACCCCTTTTTTAAGAGCCAGATCAGCCATGCGTTGGGTAACACATGGATCCACCGTGCTCATATCCACGATCACGAGCCCCGAATGAGAACCTTGGAGCAACCCATCCTGCCCGGCTACGCACCACTCGACTTCTTTGGGGCCGGGCAGAAACATAATGACCCCATCGGATTGCCCCGCGATCTCGGCCGGTGTTGCCGCAACCCGGGCGCCCATGCTCCGAGCTTTCTCCTGCGCTCCGGCTGAAACATCAAAAACCAGCAAAGAGCGACCCGCTTCCAGAATTTTCCGCCCGGCAGCCAATCCCATGGTGCCGGCACCCATTAAGCCAACAGGTTTCATTCTAATCTCCTTCCCTTTCCTTTGCCCTAACCCTGTGCTCCGCGCTCCTTGCTCTCTGCTGCTCTATGCGATCACCAGCTCCGTGTCTTTGTCAAAGAAGTACGCGCAGTCCATCCTGGCAATGAAGGGGGCGCTCTCCCCCATTTTCAACGGCACATGGGGCGCCATCCTTGCCACGAGCGTCGTTCCGCCCACTCTCAAATGAACGAACTTCTCAGATCCCAGAGGCTCAACCACCCAAACCGAAGCCTGAAACGTTTCCCCTTCCCCTCTGTGCTCATAGGAAAGTGGGTCCAGAATGTGTTCAGGCCTTATGCCCAGAACTACTTCCTTCCCCACATAGGGTCCAAGCTTACCTGCCCTTTGTTCAGAAATCCGGAAATCCAGCGTATCTGTTCTTGCATGGAGCTTTCCGTCTTCCCTGGTGAGTCCGCACTCGATGAAATTCATCGGGGGCGAGCCTATGAAACCGGCCACAAATCGGTTCACCGGCCGGTCATAGAGGTTCTGAGGCGTGTCCAGCTGCTGAATGCGACCCTGGTTCATCACCACGAGCCGGTCCCCCATGGTCATGGCTTCTACCTGGTCATGGGTCACATAAATGCTGGTCGTCTTAAGCTTTTGATGAAGATCCAGAAGTTCGGCACGCATCACGATCCGCAGCTTCGCATCCAGGTTCGAGAGCGGTTCATCGAACAGGAACACCTGCGGGCTGCGGACAATGGCTCTGCCGAGCGCCACTCGCTGGCGCTGACCGCCGGACAGCTGCCTCGGCTTCCGCTCCAGCAGTTCATCGATGCCGAGAAGTTTTGCGGAATTCCGAACTTTCCGGTCAATGTCTTTCTTGGGGACCTTCTTCTGCTTCAAGGAGAACGCCATGTTTTCATAAACGTCCATGTGCGGATAAAGAGCGTAGTTCTGGAACACCATGGCGATGTCTCTGTCTTTGGGATGGACGTCGTTCACCAGTTTGTCCCCGATGTAGATGTCTCCCGAACCGATCTCTTCCAGGCCCGCAATGGAGCGCAGCACCGTGCTCTTTCCGCAGCCGGAAGGTCCCACAAGGATCAGGAATTCCCCGTCCTTGATGTGCAGGGTGAAATCGTCGATCGCCTGAACTTTCCCGAACTTCTTGGTCACGTGGACCAGCTTGACCTCAGCCATGGATTTGTTCCTTCTTTTACTTGAGTCGAAGGTGCACGGGCACGCCGCCGGTAAAGCACTCCGGGGTGCAAAGGATCCTGGGATTGGTTCCCACGATCTTCTTAGCCCGTTCCATAGCCTCCCCGAAAGTATTCACAGGAATGAACCCCATACCCCGCGCATACCCAGGTGCTTTCGGACCCACAAGGAAAACGCCTGACGTCCAGAGATAAGGAACGCTCCCGCCGCTGATCATCGACATGGCGTGGAACGGATGATAGGTGTAATAGTTCGAATACTTGAAAAGATATTCCGTGTTCACCGTGATCCTTTCCGCATCCCCGGAGGCAAGGAATTCAGCGGCCGCACAGTAGGTCTGCAGAGCCTCGTAGGTCTCCGGGTAGGAAGGGAACCAGTTCTCGTTGAACCATCCGTCACAGACGGATGCGGCAACAATCACACCGCCTTCCCTGAAGGCATGCCAGCACCGGGCCAGTTGTCCCCCGATCGCCAGGCTCATGAGAATCGGATTGGTCCCCATGCCAGGACCGTAATGGAAATTGCGGGGCAAACCGATCACCAGGATGTCCGCAGGCTCTTTCATGTCCAGACCAATGTTGGTCCGCCTGTCCGCAAGCGGCCATGTGGCGTCTTCAATCATCTCCAGACTTCCTGCTTTCACGTCCAGGACCTGCGAGAATTGCCCGATCACTGCATCCACGGCAAAAAACTTCTTGCCCATGCCCTTTTCCATGCCGCGACCAATCGACTTGAATTGCCGCCGCTGATGGGAGGAGGTTGAAGCCCCCAGCCAGTCTTTGCGGTGCATGGTCGCCGGGGAATGGTGAGAGCCAATCGATCGCCATCCGGACAAACCGGTTACAATCATTTTGTATCCACCGCTGTAACCCCCATAAGGATTCCCGGAGCAATGGCCGATGACAATGGGAAGATCCGCTTCTGCGATGGTCCGGCTGCATTGTACCACATTGCCCATCTCATCCGTTCCGTAATTGAGGATGTCCGTCTCCGCGTCGTGATTGATGATCCGGTCCGGCCAGAACCTGTCCACCGTCTCTTTCCCCAAGTACCCGTACCACTCCTCGAGCGTGTTCTTTCGATGCAATCCTGTCGCGCACAGGAGCTTGATGTTCTCGATCTTCGTGCCCCCTTTCAAGAGCTCCTCGATCACCATGGGGATCGCAACCTTGCGGTGGCATTTGGCGTGGGCACCTCCTTTGACTCTGTCAGGGAAACCGATCACGACTTTCTTGTTGGGACCGCCCAGTTCCCTCAGCGGAGGAAACCCAAGGGGCTTCTCCAAAGCCTTGCGCGTCGCTTCTGAAGGATCGACCTCCGGAGGGTCTGTGTAGGTTTTGCCGTAGCGCACGACCGTCGCGGAGTCCGGAAGCTCCACTCTCATTTTACCGTCACCGTAATCCAACAACACTTCTTGCATGATTCATTCCTCCTTCTTAATAACACGCATAAAGCAACTTTTGACTGCGATCAAACAGAATCAGTGGGGCATTGGCATCTTTTCTTTCGTTCCAAAGGCTCCCGGCCTGCTCATTTCAAGGAGTTACGGACGGGTGATGCCCGCCCGCTTCGCCTCACGGCTCGCGAACCAGCGGGCACGGCCTCCCCCCTCGCTGTTCCCCTCGCCTTCGCTCGGGGCCATCGGGTCCCCCATTCCGTAACTCCATGAAATGAGGAAGGCCTCCCGCCAGCCCTGTTGAATAGGTAGTTCCAATCCAGAGGCGCCGAAAGATACCAGCGCGCCTCATACGCCAACAGTGGGACAGAGCTTAACGGCATTCAACAGGGCCAGTCACTACAGAAAAGACACCACTACCCCATTAGCAAACTTCCCCACAGATTTAAGAAAGACCCAGTCTATGCCTCTTATCAGCTCTCAGCGAATTCTCACTGCTTCTTTCCAGACACGATCTCGATGTGCTCCCGAACCGCTCTTTCGATCGTGTAATCCGGTTTCCACCCGATCTCTTTGGTCGCGACGCTGTCGTCGTAGGCGGCCGGATACGGAGAAAGATTCTTGCCCCCCTCCTGCAGGCTGACCGGCGCGTCAGGGCGAATGCCTTTAGCGATCCCCACCACCTCCCTGATCGAGTGCACTCCTCCTGCTACATTGTAGATTCTCTGCTTCGGCTCCTGAGCCTTCCAAAGGGTAAGAATCGCCTTGATCGCATCCCGAATGTACAACCAGTCTCCTCTCTCATCCGGATTTGGGATGTGAAGCGACCTGCCCGCAGCCATGGCATCCAGGATGAAAGACGAATAGAGAGCCGTGATGCCGGTGGTCCGCCCGGGACCGAAGACCCACGTGAACCGAAGAGCCCTTGTATCCAGACCGTGCTTGCGGCTGTACCAGAGCATCAGGTGCTCTGAGGCCAGCTTGGTTTGTCCGTAAATCGTCTCAGGGTTCTTCACGGCCTGATCTGCCACCGGCTCCTTCACATCCCGGCCGAAAACCGAAATGGAGCTGACCATGAAGAACCGTTTCACTTTCAGGGCCACCGAGGCATCCAGAAGGGTCTGGGTGGACAGGAAGTTCACTTTGAACCCCAGCACAGGGTTCTCTTCACAAGGACCGGCCAGGATCGCACCCAGATGAAACACCCCTTCGGGGCGGTGGGTGAGCATGACTCTGTAAAGATCAGCAGATGTTCCCAGATCTCCGCGCACATAGGTGATTCTGTCCCGCACAGCTGCCAGAGTCCCGGGTTCGGAGGCAAGATCCAGCACGACCACCTCCATCCCCTCCTCCAGCAGTCTTGGCACCAGATAGGACCCGATAAACCCCGCCCCTCCTGTGACCAGCACTTTCATGAAGTTCCTCCCCTATCCTTCAAGCATTTAATGCGTTCGCATTAGTTGCACGCCAGCTCTCGCTGTTTTTGAAATTCTTCCCGTACCAGCTTCTCAATGCTTGCCCGGATCGCGATGAACTCAGGGGATATCTTCGTAGCCGCACCCCGAGGATAAGGGAGATGGATGGGAATGATCTCCCGGATCCGCCCAGGCCGCGCCGCCATGACCACCACCCTGGTCGAGAGAAAGGTGGCCTCTTCCACCCCGTGGGTCACAAAGAGGACTGTCTTGCGTTCCTTTTCCAGGATCTGCAGGAGCGATTCCTGCATGAACTGTCGCGTCTGGGCATCGAGGGCCCCAAAGGGTTCGTCCATCAGCAGCACTTCAGGGTTCACCGCATAGGCACGGGCAATGGCCACGCGCTGTTTCATGCCGCCCGAAAGTTCCTTTGGAAAGGCCTTCTCAAAATCTTTGAGCCCCACCAGATCGATGAAACGGTCCACGATTTTCCTGGTCTCTTCAGAGGAGCGCTTATTGACGCTGAGTTTGAGCCCGAACTCGACGTTCTCTCGCACGGTGAGCCACGGAAAAACCGCATATTGCTGAAACACCACGCACCGATCCGGCCCGGGTCCCTGGATCTTCCTGCCGTCAATGGACACCTCTCCCGCGGTCGGCTCCAGAAAGCCTGCAACGACATTGAGCAGGGTTGTTTTGCCGCATCCCGAGGGTCCGACCAGGCAGATGAATTCGCCCGGCTCGATCATGAGATTGACATCTCGCAGGGCTTCCACGTTTCCGGCAATGCCGCTGTAAGTCATGCCCACGTGGTTGATGACGATGCGCTTCTGTTCTCTGGATTCTTCCTGCATGGATTCTCTTTCAAAAGTTCCGAATGATCCCGATCAACCCGGTCCCCTGCCGGATCACGCCATCTTCTCCTGCCATGACGTAGCCCGTCTTTCCACCGTCCTCACCATCGCATCCATGACCAGGGATATGGCGCCGATCATGAGTATGCCGAGGACCAGGGGCGCCATCTGGAAAAAGTTTTGCGCATCCACCATCATGGCCCCAATCCCTTTCTGGGCCGCAATGAGTTCCGCAGCCACCAGGGTGGCCCAGCACACTCCCAAGGAAACCCTGCATGCGGTAATGATGTGGGGCACCAGCTGAGGCAGAATGATCTTTCGGAAAATTTCCATATTGCCGGCGCCCAGGGTCTTCGCCGCCCGGATGTAGATTGGATCCAGCCCCACCAGAGCTTGGTAGATAACGACCATGGCAGGGAAAAAAGCGGCATAGCTCAGGACGACCAGCTTGGAGGTTTCACCGATCCCGAAGAAAATGATCATGAGAGGAATGAGCGCGATCGGAGGAAGAGCCCGGAAGAAATTGATCACCGGGTCCAGAAACAGCCGGACCACCCGGAACCACCCGACCAGGAATCCGAAGACGACGGCCAGCAAGATTCCAATGGTAAAGCTGATGAGAACGCGCATGAAGCTGGCGTAAATATGCATCTGCAGGCTCCCGTCCCTTAAACCCACAAGGCAGGCCTTAAGCACCGCCTGGATGGAAGGGAAGAGCTTCGGGTCAATCAACCCCACGGCGCGGGTCAATTCCCACACCATGAAGAGGATTCCGAAGGATGCCGCAAAATAGC
>Ga0299912_10005946_pt1 | contig 10026 bp, 9 predicted proteins | sample RVTome_2_FD_207667 | JGI IMG/M metagenome (GOLD analysis project Ga0299912, IMG submission 207667) | Soil microbial communities from uranium-contaminated site in the Upper Colorado River Basin, Wyoming, United States - RVT95D214 (version 2) ...
CATGCACTAACTGAGATATATCGCAAGGTGCCAAAGTGTGATTCAACCGTGAAATGGAATTTGGTTTCATCAATAGCTGCGATGGCACTCGGCGATGATCCCGTGGTGTGGGGTGAGGAACACAAGTATTCATTTGAGAGTGGCTATACGCCTATGGGAAATTCAGGCGGTATTGGGGAGCCAGGCGACCAGTACAGAGATCGCAATGCAAATCTCTGGGTGGATCCGCAGGAAGGGTTGAAAGGAACAGCGCATACCACAGCACTAATATGGTCTGCGGAAGGCGGGAATACACCGGGAGGCATAATTACGGGATCCACTGTGGACGTGAACATACAATGAAGGTACTGAGCATAGCGTGCTGCGTCGTTGTCCTGCTTTCACGGCCTTGGCGCTGTTCGGCCGAAGCGCCGCGAGAGGGCGTAACTGTGCGGCTCAATGGCAGAGAATTGAGAATCGGGATTCCCGTAAGCGCAACCTCAAGCACGAATACCGTCGAATGGTTAATTGCTCAGGCGGTTACAAGAGAGTTGGTCGCGGCTAATGTAAAGGCAGCCGGCATAACGGTTTCGGAAAAGGCATTGACGAACTGCGTTAACCTGTACTTTGCCGCAGGCCGAGTGTCTCCCGAGACCGCCGAGATTGTCAGACAACGCGGGCAACTGATTCTTGATGCGTTGAAAGATGTGGTTCTCCGAAAGAAGGACAAATCCCAAGTCTATCAAAGGAAATTGAGGGGCAGCGTAAGTCCGCAAGAATGGGACGTCTGGGTGTCCGAATACAACACGAAGGAAAGGCTTGAGGAGCTTGAGCGGGCAGTTCCGGGTTCTCTGGCGGAAATGAAACGCGTGTCCCAACAAAGCCTGAAGCGAGACTTGGAAACCTGGTTGCTTTTCGACCACGTAACCAGCCATGTTACTCCGTCGGGTGACGACATCATGGCGGTTTACAGGAAATTGTATCCTTCGGCGTCACCGCCATTGACAGCCGTTAGGAAAGAAGTCGTGAATCAGGCGACCGCGCAGCTTAGGCAAGAGCGTCTCACAAAGTGGTGGAAAGAGGAAGTTTCCAAGCAGAGCATCGAAGTGCCGAAACAGTATCAAGGAGCACTTAACCTGATAGGCAGTGTTCCTCGTCCTCTTTTGCCTGAATCGGTCGTCGACTTCCTCCATGAACACACAGGCAAACGAGGCGCGCATTAGGGCCCGCCAAATCACTCGCGCGTATTAACCCGAGAAAGTAAGCCGGAGCGCGGACGTGCAAGGGCTGTCACTCCCAGTCATTGCCAGATTTTCTCTCCTTCAAGCCATTGACCAGCGCGTCACGAACCAGTCCAAGCTTCACTCCAGCAATCCCCCTTGAAAATCAGCCGTGGCGAATCGTGCCTTGTGCCGCTGATCACCAGATGGCAAAACGGCGCATGAACCACCGGTCTCGCCTACTCCCCGCTGTCGCTCAAGAAAGCGGCGAGGGCGTAAACGAGTGCGGCATTCCAGTTGATGGCGATTTCGTTGGTGCGGTAGTCGGCTTGCACGTCATGCCATAAAGGTAAAGGGGTCAGAGATGACTATTGACATATTTTCAGGTTCATCGCAGACTCCGCGGGTATGCCGCGAAAGCTGCGATTGGAATATGCCGGAGCCATTTACCATGTGATGAATCGTGGGGATCGTCGGGAAGCCATTTTCCTGGGGGACGAGGATCGTGATTTGTTCCTTGAAACCCTCGGCGAAGCCTGTGGCAAGACGGGCTGGCAGGTCCATGCCCTTTGTCTGATGAACAATCATTTCCACATGGTGGTGGAAACGCCCCGGGCCAATCTGGTGGCGGGGATGAGGTGGTTTTTGGGCACTTACACGGCGCGCTTCAACCGGCGGCACAAGTTGTTCGGGCATCTGTTCAGCGGACGATACAAGTCCTTGGTGGTGGATGGGAGCGGTTCGGGCTATTTGAAAGGGGTGTGCGATTACGTGCACTTGAATCCGGTGCGGGCCAGGCTGCTTGCGCCCGAGCAGGCGCTGAAGGGATATCGGTGGAGCAGTTGGCCGGAGTATTTGAAAGCCCCCGGCAAACGCTGGTCGTGGCTGCGGGTGGACCGGATGCTGGGCGAGTGGGGCGTCACAGCGGACAACGCGGCCGGGCGGCGGCAATTGGAGCAAGGGATGGAGCAGCGCAAAGGATTGGAATGGAGCCAGGAGAATTCGGACTGGAAGAAATTGAGGCGTGGCTGGTGCTGGGGGCCAAGGGATTTTCGGGAGGAGATGCTCGAATTGATAGGCGAGCAGCAGGGCCGCCAGCATCACGGGGATGAATTGAGGGAATCGGAGGAACAGAAGGCCGAGCGGATGGTGGCCGCGATGTTGCGGGAGGCTGGGTGGACGGAAACGGAGTTGCGCCGGCGCAGGAGAGCAGAGAAAGAGAAGGCGCGCATGGCGGCCCGATTGCGAAAAGAGACGACGATGACGTGGGCTTGGATAGCCCAGCGGCTGGCGATGGGACACTGGCGCACGGCGTCCAACGCGGTGCGGGCTGGTTGAAGAGATGAGCACACCATTAGTCATCTCTGACCCCTTTTTGTCGCCTCGACCAACTCAGTGTTCGATTACACCTACGATGCGCTCAACCGTGCCACGCAGGCGGTGTGTTCGCTGAGCAACATTCCGGGCTTCACAAACGTGCAATATCAGATTGACTACGCCTTCGATCCGGTTGGCAATGTCACCAACCGGGTGATCACGGGGTTGCAGGGGATGAGCGACTCGATCACCACCCGGTATGAGTACAATATGATGAACCGGCTCACCAACGTGGTTCAGTTGACCAACAACGCAGTCAGCGCCAGCGCATGGTACAGCTACGACGCCGCAGGCCGGCTCTGGCAAAAAGGCTACGGCAACGATGATGTTGTGACCCACAGCTACGACGCCGAAAGTCGGCTTCTCACCTTGGGCATCACAAATAACTCGACACTTATCACTTGTTACTCTTATGGCTGGGACGCAGGCGGAAACATCCTTGCCATCACCAACAACGGCACCAACATCACTCTCTACGGCTACGACGCGGCGGGGCAGTTGACGAATGAAGTCTGCGGCGCCGTGACCAATGCGTGGGTGTATGACGAGGCGGGCAACTGGTTGGGGTCGCCCGGCGCGGCGGGGTGGAAGGGGTACAACGCGGACAACGAGTTGGTGGGCGTGGCGACGAACACGGTGACGGTGACGGGGGAGGTCGAGCCAGGGCCGAGCAGCAACAAGTGGTACAGCACCTGGGCGGACTGTCGGGGCGTGAGCGCCAAGGTGAGTACGAACGACGGAACGTTCAGCCTGTCAGGCGTGCCGCTGTATGCCGGGACGAATGCGTTGGTGGTGACAGTGACGGATGTGTCTGGCAACTCGACTCAGCAGGTGCGGACGGTCGTGAACAGCATGACGAACTGCTTGGAAACCTTCGCGCACGACGGCAACGGCAACTTGACCAACTGGGTCTGCGGCAGCACGAATTGGGTCTATCAATGGGATTGGGCGGACCGCCTGGTGAAAGTGTCGAGCAACGGCGTCGCGGTGTTGGAGAACTGGTATGATGCCCAGAGCCGTCGGATTGCGAAGAGTGAAGTCATTAGCGGCCAGACCAAGAAATGGCTTTACCTCCACGATGGTTGGGACATCGTTGCAGCGATGAATGAAGCGGGGCAATTGCGGGAAAGCTACATGCGCGGGGTCGGCTTGGCGGGTGACATTGGTACGCTTGTGGCCGTCACACACCATCCCGGCAGCAGCACCAACGGCACGTTCTACGCCCACCACAATCATCGCGGAGACATCGTCGCTACTCGTAGCGGCACGACGACCGTGGGCAGCTATTCCTATTCAGCCTTTGGCCTTCAGACTTCAGCCTTCGGCCCCGATGTCTGTCGTTTCAAGTTCTCCAGCAAAGAGCGCGATGTGTCCACAGGATTCAGCTACTGCGGCTACCGGTTCTACTCGGCCCAGTGGCAGAGATGGGTGAGTCCTGACTGGGTTGGGGAGGCAGATGGTTCGAATCCTTATTGTCCGATGAAGAACGGGCCGGTGGTTCAAATCGATCCGTATGGCGAGGCGACCGTAAAAGTTTGGGCAAAATTTGCTGCATGTTTTGCGTGTGGTGCGTGTGCTGGTGTGCTAGGCCTAAGCTGCGCCGCGATTTGTGCGGGTGGGCATTGGGATGACCCAGGAGAATCGTTTGGGGATTGCTGGGCAAAGTGTGTCGCCGCTGGTTTAGATCCAAAGGAATGCCCCGCTTTCACTGCGACCTGTATAGCTGCATGTACGTTGTGTGGTATTCTTTCAACTGAATGGCCCAGTAAATCGGAACCGAAGGTCACTTCTGTATTAGGCAAATAGGTTCGGACAAAAGGATTGTTATTATGTTAGGAAAGTTGGAAAACTTTTTCTCCATGGTAATTGGGTTTGGCATTGGGATGTGGGTGGCGAGGAATTTCGCCGACAACGTGGCGTTAAGTGTACTTGTATTGGTGGCGATAGCAGTTGGAGCATTGGGCAAGCTAGTGCTTTTGGCATCGCGCCGTTCACGGAAACTCTAGAAGCGGTTTCAAAACACGAATTGATGTAAGTGTTTTTCTCTGGCTCCTTTACGACGAATATGTGAAAAGCTTGGGATGCCAAAGCCATTCTTGTCGGATGAACAGTGGAAAAAGATTGAGCCGTTGCTGCCGCAATCCTCGGGGCGCGGGCGACCGTGGGCGGAGAATCGCCGCGTCCTCGAAGGCATCTTGTGGGTGCTTAAGACCGGAGCGCGCTGGCGCGATCTGCCGCCGGAATATCCCAGCCCCAGCACTTGCTGGCGCCGGTTGCAGTTATGGGAAGCCCAAGGCGTGTGGCTCAAGGTGTGGCGCCAGTTCCTGGCCGAATTGGACGCGCGCGGACAACTGGACTGGAGTGAGAGCTTTGTGGACGGGAGTTTCGCTCCCGCTAAAAAGGGGGCGCGTGCGTCGGCAAAACCAAGCGCGGCAAGGGCACAAAGTGGATGGTTGTGGTCGACGGCCAAGGTGTTCCTCTGGGAAAGCACTTGGACTCGGCCTTAAGGGGGTCAGTCCCGCAGATTCGACAGTCTTTGGATTGACACGTTGTGGCCGGAAACGGGGGAGTTCCTATGATCGGCTGATCGGCCGTGGCGACCTGCAAGAGGTGTCAACCGGGGCCACCGCACTTTTTCAGCCAGTTGGCCAGCGGGTCATGTACTTGTCCAAGCATCACCCCGGTAATCGCCGTTGAATGTGGGAGGGGGCGAATCGTGCGTTACGTCGCTGATCGTCAAGTGGCAAAAAGGGTGCATAAACCACCCCTTCCGCCACCGCTTCGGCCCTTTGGAAACGACGATGATGTTGGCGTGGATGCGGAACGATGGAAGATGGCAGACCAAGACGCACCTGGCGCATTTGGGTCACTGAGAGTAGCGGGACAAAAGAAATGAGTGGGCCAGTTGTGAATACTCAGAACCGACATCTTTTTGAGAAGATGAGCACACCATTAGTCATCTCTGACCCCTTTACCTTTACCTTTACGACCCGTATGGCGGGGTGCTGGCAAAGTTTGGCCCATTGGCCGATGCGAACCGGTGCCAATTCTCGTCCAAGGAACTGCACGCGGCCTCGGGCTTGATCTACTTTGGGCGGCGGTATTACGCACCAAGTTTGCAACGGTGGCTGAACCAGGACCCGATTCAGGAGCAAGGCGGACACAACCTTTACGCGTATGTGGGCAATGCTCCGGTAATGCGATACGATGCTTGGGGTCTAGCGAGTCCAGGGTGGCACCAGCCACCGCAAGTCGCTTGGGATCCGGGTGCATTTGGTTCAATGAGTTCTCACCCATCCTTGATTGGCTTTTTCGTAACCATTTGGGTTAATCCAAGCAGAGGTCGAGGTTCTTCAGGAAGTGGCGGGTCGAGTGCCCAAGGTTCCAGTTCCCAGTCAGGAACCTCCCTAACGACGGGGCGTCCCGCCTCAGAGCCGGTCTACTATGGAGGCATTCCAATGCCGCAGGCGAGCGCCATCTGGTCGGAGAAAGCGCGGCTGGAGTACCTCCAGGCCCTTTGGTACAGTACGTTTGGCTTTGTTCAGGGTGCGGTTCAATATCTGGTTGGTGGCGGTCAGGATGTTGAGGTAGACTTCGGAGTCTACGACCCGGGGTGGGGGCCATCTGATTTCCCGGGCTTCGACGAAGCCTTACGAGAGGTCTGCGAATATCCTGACAGTACCCTTGGATGGGAACGCACCCGAGAAAGGGATCTTTACAGAGAGGGCTTCAACACCATTCTCAAGATTGGCGGGCCGGGCGAATACAATGTAACAATTGGGGGGTCGTTCTCTTCAAGCATAGACGTGAATGGGCAAGTCAGATGGAACTTCTCGGGTAACGTGGAAATCCCGAGTGACAAGTTCAATTTCAATCCCCTGCCGATCGGGCAACGAACGATCCCTGGAGAAATCATCACGCGAATCATGTGGTACGAACACACATTCAAAGGCTGGGGCACTGATTTCGATGTCAACTTCGTCGGCGGCCCCCGAGCTGTGTTTGCCAGCGGGGAATTTTCGCCGTAATTGTGTATATGAGATTGCGATCCTCTCTTTTGCTTGCGCCAGCCGCGTTCCTCTTGGTCGCGGCCGGTGACGTGGTTTACAAACTCGATGTGAATACGCCTGCGGATTTGGTATTCACTTACCCCCACGGTCCGCCTCTCCCCGGCAGATTGGATGTTTATCGAACGGGACCGCGAGTTGGCCCGGACGACTGGGAGACGCCTGAGAGTTTATGTCGCCGGCCCCCCAGCTATTCAGTTACGAACCAATCTGAATTGACAGAACTCGTTTCCAAACTGCGCCAACACGATGAACACTATGATGCGAGACGGATCCCCAATGTACCCACACACCGTGGATACACGTATCACCTGCTCCTATTCAATGAAGACAGTAAGACCGTGATGCACTTCCGGGTATTTGAACCTTCGGATACAAATACGATTTGGATGCAGGTCTGGCCACGTTCGCGCACGGGGTTTTGCTATTTCAACGATCAAATCGGTGAATGGCTGCGTTCGCGAGTGAAGCTTGCCACGAATTCTCCAGCGGTCCATCTTGAGCGAAGCGGTAACACGAACGCCACGACGAAAAGCACGAACTCCGTGTCCCGTCAGGGCAGAGGGCTCACCCATTAAAGGTTTCGGTCAAGGCGAGAGAATTCCGGCCAGACCGAAAAAGTCGGACTACACGGTTGCGCCCATGCTTGAATCCCGCAATTGCAGGACGCCGCCACCGAACCGCTCCTGCCTGCCCTGTCTGCCGGGAGGCAGGCGGCAGGCAGGCTGCCGGCCCGATTCTCGTCGCTTGTCTGGTTCAGCCACCTGTCTGCCGATAGGCAGGCCCATCTGGTTTAAGCCGCGCGGCTCCGGGTGAACCCGTCTCCGCACGCCCCTCCCGCCGTGGCGGGACCAGAGAACCGTTTGTAACGGTCAATAGTATTGACAACTGACGCTACTCTTTTGCTGCGGCGTGCGGCAGATTGAGGCCACGTCTTGATTGACAAAAGGACCGGTTTAGTAAACGTAAACGGGTTCAGTTCTTATGATTGACTAGTATGGGGCGAAGACCTGCAAGAGGTGTCAATCCCGGCCATTGTAGAGTTTGCTCTTCGTCAGGTAATTGGCCAGCGCGTCGCGACCTGTCCAGGCGTCACCGGAATAATCGACAGCTTCTGGATTCAACAGTCTTTGGCGCGCGGGTCCATCCGCTTGAATACACCGACGATTACGCGGGGCGGCTGACATGAAGAAGCTCGATCAGGGTTGCACCGGCAACGTGGCGTCGCCACTTCTAAACTCGGAATCGCGTCAAGAACGCCCGGATAGTCGGCCAGAACCGGCTACTGGGCTTGGTTCGACCTTGTTCCCAGTTCTGAAGAGTCCTCAGGCTGACGTTCAGTCTGGAAGCCAGAGTTTCTTGCGTAAGACCAGCGTGTAAGCGCCACTCCAACAGGGCATTGGAGAGTGTTTGACCGTTAAAAGTGAGAGGTGGCGAATCGTGCCTTCTGGACTTGTTGATCAGATGACAAGAAGGGTGCACAAACCACCCGTTTCGCCTACTCCCCGGCGTCGCTCAAAAAAGCAGCAAGGGCATAGACGAGGGCGGCATTCCAGTTGATCGCGATTTCGTTGGTGCGGTAGTCAGCCTGCACGTCATGCCAGTTGGTGGCTCCGGGATTCGAGCCGCCGACAAGGTAGCCGGGCCACGGGTCAACCACCGCGTCTGCACCCGAGCGCCGATCATGCGGATGCATCGGCGGCTGGAAGCCAAGTCCCGTGACGAACGAGCGACCGTAGTAATTCCGGCCAAACAAGTGGTTCAAGGCGTCGAGGCACGTGTCGCGATACTCGGCCTTTGGTGACAGGCGATAGGCAGCCTGGAGAATGAGCGTCTGGCGCGCGACGCCGCCATTGCAGCCCCAGTAATACCGCGAGCCCAGAGGCCGGGCGTAGCCGTGGGAATTGCGGGTCTGGACAATTCCGTCGGCCGCAGCGATCAGGTTTGAACGGACGAGCTTGACGAGGGCTTCGTCGCGGCCAGACCGTTTGGAAAGCACGTAGGTGAGCAGGCCCAGGTTCTTCACCTCGTCCCAATCGAAATCGCGGTTCCAATGTCCGTTCACCGCTTCGATCCGCGATTCGAGGTCGTTTAAGATTTCGGGTTCACCGGTGGTTTCCCACAATTCTGCCGCCGCCCACAGGCGGTTGTTGGGTGTGTTGTCCAGGCGGCGGTTCGGATCGTTGACCTCGTAAGTGCCGGTGCTGAAACCATTTTGATCCGCCGGATGATATTCCAGATGGGCCTTCAGAAACCCGTAGCTTTTCTGTGCCGCTTGCAGGTAGCCGTCAGCCAGGGCTGGATCGTAAGGGCGGAAGATCCGGGCCGCCTGGGCCATCATGCCGACAAAGTCCGCTGTGGCCTCACTGCCCCACGGAGTGAAATAGCGATTGGTGGTTTCGGATTCTGGCATGATGAAGCCGCAGAATCTCCGGGTTGTAAGCTTGTGATAGACCGAGCCATCGGTCGCCTGCATCGTGAGCAGCCAGTCCATCTCCCACTTCATCTCAGCCAGAAAATCGGGCAGCTTGCCGCCGGACTCCGGGATGTCGAGGGTCACCTTCTGGATTTGCGGGCCAAAGTCCTCCCAAGCCCGGAACAGTGCGCCAACGGTGACACCGGCATTGACCACGTATTTGTTGTAATCCCCGGCGTCATGCCAGCCTTTCGTGCCCTCCTTCCGAACATGCTCGCCCGTCACAAAATCCAGCCAGGCGTCATTGGTGTGGCAGGGGCCGTGGGCGAAGGTCTGGCCGTTGTGTGTGCCGCTCACGGCAGTGCCGCAGCGCCACAAATAAAACCCGCGCATCACGGTGTAAAACGGCTCGCGGTACACGTCCGCCGCCACGCGGAATGGAGCGGACCGTCCGACTCCCGGCACATCCAATTGATACACGCCTTCCTCCTTGAGGCCCGAAAAATCGGCGGTGTAAAGCTGTTCCCGCGTGTCGCTGTTGGCTACGGGGCCGGCGACCTTGCTGTCGAACACCTTGGCGTCATCCTTGAGCCGCACCACCGTGAAGTTGGTGCACGGCACTGTGATGGTGGCCTTCTTCTCGCGCGCAGGCAGGTAGCCGAGCGTGTTGAGGCGGATCTGAAGGGATTCCTGGGCAGCCCAAGCCGGGCTCAAGAACAGGATCGCCAGCAGGGTCGCCGCCCATACTTTCTTTTCACGGCGTTGCCTTCGGGTCTCTGAACGAAGAGATGGACTTCGTGTTGTCATCACGCCAAGCCAAGCCGCTTTCAAGGCGAGTGGCAAGCCGCATTGGTCGGAAGGCGTGTCATGTATTTCACTGACAAGCCCTCATTTGCAGAGCGGTGGCCTGCCGGGGCGCTGACTTGGTGGAGCAACGAACTCTGTAATCTGGCGGACGAAAGCCCTC
>Ga0299912_10005947_pt1 | contig 10025 bp, 9 predicted proteins | sample RVTome_2_FD_207667 | JGI IMG/M metagenome (GOLD analysis project Ga0299912, IMG submission 207667) | Soil microbial communities from uranium-contaminated site in the Upper Colorado River Basin, Wyoming, United States - RVT95D214 (version 2) ...
GGAACTCGTGCTCTGGCAGAATGCTCTTCTGAATCTCCCGCGCCTTGTCAATATCCTGCTCAAGCTGCTTTGCCTTCGTTTCGACTTTTCTGTTCTTCAGTACAGAGGTCAGTACATTGCCGATGATGTTCAGCGCGTACGTCATGTCGTGCTTCAGATATTCTGCATTGATGGCGATGATGTACGGATAGAGGGTGTATCCCTTCCATTGGACTTTCTCTCCAATGCCGGTTGCAGAATAGAGCCTGATGCCCTTCTGTCTCAGGTACTTGTTTGTTTCTGTTCCGACGATCGTCCCCTTGCGATGGAGCTGAAGAAACAGGGGGTAATCGAGCACCCGGATCCTGAAGTTGTGCTGAATCGACTCGATTTCACCGACCTGCCTGATGAGACGGTATGTACCTGTGGAGGGCTCGAGCTTCCAGATGCGCCCGCCTTTGATGGGGATCTCTTCAATCCGGATGATGTTATCGAGGATATGGCAGAGCAACTGTTCGTCTGTGCGAAACTTCTGTTCGCTCAGAAGTCTAATTGTTCGGTAAAGCTTGTGCTGATCCATGAACTCAGGAAGTGTAGTGAGCAATCTACAATGTACGTTGAAATGCAGACAATCTCAAGCTACGAGCTCTGACCTTTCCGCTTTGGTGCAACCAGCAGCAACACCCCGATTGCTATCAGCGCGATTGGCCAGAGATAGTCATACTCGGTGCGGCCGAGGAGAAAGAAGAACCCGAGGGTGATCAATATACCTGCGGGGATGAGCAGTCCCTGTTCCTTGGTCCCGAACAGGTACATCAGAACGAACCCGAGTCCGGGCGCGATAATGAAGAACGGCCAGAGATTTTCCATCATGTACCATCCTTCGATGGTGCAGTAGAAGAAGAGCAACCCGATGACGGTGAGGATGGTTCCCGGCATCAGGAGTCCGTAGTTCGTCCGGTCTGCAAAGAAGCCTACATAGAACGCGATGCCGCCGCCGATCACGAACATTGGCCAGAGCTCCGAGACATGGATCTGGAAGAAACGGGGGAGCAGGAACAGGATCCCGAGAGCAATGAGGATGACCCCAGGTACTAACGATCGTTGTTGTGTTGCCATATGAGTTCCCTTTACGAATATGGTGAATCAGTGCTTCAGTATTTGACATACCCTCGTGTGGAATGGCAAGTCCGACAATGATTTTGACTTCACGAAGTCTACCCTTCCGTCGAGAGTGTCTGCCAATATCAGTCAGGGTGGTACTTCATTTCACCGGAGCGCAGGGCGATGCTGAGATGGTCTTCCTCCCGCGGGATTGCGCAGGAATACATTGGACTGTAGGCACAATATGGGTTGTATGCCTTGTTCAGATCGATGGTGTACTCAAACGAGGGATCGGGATTCTCTTCACCGATTTCGACATAGCGTCCGACTCCATATGTTTCCTTACCTGTGGTAGCGTCAGTAAACCACGTGTTCAGGTGATTTTTGTACAGTTCGTACCGCTGCCCGTCATAGGGTGTAAACTTGTAGACATTCAGTCTGACCGTGGCCGCATTGCCGTGCTCGTCCGGTAGAGTAAGTTCAAAGTAGCCGTACCGAAGTTCCCTGCGCTGCTCTCCCTTCGTTCCCATGACCGTGACCGTATCCTGTTTTTCGTAACGGTGAAGGACGGATGTCCCCCTGTAGCGCGGATTGACCGGAAACCAGTTTATTCCATGGTATTTGATGGAGGTATCCCTTTGGAACGGGGAACCCAGATCGAGCCGGAAGAAACCGTCCACCTCAGCGCGGTGTGCGAGATTGTCCTGATTGATGGCCAAGCTGTCGGCTAGTGAGAGCTGGGAAAATTCCGCTTTCTTGCCGCACGAGCTGAGTGTGAGAGCCGCAATGGCCGCAACAACAGCAAGCCGTGCGATGTGGCTGGAATGGCCTTCACACTTCGAGATCGACGGCCGGAGAATCATCGTTTAAAATACTCCTTCATCGTTTGAATGACGTATGCTTGTTCGTCGTCTGTCAGTGATGGATAGATCGGAAGACGAAGGAGCCGGCTGCTGACCGATTCGGTGACGGGGAAGTCCCCCGCTTTGCAACCAAGAGCTCTCGCTGCAAAGGCAGAGAGATGAAGCGGGAGATAATGGAACGTTGTGCCGATATTTTTCGAACGGAAGAATCGTATCGCTTCGTCGCGCGTGGCTTCATCATGCACCAGCACATGAAAAATATGGTGATTTGATTTCACCTGCGGTGGAATTGTTGGCAGGGTTAGTATTCTTTCCTGTGCGAGCGGTTCGAATTCTCGCATGTATCTGCTGTAAATCTCCTCGCGCCGCCGCTGGATCCTGTCCAACTTATCCAGCTGACTGAGCAGCAATGCTCCGACCGAGTCCGGCGGCAAGTAGCTGCTGCCGACCTCAATCCATGTGTACTTATCCACGAGTCCGAGCATAAACTGCCGCCTGTTGGTCCCTTTTTCGCGGATGATCTCGGCACGGGTCGCGTACGTCTCGTTGTCAGTGACAAACGCACCACCCTCTCCGGTGGACAGGTTCTTCGTTTCGTGGAAGCTGAAGCACCCGATGTCGCCGATTGTACCCTGCGGCCTGTCCTTATAGCGTGCCCCGATTGCCTGCGCGGCATCCTCGACGACAGCGATGCCGTGATTTCGGGCGAGAGTCATCAACTCATCCATGTCCGGCGAGATACCTGCGTACACAACGGGGATGATAGCCTTGGTCCGGGACGTGATCCTCCTTCGCACATCCTCGAGGTCGATGGTCAGTGTCGATGGTGTGATATCGGCGAACACCACGCGCGCGCCCTGGCGCATAATGCAATTGGCAGTGGAAACGAACGTGAAGCTCGGAATGATGACCTCATCGCCTGCACGAATGTCTAGCACCATCATTGCCAGTTCAAGGGCGTGTGTGCAAGAGGTGGTGAGGAAGACGCTTCTGACGCCCAGCATTCGGATAAGAAGCTCCGTGGCCTGTCTGGTGTACTCGCCGTCGCCCACCAGCTTCCCTGATCGCAGGGAGGAAACCAGCATCTGCTCGTCAGCGTTATCGTAGAGAGGTTTGTGAAAGGGGATGATCATACAATGAAAAATGGAATACGAAGAATTATCAATTGATAGGTAAGCATGCGATTACCCTTTGCTAAGTCGCAGATAATTGACTGACGGATCTCAGGTTTCCATCCCGCAGAGCGGGACGCTGTTACAGAAGCTAGCCCATCGACCCATGCTATTTGCGTTTTCTGCGATTGGAGACGACAGACATGTAGACACGTTCTACGCTTTCAGCCATTCCTTCGGCGTGGAATTTGCTGAGAAACAGATTGAATGAAGCTCTTCCCATTGAGCGACGGAGCGAGGAGTCGGCGATTAGTCTCATCAGCGCTTGTGCCAGCGCGTGAGAGTCTTCCGGTCTGGTCAAAAACCCTGAAACCCCGTCGTCCACCATCAGGCCGATGCCGCCGACATTGGAGCACACGACAGGAAGACCGGTTGCGAGTGCTCGCAGGATCGCAAGTGGAAACGCCTCTGCAGCCATCTCGAGCGAGGAATGACAATAGATGTCGAATCCGGGATAGAGTTCATTCAAATTGTCCCTGAACCCAAGGAAGCGAACATGCTCTTCAATGCCGAGCTGCATCACCTGCTGCTTCAGAGTGTCCATCAGTTCACCGTCCCCAATGATGGGGAAGAGCACGTTGCGATGGGTGCGTACAACCTCGGCTACCGTCTGCAGAAGATACGTGTGTCCTTTGAAGGGAACAAGACGGGCGACATTTCCGACGACAACCGTCTCGTGCGAGACCCCGAACTCGGCACGGGTCTTCGTTCTCGCGTTAGACTGAAATTCCTGAGAGTCGCTCTCCACGCCGAGAGGGATCACGGTAATTTTCGGCGCAGGAATCCCATCTTCGGCAACAAGCACATTCTTAACAGCTTCAGCATCTGCAACGAAGTAGTCAGTGCCGAACCTGTTGCGAAGCCAGTGTGTGATGTTATGCTGAATGGAATGTGCGCTGTGCACACTAGCGACGTGCCGCGACGGGGTGAACGCGACCGCGATGGCGGCGCAGGTTCTGTCGTAGTTTGCGTTGCTGTGGACAACGTCAATCGAGCGTCGTCGAAGTTCGGTTCGCAGCTGTGCCGCAACACGGAACACGCGAGACATGCCCTGGTATGTCAGCGGAACAGTTCCGATCCGTGATTCCTTGCATTTCTTCAGCAGCAGGTGTCCCGGGTTGGCGGAAACCCACACCGTATGTCCCCGGGCGCGAAGGTACTTGGCAAGTATGAAGACATAGTCCTCTCCGCCAGCGAAGATGTTGGTGGAGTTGGAAATAAGGATATTCATACGTCAGGGATTCCCGTACACCTCACCGATGCCAAATTTGCTTGCTGCCCACAGAGAGAGGTTTGCGGTGATAGCAGCAATGGCGCGCTTTTCGTCGTCCTTGCGTATGACGAGGTCATACGTGTCGGCGACAAGTTGCAGGTTTCTCAAGATCCGGCTCATGTGAGCAGGTTTGACGTTGCCGTGCCAGTAGGCTATCTGACCGCGGATCATGGCGCCATGTCGGCGGAGCAGCTCCCCCATTGGGAAAACCTTTTCGCTCAGGGGTGTGCGGGGCGTACAGATGTATGACAAGTCATTGAAGTATTCATCCCAGTGTCGTGCGAATGCGCGGTTCGCTCGACGGCGAAGATACCGGGCGCGCTTCAGCGAGAAGTGGGCCTTCGTGTGGGGACGAAATTTCGGCACAACGGCGTGAAGGTCGTACAACGGCTCCTTTTTCCTCGGGTGATACTTCACCGCCTCGAAGTACACCCAGCGTTTCTTCAATGCTTTCCATGAGTCGATACGGACGACCGGAGCCTTGCGACTGTCGACGTAGATGAATTTCTCCCGCTCAGCCCCGACCACGGTGATCCAGTGGCTCCACCGGTCAACGCACAGCAACACCGGGTATCCACGCTTGAGCGAGAGCAGGAGCTCACGCCGGGCATGCAACGGGTTGGTCCGGCGCGTCAACATCATGTCGCAGTCGTATTTCTGGGCAGCGCGCGCCAGTTTCTCATCGTCAGTGCCGGCTAACCAGTGTGTTCGGGCAACACGGGATATCTCCTTCTCGTCCACAATCTCCCCAAGCATGACGAGGGCGTGTTTCAGCGCGAATGGCCCGCATTGCCATTTGTTAGGTTGAGGATAAAGTCCCATGGTAAAGTATACGAACAGCTCAGAAGAGGTTACGGCCTGGGCAGGCTTGCAAACCATAAGGTAGCAAAATGGAGAGGGAAATCCAACCGCACTAAGCCATTGTAGCGAAAAGCGTTAGTCTCCTGTGTGGTCTGGGTGAAGTTTCTTCAGGTCCTTGATCGCTAGGACGCTATCGTCTGCATTATCACGACCCGCCAAGAACAACAGAGCCCCGACCGAATGGCCTGGGCTCGTGTTTGAATAGGATGATAAGCGTTCGTTACTTCAGGTTAGTATCACCTGATACCTAGTGATACTATTTCAACAAGAGTAGCTTCCTCGTCCCAACGAAACCTGCAGCCTGGATGCGGTAGTCCCGACAAAGGAGGTCGGCCTGCCTGCCGCAGGCAGGGATTAGCGGAGCAACAAGAGCGTCTTGGTTTCGACGAATGTGCCCGCTTGCCGGTCCTGACTATCGGTCGGGACGAGGTCTCGTCGTGCCAGCGGCACGACGGACAATCGATAAAAGTAGACGCCGCTCGATAAGTGCGAGCCGTCGAACTGCACTGAGTGGTACCCCGCATCTTTCTGCTCATTGACGAGCACCGCGATTTCTCTGCCGAGCGGATCGTACACCTTGACCGTTACGAAATTGGAAATTGGCAATTGATAATTGATAGTTGTAAACGGGTTGAATGGGTTCGGATAGTTCTGCAAGAGGGCAAACTCTAACGGTGCCAGCTCTATCACACTGGCCACGATGTCCAGACGAATACGATCTGAGTAATGCGCCGTTCCATCCAAGTCGATCTGCTTCAAACGGTAGTACCGGGCACCGGAACCCGCTGTAGCATCCGAGTAGCTGTAGCTGTGAGGGACCAGAGACGTCCCGCGACCCGGAACAAAGCCGTTGGGCAGAGTCAGGTATCCAACGCTACCGTCTGCTGACCTTTGGACTTCGAACCCGTAGTTGTTTGTTTCCGTCAATGTGGTCCACTCAAGTCGAACTTCACCCCGATTCACGATCGTACCGGTGAAGCTGCTGAGCTGAACAGGAACCGGGGTCAGATAGCTCGACACCGGTGTGAACCAGCACTGCGCCATTTTCCCATACCCGAAGTCGTTCGGATGCACCGCATCAGCCAAATCGGCAGGGTAATTGAGCGCAGCTTCCTGGTCAATGACAAAGATGAGGTCCCCGTTTGCGTTGCGCGAATCAGCGAGGGACTGCAAAAGGCCGTTGTACTGTGTTGTCAATGTACTGCGGCTGTCATTGCGATTGATGATACGAGCAAGAAACACTACGGTGGCGGTACTCTTGGCATCGATGCTGTCGAGGATCTGGCCCACCTCGGCGGCTGTACTGCTGATAGTCTGGCTTTGTGAAATGTCGTTCGTGCCGATGTGCAGCAGGATGATGTCTGCCGAATCCGTTGTCAACCAACTGCTGATATTGTCCCGGATCTGATCCGCTCTCCACCCGCTGTGACCTTCGTGGTCACGGTCAAAGTCGGTGGGCGTCCCATTCGCCAAGCTACCGACGAAATTGACAGAGTGGCCAGCAGCGGTCAATGACAGGTAGAGTGCGCGACGATACCCGGTATCATCGCTGCTTCCCAAAACACCTTCCGTGATTGAGTCGCCGAGCGGCATTATCCGTACCTGTGAATACGCGTTGTGGGCACAAAAGAGAAGAAGTCCCAGCACGATTGTCATAGCTGCTGTCGGGAACAAGCGGCGATCGAGAGTAGGTATTCGTTCCATCGGCACCCCCATGTATGGCTGCAATAGAGTTTGAGAGTTCGGCTCGGGGTAGGTATTGGTGGGTCGTCGGAGTGGTACGGTGTTGTAGGAACGCTCGGCGGGACCAGGCCTCGTTCTCATGCGCAGCGTGGGCGAGAACAGGCACGCCGACTCCTACTTCGAGCTGGAGAGCACAAGTGCTATTATAATAATATAAACCCCTCTGAAGCTTTAGTCAAGTGGGGGACACTGATTTTGGCCTTTGATGCGTGTTGAGAAGACCCCTGATTCAGTGATTGCACTCTCAGAGGGTAAACAGAAGAGATGCTGAATTTCGTATTGAGACGATCTAATTGAGTATGTGGGGTTAAAGACCGAGTCACAAGCGCATAACAACAGGGTCGCAAAACGTGACGATCCAGCGCAGGTCGACCTTTTCTAATCTTGAGTATAGTCTAGCGTGAATTCTCGAAAATCCTTTATCCCAAACCAAATTCCAGTAACGAGACTGGCAAAACATATCAGCAAACCACCGATTTGCACAGTTGCCCCCAACGGCGATGCGAGCTCGAGATCCCCCGAGAGCAACCAGTTCCAATCGTGGATCAACCCTTGTGCTATGAGCTTCAGTTTTCTGGACGGCGCGTCCTGAATGTAGACGCTCACATTCAAGAGGTTCTCTCCGAGCCAGAATCCCGGGTACACAACGTGACTGATGTTCTGTCTGAGCGTGACGATCACAAGCGCGAGAGGGAGGAGGCACTGAACAAGCGATCCGCCCAAAATATAGATGAACATCCCGAACGGCCGCAGGAAGAAATGTCCTCCCTCATGGATGAAGAGGTTGATTGTGTCGATGAGAAAGATCGACAGCGGCGGCCGGTAACCGGGCTCGGCAGGTTCATACCCTGTTGCCAGAAAGAAGAGCACATAGCCAAGGTATACGAAGATCAGAAGCTTTGCGACGAGCAGAACGTATTTCATCGATCATTCCGTTAAGCTCCACAGGGACATTCAATTCCTGCCCGCCCCGCAGAGGGGACCTGCCAAATTGTACTCGGTGGGCAGGTGGGTATCGTTCATACGGTGCTGATGATGTTAACCGGCCTTATTCGTTTCCCGGTAGAACAGACTCAAACCGGTGCTCGGAGGCGTCACGTCCAGCTGCCGCATGAGAGTAATGATCTGTCCGCGGTGGTAGGTGGAGTGGTCAGCGACATGTTGAATTGCCTGCCAGTAGACGTATGTGTATTGTTGCCCCTTCGTAGTGGTGTAGGTGAATGTTTCCTGGAGCTTTTTGTCGTTCATCGTGCTTAGGAACTTTGCCGTATCGTACCCGACTCGTTCCCAGATCTCTTTCAATCCTTTGAGGGACGCTACATCATTTGCGCTGAGGAGCGTTGCGTCCGGCTTTGCGACCCAGCGTGAGAGCCACATTTTCTCCGCACCAACCAAGTGAGTCAATGTTCCGTGAATGCTCCCGTGACTGCTCTTCATGTCACGCACATATTGTTCGGGAGTCAGCTGTGCCACGCCCTCAAAAATGCGGTTGTCTGCCCACGAGTTGAAGGCATGGAGGAGTTTGATTTCGTTAAGCGTCATGGTGGATCTCCTTACCGGTAAGGATAAAAAATATAGGATGCAAACGAAGCCACGGCAAGAACCCACAATGCCGCAGTTAGTATTGTGGCGACCATGGATGGGCCTTTTGGGATGCCGGCAGCTTTCAGGATTGCAGGGTTCACGACAATGATGTATGCCATCGTCATGAAGGTGGTGATGCCGGCAAGGATTTCCCGCCTGTACGATGTTCTGTGCCTCGTGAACTCAAAAAAAATTCTTTCATCGCTCTATGAGTTCAGTTGTTCAAGTACTCCTGCTCGACCCGGGTGCGCATCTCCGTGATTTTCTTGTCGAGGCGTCCGACAATTTGCTTGAATTCAGTAGTTCCACGAAGATTCTCGAACGCTGGATCGATGAGCAGCTGCCGTCGGTCCCGGTACCCCACATCCATTGCCTTCTGGAGCCAGTGAATGGCCAGCCGGTCATTTCCCTTCATTGAGTATGCCGCAGCGATGTGGTACGGAATTGGTGAGCCCTCTGAAAGTTCATCGAAACGTCCGGAATATGAGGCAATATTCGAATCCAGGAACTTGTTCGATAGATTTAGGTCTCCCAGCTTTCGCAGTGCACAGCCCAGTTTCACTCCTCCGGGACTCACTGCGCCGGTCTGCTTCACCGATTTTTCCAGGAAGGCTCTTGCCTGCAGGTAGTTCCCGCTGACCAGTTCCACATCACCGGCTGCGTCCAGGGCTATGGACTCATCTGGCCGGATCGACAGAGCCTTGTTGATATTTTGCCGCGCTGAATCATACCTTTTTGCGAAGACATCGACATAACTGATGACCACATATGGAAAGATGAAATCAGGTTGCAGTTGTATGGCCTTTTGGAGCCAAACAGTGGCGAGACTATCATATTCCAGACGGTAATAGCAAAGGCCGACATTTGAAGACCAGCGGGCGAATCCTGGTTGCAACACGACTGCCTTCCGGAACCATTTCAGTGCTTCACCGAGTTCGCCTAAGGATTGGTAGACGGCGCCTATGTTCGTGATCGCAGGAGCGTAGTTTGGATTGAGCAGCACAGCCTTCTGATAGAGCCCCAGCGCACGCTGGAGTTCACCTTTCGATTCGCAGGCCCTTCCCAATGCCTTGTAACCTTCCGCAAGGTTTGGATCAAGAGAGATCGCCTTGGTGCTCACAGCTACTGCGGAGTCACTCCATTCATCTGAGACCTCGATCCAGCTCTTTCGATCATATGCATCGCCGAGCCCCGCATATGCAAGCGCATAGTCAGGATCGAGAGCAAGAGCTTTTTTGAATAGTCCTATCGCTCTTTCGTTGTCATCGCTGGTGAAGAGGTAGTAGTACTCCCGACCGCGGAGGTAGTATGCATAGGCGTCGAGGTTCTCAGTGGACTTCTTTTCAATCTGTTTGAGTTCGTTGGGAGACAGCGTTGCTTTAAGTGCGCCAGCGATCCTCTGCGCGACCTCACTCTGTATAGCAAAGATGTCTTTCATCTCACGAT
>Ga0299912_10005948_pt1 | contig 10023 bp, 8 predicted proteins | sample RVTome_2_FD_207667 | JGI IMG/M metagenome (GOLD analysis project Ga0299912, IMG submission 207667) | Soil microbial communities from uranium-contaminated site in the Upper Colorado River Basin, Wyoming, United States - RVT95D214 (version 2) ...
CAAGGTCTATCGCTCCTCGCTAGTACAGAAAGACCTCCTCTGGCTGACCGACCAATATACCGACAAAGGATATGCCTATGCAGACGTTGCCCCCTTGACCATGCTCGATAACGAGAAGAAGCTCGTGCACCTGACCTTTAAGATTGACAAGGGGATTATAGTCCATATCAACCGCATAGAGATGGAGGGGAATACCAAGACGAGGGATAAGGTGATCAGGCGTGAACTGAAGATAGCCGAAGGCGATCTCTACAGCTCTACCAAACTGCGCAAGAGCCGCGAGCGGGTCTTGCGCTCGGGATATTTTAAGGATGTGGAGTTCTCCCCGAGCCCCACCGAGAAGAAGGATCTCATCGACCTCGATATTCGGGTCGAGGAGCAGCAGATGGGGAGGCTGGCGTTCGGCGCCGGATACAGCAATGTCCATGGGGTGATCGGGAGCGTTGCCCTGTCCCATGGCAATCTCTTTGGCCGTGGGTACAAGGCCGAGATTAAGGTGGAGCTGGGAGGGGATGTGCGGAATTTTTTCCTCAATTTCACCAACCCGCGCTTTTTAGACACCCCGTATTCCCTTGGAGTGAGCGGCTATAGCACGACCGACGAATATGACAACTACTCTGTCGACGTTGCCGGAGGCGGCCTCACCATCGGCAGGGAGATCATGGAGAATATCTATGCCACCCTTGGTTATCGGTTCGAGCGGGTGAGGGTATTCGATGTCTATTCAACTTCCGGGACTCCTGTTGCCGATGATCCGACAACCCCGGCGGAAGACGAATCTCTTAATGCAATACCGCCGCTAGGATATCAACCCGGAGACTACATCTACGACGAGTGGAAGCGCGGGCCGAGTCTCACCAGCAAGGTCACCCTCACCTTTACGCGAAACACCCTCAATGACCCTTACTTCCCGACCAGCGGATCGGAGATATGGGTCGCCGGCGCTGTTGCCGGCCTGGGCGGTAACAACTTCTTCTATTCTGCCAGCACAGGGGCTAGTTGGTTTCATCCCATTATCGGCGACCTGGTCTTAAACCTCCGTGGAAGCGCCGGCTTTATCCGGCCCTATTCCAATAGAGATGTCCCCATCAATGAGAGATTCTATGTCGGAGGTATCAAGTCCCTCAGGGGGTTCGACTATGGCATGGCCGGCCCCGTGGAGAGTACTAAAGTGCGTTACTGGGACCATGATAGTGATGGAACGACGGCAGAACAGGCCTATAGTACTATTGGGGGCGACCCCCTAGGGGCACTCAATATGGTGATCTTCAATACGGAATTACTCTATCCCCTGAGCAAGGCCCTGGGTTTGCGCGCTGCGGTATTCTACGATATCGGCAAGGGTTGGGGTGGAGGGGATAACAGTTTTGATAATAGCTTTACCCCCTTGCGGCAGGCAGCCGGAGTCGGCATCCGCTGGTATTCCCCTTTCGGCCCCATCCGCATCGATTGGGGGTACAACCTCAGCCCCAAATCAGGCCGGGGAGAGAAGACCAACGTGTGGGACTTCTCCATGGGGACGTTGTTTTAATATCACAGAAAGAGAAAGGAGTTAGTCGATGAAGAAGGTATGTGCATGTTTAGTTTTTTTAGGTCTGCTCATGGCCTCACCTCTTGCCTATGCGCAAGCAATCAAGATCGGCGTTTTCGACATGGACCGAGTCTTCAATGAGTCGAAGCGATGGGCAAAGGAGAGGGACGCCTTTGTGAAAAAGGGCAAGGCGTGGGACGAGACCCTCCAAAAAAAGGCAGCAGAGTTTAAGGCCTTCAAAGAATCGTTGGAAAAAAAGGCCGGTATGCTCAGCGAGCAGGCCAGGAAGGAAAAGGAGCGGGAGTACCAGCAGAAGGCGCGGGAACTAGAGCGGATGAGCGAGGATGCCAAGGCAGAAATGCAGCAGATGAATAAGGAAAGCGCTACCAGGTTCAACAAGAGTCTCATGACGGTGGTTAAGAAATTGGGCCAGGAGGAGAAATATACCTTGATCTTGGAAGCAAGCATAATTCCCTATGCCTCCAAGGAGATCGATATTACCGACCACGTGCTCAAGGCCTTTGATGCCGCCAGGGAGTAATGCCGGTGAAAAGGAGCCTCGAAAGCCTGGCCCGCGAGGTCGGGGGCAAGGTGAAAGGGGATGGCTCGGTAGTAATATCGGGGCTTGCCGGGATAGAGGGGGCGCAGGAAGGTGATATCACCTTTGCCAGCAATGAGCGGTTCTTCCCCCAGTTGAAGGAGACCAAGGCTTCTGCCGCTATCGTCCCGCAGGAGATAGCGGATGTTACCCTGCCCCTTCTCATCGTCAAAAACCCCCCCTTGGCCGCGGCCAAGATCCTTACCCTTTTCACCCGGAGACCGTATGTCGCCGCAGGGGTCTCGCCCATGGCCTGGGTCAGCCCCTCGGCCAAGGTGAGCAAGGATGCAACAGTACACCCCTTTGCCACGATCGGGGATGAGGCTGAGATCGGCCCTCGGGCCATCATCCACCCCTTTGTATCCATCGGCCCCCGGGCTCTCATCGGTGATGACTGCGTCCTCTATCCCAACGTGACTATCTATCCCGGTTGCGTCCTCGGCAAGCGCGCCATCGTCCATGCAGGCACGGTCATCGGTGCCGACGGCTTTGGGTTTGTCAAGGATGGGGAGACAAATGTGAAGATCCCGCAAGTTGGGATCGTGGAGATAGAAGACGATGTCGAGATCGGCGCCAACTGTTGCATTGATCGGGCCACCTTTGGCAAGACCCTGATAAAGAAGGGGGTGAAGTTCGACAACCTCGTCCAAGTCGGCCATAATGTGCAGATAGGGGAGCACAGCATCATCGTTGCCCAGGTGGGAATCTCAGGGAGCACGAAGCTCGGGAAAAACGTCACCCTGGCTGGGCAGGTGGGATTGGTGGACCACATCGAGATAGGGGACAACGTCATGATCGGGGCCCAGTCCGGTGTCGCCAAGGATGTGCCTTCCAATCAGATCGTCCTCGGCACCCCCCACCTCCCCTACCGGCAGTTTCTGAAGGTTGCCGCCGTATTCATCAGGCTTCCGGAGCTGAAGAAGGAGTTGGACCGTTTGCGCAAGCGGGTAGAGGCGTTCGAAAAAACAACAATGGCAGAGAAAGAGTAGAGAAAGAATAGAGAGGAGTAAATTGATGATCGATGTACAGGGGATTATGGATGTCTTGCCCCATCGATATCCCTTTTTGTTTGTCGACCGCATCATAGAGCTGGAAGAAGGCAAGCGGATAGTGGGGATAAAAAACGTTACGGTCAACGAACCCTTTTTCCAAGGGCACTTCCCCGGCGAGCCGGTGATGCCCGGCGTCCTCATTATAGAGGCCATGGGGCAAACCGCCGGCGTGCTGGCTTATCGAGCCATGGGGAAGGAGGCGGAGGGCAAGGGCGTCTACCTCATGTCCATGAACCGGATAAAGTTCAGGAGGCCGGTTGTCCCCGGTGATCAGCTTCGTCTGGAGGTCGATGTCCTGAAACACCGAGGCATGATCTGGGCCTTTCAGGGCAAGGCCTTCGTCGGGGATCAGGTGGCTGCGGAGGCGGAAATCTTGGCCACCATCATGGATAAGGAGGTTGGCACGCGATGATACACGAGACAGCGATCGTACACCCGACGGCTGAGGTGGCCGATAGCGTGGAGATAGGACCATATTCCATCATAGGAGAAAAGGTAAAGATCGGAAAAGGTACCAGGATCGGCGCCCTTTGCGTCATCGATAAGTGGACGGTGATAGGCGCGGGATGTCAGATCTTTCAGCACGCCTCATTAGGGGCCCCTCCCCAGCACCTGCGATATAAAGGCGAGGAGACCTCGGTCATCATTGGGGATAACAATATCATCAGGGAGTTTGTGACCATACACCGCGGCACCCCTTTCGGTAATGTGAAGACCGTCATCGGCGATGAAAACTTCCTCATGGCCTATGCCCATGTCGCCCATGATTGTACCTTGGGGAATCGCATCATCATGTCCAGCTATGCTGCCTTAGGAGGGCATGTAGAGATAGGCGACCACGCCATCATCGGCGGCATTGTGGCCATTCATCAATTCGTCAGGATCGGGACCTTTGCCTTTGTGGGAGGGGCGACCGCCCTCACGAGGGATATCCCCCCGTACGTCACCGCGTCGGGGATGAAGGTCAAGTTTTACGGGATCAATGTCCTCAATCTGCAGCGCAATAAGGTGCCGGAGGAGGTTATCACGGGATTACGAAAGGCCTATAAGGTACTCTTTCGATCACATCTCACTATGAAGGAGGCCATCAAAAAGGTGCAAGAGGATCCCGTCTTTGCCGTGGCCGAGGTGCAGCATATGCTGGATTTTATCCAGGGGTCAAAGAGGGGGGTAACGAGAAGATAAGGGTGGGCGCGGGCAAGATCAAGGTAGGTGTGGTGGGTGTTGGGTATCTCGGTAAGATCCATGCGGAGAAGTACGCCCGCATCCCCGAGGCGGAACTCATCGGGGTGGTAGACATCGACAAGGGACGTTGTGACGCGGCAGCCGCGCAGGCCAGTTGCCGGCCTCTGTACCGCCACCATGATCTCTTGGGTCGGGTTGAGGCGGTCAGTATCGCCGTGCCCACCTGTTCCCATTATGGCGTAACCAAGGACTTTCTTGCGGCAGGCGTGAATGTCCTGCTGGAAAAACCAATCACCGCTACCGTCCCGGAGGCCCAGGAACTCAATGCCCTGGCCAAAGAGAGAGGTGCCATCTTTCAGATCGGTCATCTGGAGAGATTTAATGGGGCATTGGAGACCATGAATGGCGTCTTAAAAAGCCCCCTCTTGATAGAATCGTATCGGCTCTCCCCCTTTTCCGGCAGGGGGATTGACGTCGATGTCATCTTGGATCTGATGATCCACGACATCGATATCATCCTCAGCATCGTCGGCTCTGAGATCGAGCGGGTGGAGGCGGTGGGGATGCCCTTGTGCTCTCCTCACATCGATGTGGCCCATGCAAGCATCTTTTTCAAGAACGGCTGTGTGGCACACCTCTCGGCCAGCAGGATCGCCCAAGAGAGATTGCGCAAAATGGTCATCCTTCAAAAGGATTCCTACCTTTCGGTTGATTATATGAAACAGAGCCTGACGATTACCCGAAGGGGAAAAGGGGAAAGAGCGGGGATAGAGGTGGATGAAACGGTACGGAAGAATGATCCCCTGGAGAAACAATTGAAGGCCTTTTTGCAGAGCGTCCGTCAGCGGACCTCCCCCCTCGTCACCGGCGAGGATGGTCAGCGGGCCCTGGAGGTCGCCCTACGGATCGCCGCTGTCATCGCTAAGGCCACACAGTAATGGATCACAGGAAAAAGGTAGTGATTGTGGCCGGGGAGTCATCAGGCGATCTCTATGGGGCGAAATTGGTTGAGGCAATGGCATCGTTAGCGCCTCAGGTGGAATTTTACGGCATCGGGGGGAGCGAGATGGAGAAGAGGAAGGTAAATATTCTTTTTTCTTCGTCCGAGCTCGCCGTGGTAGGCGCTACCGAGGTCTTGGAAAAGATAGGCCATATCTGGAGGGCCTGGAGGCAGATGAAGCGCTTTATCAGGGATAACAGGCCCCACCTGGCTGTCCTGATCGATTACCCGGGATTCAATCTGCGGTTGGCCAAGGTCTTCAAGGCGAATGCGGTGCCTGTCCTCTACTACGTGAGCCCTCAGGTCTGGGCGTGGCGAGCCGGCCGCATAAAAAAGATCGCCGAGCGGGTGGCAAAGATGGCGGTCATCTTACCCTTCGAGGCACCTCTCTATGAACAAGCAGGGGTCGATGTGGAGTTCGTCGGCCACCCGCTCCTCGATATCCTTGACCAGGGCCTCACCCGTGAGAAGGCTCGCAGGCAATTGGGAATCGCTGCCGATGCCCTCTTCATCGGCCTGTTGCCGGGCAGCAGGGGGAGGGAAGTAAAGAGCTTGTTGCCGCCCCTCCTGGGTGCTGCGGAGATCCTGGCGGCAGATTTTCCCGGTTCCCGCTTCATGATCCCCCTTGCCTCCACTATCGGCAGCGATATGGTTCAGGGGTATATTGCTGAGAGCGGGCTTCCTATCGAGATTGTGGAGGGGAGGACCTTCGAGGTGATGAAGGCAGCGGATCTCTTGTTAATGGCCTCGGGCACCGCTACCCTGGAAGGGGCCATTGCCGGATGCCCCATGGTCATCATCTATCGGCTCAGCCCCTTGAGCTATCTCATCGGCAGGATGCTGGTAAAGATAAAGTGCTTCGGCCTGGCCAATATCGTCGTGGGGAAAAAGGTGGTGCCGGAGTTGCTTCAAGGTGAGGTGACGCCCCAGAGGATTGCCCTCGAGGCGAAGAAGATCCTTCAGGACCATGTCAGAAGAAAAGAAATCGAGGATGAGTTTAAGTTCATTACAGATAAGCTGGGTGGCAAGGGGGCCTCGCACAGGGTGGCCAGGATCGCCCTGCAGATGATGGGAGTAGCATGAAGCGTAAAGATGTCCATAGCGGATCCAAGGGCGGCCCGAATCGCCCTGCAGATGATGGGACGGCAATAAAAGGCAAGGATATTTATATCCGTGTGCTGAAGTTCGTCCGGCCCTATTGGCCCAGGCTCCTCGTGGCCATGCTCTTTATGGGAGTGGTGTCGGCCATTACCGCCGTCTTCGCCCTGCTCACCAAAAATGTCCTGGACGACATCTTCATTAATAAAGACAAATTCATGTTGACCGTCATCCCTCTCGCGTTTATGGTCCTCGGTGTGATCAAGGGGTTCGTCGGCTTTGGGGAGGGTTACCTGATGAATTATGTGGGTCAGCGGGTCGTGGCGAATATACGATATCAGCTCTATAGCCATTTGCAAACCCTCTCCCTCTCCTTTTTTGATCGGACCCCGACGGGTGTGTTGATGGCCCGCATCACCAACGATGTAAACTCTATCCAGGGTGCCGTCTCCGATGCGGTAACCGGTATGGTGAAGGATCTCTTTACCGCCGTCGGCTTGATCTGTGTCATTTTCTACCGCGACTGGCAGCTTGCCCTTGTGGCCATTTTTGTCTTTCCCTTAGCAGCCTTCCCTTTTATTCAGTTCAGCAGAAAACTGCGCAAGATCAGCAAGAGGGCCTTGGAGACCATGGCCTACATCAGTACGTTTCTCCAGGAGACCATCTTCGGCCACCGTATCGTCAAGGCCTTTAATATGGAGGCATATGAGAACAGGCGTTTCAGCGATGCCAACGAGCGATACTTCAAGTATCTCATGAAACGGGTGAAGATAAGGTCCCTCTCCAACCCGGTGATGGAGTGGATGGCGTATCTTGGCATCGGTTCCTTTGTGTGGGTCGGTGGATATAGGGTCATCAGTGGGGGAATGTCCGTGGGAGATTTTTTCTCCTTTATGACGGCCATGGCCATGCTCTACGATCCCCTGAGGGGATTGAGCAAGGTCAACCTCGTCATCCAGGAGGGGATCGTGGCTGCCCGCCGGGTTTTTGCAATCTTAGACCTCAAACCGGAGGTGACCGATGCCCCCGATGCCCAGCCCCTGCCCGCCTTTTCCCGCGAGATCGAGTACCACGATGTCTCCTTCCGCTATGCCGATGAGATGGTCCTGAAGCGCATCAGCTTCGCGGTGAAGCGCGGTGAGAAGGTGGCCTTGGTAGGCTCCAGTGGGGCAGGGAAGACCACCTTGGTAAACATTCTGCCGAGGTTTTACGATGTGGCCAAAGGAACAGTTACGATCGATGGGATGGAGATTCGTAAGGCGACCTTGCAGTCCCTGCGCGAGCAGATCGGCGTGGTGGGCCAGCAGACACTTTTATTTAATGATACAGTACGTAACAACATCGCCTACGGCAGACCGGACATCCCTGAAGCGGAGGTAATCAAGGCAGCCAAGATGGCCGATGCGCATCATTTTATCCTCAAACTCCCCCAGGGATATGATACCATCATCGGTGAACAGGGTGTCAGGCTTTCCGGGGGCCAGCGGCAGAGGATCTCTATCGCCAGGGCCTTGTTGAAGAATGCCCCTATCTTGATCCTGGATGAAGCTACCTCCTCGCTGGACACCGAATCGGAGCGCGAGGTGCAGACGGCCTTGGACCGATTGATGGAGAAAAGGACCGTCTTGGTCATTGCCCACCGCCTCTCAACAGTAAGGAATGTCGACAGAATCATCGTCCTGTCCGGGGGAGAGATCATTGAGGAGGGGGTGCATAGAGAGCTCATGGCCATTGGCGGTGAATACAAAAAGCTCTACGAGCTCCAATTCCAAGATCAGGACCGCCCCTTACAGGAAGTGGCATAACACCGGTATGCGAATAAGAAAGATCTGGCACCGAATAATGTTGTCGCTTGGGCCCGGGGTGGCCTTTTTTCTTATCAAGTGCCTCCAGTGGACTATGCGGATCGAGGAGCTAAACGGCGAGCGCATCAGGGGCATCTGGGCGCGAGGGGGTAATGTCATCGGTGCCTTTTGGCATGGAAGGCTCTTGATGACGCCCTTGGCATATGGGGGATCTGGATTAAAGATTCTCATCAGCCGTCACCGGGATGGAGAGCTGATCACGAGGACCGTCCGCCACTTCGGCTTGGAGACGGTCCGGGGCTCGAGCACGAGAGGCGGCATCGCCGGAATCAAGGGGCTCGCCCGCGCATTACAAGAGGGATATGATGTGTGCATAGCCCCTGACGGACCCCGGGGGCCGCGCTGCAAGGTCCAGCCAGGGGTGATTCAATTGGCGCGGATCACCGGCTTCCCTGTTTTCCCCTTCACCTTCAGCGCCTTTCCGCGGAAGGTATTATCTAGCTGGGATCGCTTTATCATCCCCTACCCCTTTTCCCGCGGCGTCTTTGTCTTTGGTGAACCCATCTCCGTCGACCGCGCGGCAACGGAGGAGGAGATAGAAGCAAAGACCTTGCTCTTAGAAGAGAGACTACAGGAGATTACCAAGGTGGCCGACCGTTATTGTGAGAAAAAGAAGTAAGTCCTTTCCCGGATGAAGAACCGTGATCGCCTTAAGCTATCTCTTCTATAATCTTATCTTCCTCGTTTTTTCCTTGTTCTTCATTCCCTTTTCGCTGCTAAAGATCCTCCTTTCCAAGGAATCTGTCCATAGAGAACGCTGGGGCTTTTATTCGGACGCCGTGCTCCGGCAGCTGGGGAAGAAACCCCATATCTGGTTTCACGCCGCTTCCGTGGGAGAGGTGGCAATTGCCCTTTCCCTCTTGACCCAGATGAAGCGGGCCTATCCCCGCCATGGTTTTGTGATCTCCACTACCACCCCCCAGGGCAGGGCCGTCGCCTCCCGGGCGCAGGGCGTCGACGCCGCCTTCTTAGCCCCTTTAGACTTGCCTTGGATCGTGAGGAGGGCGGTGAAACGCATCAAGCCGAGCCTCCTCCTGGTGGTGGAGACAGAGCTATGGCCCAACCTTTTGAGGGGGGTAAAGAGAGCAGGTATCCCCGTCATCCTTTTTAATGGGAGGATATCACAACGATCCTACCGGTTTTATCTCCTCCTGCGCTTCTTTTTCCGGGGCGTGCTCGCGAACTTCGACGCCTTGTGCCTCAAGTCCAGCGTCGACAGGAAACGGATGGTAAGTCTGGGGGCAGCCCCGAGCGCCATCCACATTACCGGCGATATCAAGTTCCATCAGATCGTGCAACCGTCCGAGATTGCAGGGACGCGGTTAAGACGGAAGTTGAGGCTGCCCAAGAATCTCCCTATCCTGATCGCCGGCAGCACGCATGAAGGAGAGGAGGCGTTGATCCTGCAGGTATTTAAGGAGTTACAAATTGATTTTCCCCGTCTCATCTTGATCCTGGCCCCGAGACATCTGCAGAGGATCTCCCGCGTGGAAAAACTCTTGGGATCTCGGCGGGTTCGATTTGTGAAGCGGACGATGATCAGCGATGAACGCCGGCCGGAAGAGGCCATCCTGCTGGACACCGTCGGTGAGCTCGCTGCCCTCTATGGCCTGGGAACGGCCATATTTGTGGGAGGCAGCTTCCCGCGCGTGGGGGGGCATAACATCCTGGAGGTCTTGGCCCATGGCAAGGGG
>Ga0299912_10005949_pt1 | contig 10023 bp, 8 predicted proteins | sample RVTome_2_FD_207667 | JGI IMG/M metagenome (GOLD analysis project Ga0299912, IMG submission 207667) | Soil microbial communities from uranium-contaminated site in the Upper Colorado River Basin, Wyoming, United States - RVT95D214 (version 2) ...
CAGATGCCCCAGATCAAGCGATACTTAATCATCTCGTGGGGGGTCTTGGTCGGGGCGCTGGTTGGTCTTGGACTAAGTATGGGGATAGAGGCGTTGGCAGCCTCATTCATTTACTTGTTTATCGATGGGATACTGTGTGGGATTGAATCAAGCGCGTGGTACCGGAAGGCAAAGAAAGTGGCGCAAAATTCACCAAGTCTCAAGGCCGCTTAACATCAATCATTTCGATTTTCAAGAGAAGCGCTGCGAGATAGTCAAACCGCCTTTCCCCGTACCATATACACGAACTTTTTTTACTCCTCCCAGCAATCATTGAAGTAAAAAATTCGATCTATGATGGAGACCCGGTGATATGCCCCCCGATCAGCTGAAGATTTATGGCCAAATGGAAAACACGTGCGGGCTTGCATCTTTGTTGATGATCCTGCAACCGGAATCCCGGGGCATCAGGGACTACTTTGCCCGGTGGTGGGAGGGCGTAAAAAATGTCACCAAGGCCGCCGAGGCCCCGCAGGTGGAATTCAACTGGGAACGCGTGCTGAATTACATCCTGCTCAAAGCACTCAAACACCCGCGGCTCCGGGCCTATGCCGAGGAAAAGTTAGGCGAAGCCGCGCTTGAATATTTTATCATCTTTGAAGACCGAATCCAGCAAGGCCTGCGGCGCGTTTGCGTTCGGGAGGGGCCGCGGGGCATGTTCTTGAAGAATGCCTTCGAGAACGTTGGAGCCGTATGTGACCCGCTCCTCCAAGGCCACCTCAACATTATGAAATTGGATGCCGAATTGAAGATTCTATATCGTTTCTTTGGCGGCAAGTTCCAGCACCACTACGAAGCCGCAGAACCAACGGGAGCGATAAAATTTACGTATGCGGATTTGAAAGACACGACTGGAAAGGAGTTTCAGCAAAAAATCCTGATCTTGGAACAAGCGATTCATGCCAAGCACCCGATCTTGCTGGGTTTGGGTCACCACTGGATGGCGGTGAAAGGCATCAAGTCATTCGAGGATGAGACGCAAAGGGCAGGTGAGTCGGGAGTGCAGCATCGCAATTATTTCGCCTACTTGCTGGATCCTGAGGTCAAGAAGGAAAAGACGCTACCCTTCCAGAAGATTAACGAGAATTACCTGTTCTATGTTTTCGAGCAGGATGAGGCGGAATTCCACGTGGGACTCCAGCTACTCGATGAAGTTTTGACGGAAGACTTGCCCAAGGACGCGGAAATCTACCGGCGGTTCGTGACCAACGAGATCGGGGTCGAAGAACCCCTCAAGGAGCTACTCGCGGAGATGCTCGGGACGGGGCCACCTCATGAGGAAGAACGCGCGGAGGTCGAGGAAGAATTTGAAGAGGTGGGGGAGGAAGCGATAGATCGGGCAATCGAGGTTGGTGCACTCGAAACCGCGGACGCAGCGAAAGAAAAACCTCTTCCCACGGAGGAAGAGATGGTACAACGCCTCCGCGCCGCAATCAAGAAAGGCTTTTCCGATTACTCCAAGATTTAACCTCGCATATCCGGCGGTTCTTTTTCTAACGCGAGAAATTTTTGTTCCTTTCTGTGCCCAGGATGATCTATAACCAGAAATCCGCGAAATCCGGCCCGTTTGAACGCGGAAAGCGCTAATTCGAGTTCACGGTCGTCCACAGGATAGAATTCCACCGCATAACGACCCCCGTCTCGGAGGATACGCCCAAACTCAATCGCAGCCGCGTTGTAGCATGACGCGCATTCTGTCCTTGAGGTGGCGCTAGCGGCAACGAAGTTCAACCCCGAGATCGAAATGCCGTGGGCGAAAGTCTTGTCCCGGAACGGGAGGAATCGTATGTCGCTCTGGACCACGTCGTACCCTTTATCCACTGCAAATCGCAACATGTCAAAGGAGAGATCTGCCCCCACAAATCTGAATTCAAGTTCTGAGAGAATGTCCGATGAAAACCCCGACCCGCAGGTAATATCTGCAATTATGACGGTCTCATCAAGGGGGACGTGCAAAGCACCCAACTTCGGGTCAAGGAGTAATTGCAGCGCCCGTTGTGTTGTTTGGTGCTGGTTACGCGCCATCCACTGTTTCGTACTATAATCCTCTGCCGCATCTCCGAAATATGAGCGAATCGTGGGTTTCTCTTTTTTTCGCGGCATTCGGCACGACCTGTCTTGTAGTTCAACGAGAGCGGCGGGGAAATCCGGCTCCTCAACACGCTCCCGAACGCTTGACGACCACGAGGTAGATTTTCCGCTTTTTCGGGCTCAGGGGGTTGTCTATCACGAATTGTCCCTGAAAATTTTCCACTGTCGCAAACACCTCTTTGACCTCCTTGAGAATATGATCGGTGCGCGGGTAAAACTGCATAACCGCGGACCCCCCAGGGAGTAATGAGCGCTCTAATTCCCGCACGAGGACACCGAGGGCCGCGTTCCGGAGATTGGGATCCTCAGAGAGGACCCACTGCATCGCAGAGACCGATATCACAGCATCGAAGGAAAGCGTCCTAAAGGGCAGGACAGTCATATCGGCGCAGATCCGGGGGCCATTTTCGTGGCGGCCTTGCGAGAGCATTTCCCAAGCGACATCAACCCCAATCACGTGGATTCCTGCTTCTACGAGCAATTCTTGCCCGAATCCCGTACCGCAACCGAGGTCCAGCACCCACGCGTCCGGGTCGATCTCGATGAACTCCAGTGCGCGGGCAGTCATTTTTCGTTGCATCTGTCGCATAGAATTCGAGTGGGCATAATAGGCAGATCGTTCGGCAGTATAATAGGCGGATGGCGACCCGTACTCCTCCTCGGGGCGGTCGGGGTCGATATTGAAACGTAACTCGCGAGCCATATAATTCGATAGAATCCCCCATTACTCCTAAATTTTTCTTGCAAACACAAATTTTTTATCATAGGAAGGGTTGTTTCACCAAATAGCTAGGACTTTCAAGGTTATATCGATGGCTGAAGAAAAATCTGCAAAAACTATTGCCGACGAAAAGGCACAGAAAACGGCCACGGAAGAGAAAGGGCAAGGACGTTCGTGGACGAAGAAGCTTGAAAAAAAATATGGTAAGAGTCAACAACTCGAACTCATCGACCGGGATCCACTGATACCGCCCGCACTCGAGGAAAAGCTCCGCAAGTCTCTTTCCTACCAGAAAGTCATCATTCCCAGTGATTTAGCGCGGAAAAATAACGTCCGCGTGTCGACCATGAAAGCCCTGCTCCACATCTTAGAGACCGAAGGAAAAGTGAAGCTCTTTTCTGGGAGCGACCGTTTGAAGGTATACACGGGCGTTGATAGCGACAAGAAACCTCCCAAAGAGGAAAAAGCTGAAAAGGGCAAGGGTAAAGAAGAGAAGAGTAAGAGCAAAGAAGAAAAAGCCAAGGCTAAAGAAGAAAAGGCTAAAGCCAAAGAGGAAAAAGCCAAGGCTAAAGAGGAAGACAAGGAAAAAGCAAGTAAAGAACCAACAACAACTGAAGAAGCAAAATAATCTTCAGTCGCTTCATCAATTTTATACCCTCGACTTTTTTTGCAGTATTTGTTCGCACCAGTCTCTTTTTCCAAATGTTGACGCGAGCGTTCGCGATCCGCATACTTATCGATATTAGTCTGGCATATTTGGCATTCCGCGTTTTTATAATGCGAATACGGTTCTCAGTTTCCCATGTGTGAACTAACTTTAAAAACAAATCGAATGAAATACCTAAAATCTGTGAAGTAAATTGAAATATAATAATCTTGAGCAGTATTAATAAAGGTTATTGTTAACGCGCCAATACGGCGGGGCGAAAACTTAACGTCTTAACACCCCGCGTGTATGCCACAACTTTTATATGCGACAAAAAGAAATAATTTCTATCCGTTACCGGAAGTTCCACCAGAAATCCTTAAATAGGGGTTAATGCAACCAAATAAGATTTCCGGATAGTGGATTTTAGAGAAGCGGTTATAGAGTTTCACAAACCGAGTGTGCGTGTGGTCACTATATGAAAATCGTTACAATAAATTTACCCAAGCCATTCTTAGACGCTCTGGAAAAGCTCACCGAATATGGTTTATATCCCTCCCGCAGCGAGGCAATCCGCGTGGCATTGCGCGATTTCCTGTCTAAAGAACTCCAAATTGCACAGAAACTCAAAGAAGTCCACGAAGAAAGAAAAGAGGAAAATAAATTAGTCATTCCGGCGTATTAATACGCTCCATTTTTGTCTAAATTTCACCCACTTAATTTTCCCCTCTTTTTACATCGTATTTTCGACATAAACGTGGAAAAGAAGCGAAATCAGAAACGAAAAGTGGTTTCACGAAAAAGAAACTATTTCTTTAACAGCATCACTTGCCCACATTTCTTGCAGTTCCTGTTTTCTCCTTTTGCCTTCAGCGCGCACTCGCGGTGGTATTCCTGCTTGCAACTGGGACATATGTACGGATTAGAACCTGCGGGTTGCTTGCAAAACAAGCAAAGACCTTTCGACAAGGGAACGGGGGCCGGAGCTTTAGGTTTTGGGGGTAACTTTGGACCGTTGAGCATAATAATCTCTCAACGTGATGTTTTTTATAGCTTCATCTATCAAATCCTAATGACGCCATTAATGATCGATTCGTCTGAGATTCAATATCTGACCGTTCAAGGCGGGATCGTGGTGTAACTTGCAGAATTCTTCAATCGTACGTTCCAGTCCAATGGGGGGATTCCCCGGCAAAAAACCTCTTCTCGTATTCCCTGAAAACACGATGGGTAGGACACCTTAAAAATCCCCTGAAATTCTTTAATTTGAGACGCGGGAACTTTCCCCGATAATATTATCTATGCTCGGGAGATCTAAATCTTATGGTGGCGCGGCGGGAAATCGTGGCGTTCCTCGACAATCTGTTAGACATTGCCGGGTGGGACAGTTTGGATGCTTCGCGGAATGGTTTACAGGTCTGGGGGCGAGAGGAAGGCACTCTCGTCCTCGGGGCAACGGATGCCTCGCAGGAATTACTCGACATCGCGGGCGAACGCGATACATTCATGGTCATCGTGCACCACGGGTTATTTTGGGCAGACATCCAGCGCGTGGACCAGGTCATGAAGAACCGCCTCAAAAGTCTGTTTCGCCAGGACGTGAACCTATATGCATCGCACTTGCCACTCGATGCCCATCCCACACTCGGGAATAATGCGCAACTCCTGGAAAAGCTCGGCGTCCGCAATTTGACGCCTTTTGGCCTGTATCGGGGACGAAAGGTTGGATTTCAGGGCACTCTTCCCCAAACACACCCATTCCCCCAATTCGGAGAGGATTTCAAACACTTGCTCAACGCAAAAGACGTTGTTATAATGCCGCATGGACCGGACACGTGTAAATCCGTGGGAATCGTGACGGGATCGGCATCATCATCCCTCGTGGCGGAGGCGGCGATGGCAGGCATTGACACGCTCCTCACAGGTGAAGCAGGGCACACGTTCTTCCACCTATCGAAAGAATACCACGTTAATATTATCGCTGGGGGACATTACGCAACGGAAACGTGGGGCATCCAGGCATTATTACGCGCCATCCAACGACAATTTCCCGCCACGGAAACAGAATTCATCTCGTTGCCCACGGGATTTTAATCCTTCCTTGGGATGTTCCCCCATTTTTCGGGTTTGCCCAGATGAATCAAAATAAATAAGGGTATTGATACAACGTACTTATAAACGTTGGCGCGATCAGTGCGGCTTATGGAAGCAAACGAACTAGAAACAAAGCGTGCGAAGGCTGAAGAGTTCCTTGCTGCGGGAAAATTCGAGGACGCTAGGGATATTACAGAAGAAATCTACGCCTACGCGAAAAAATCCAAAAACCGGGACCTCATGGAAGAGGTGGAATATTTCAACATCAACATGGAAGAACAACAACGCAGGTTAGCCAATGCAGGCAAGAAAGTCAAGGCCTTTGTTGTCAGCCCTGAGACACCGGTGGAGGGAGTGGTTGTCGAGGAAGGAGCCGCAGTTGCACCGCCGCCATCTCAGGGTGGGGAGGGCGAGATTCCGTGGGGCAAGGGCATCCTCCGGGAAAAATACCGGTGGACCTTGAGCGGGGGCGAATTCCTTCTCAAGAAAGCGTTTCTGAGTCGGGAGGCTGCCGAGCAGTATTGCGAGCAACAACGTTCATCCGGCAAGAAAAGTCTAGTCGATTTCAAATTGATCACCGTTGTGCGCAAGAACCTCGCAAACCGGTATTGCTTTAATGCGAATGGAGAAACATTTGCCATTTTCGAGCGTTAAAATTTGCATTCTGCTCATCGAATCCAATTTGGTCATCTCAAGATGAAATCAAATTGAAAAAGTTGGAGAAAAAGTCTTCCCCACTTTTGGGGCCACGACAGTTTCGTCTATTCGTCACTTTTTTGGGGCGGTGAACGCTGCTTCGAGGACGTTCAGGTGTTCCAGCAACACCACGTTGGCCTTAGCCTTCGTGTTGTAGTTGTGGCGCACCACATCGATCTGGTATTTCGGCAGAAACCGCTCCACCACCACGTCCGACTTGAGGCAGTAGTACTCGTTCCCCTGCGAATCTCGCAACACCGCCAGGAGGCGCGCGTCCCAGAGCAGCTTCAGCACGGCGTCCACGTTGTCCACGCCCTTCTTCTTGAGCTTCTCGAGGTCGTCCCGGGTGGTGAAGGCCTCGCGCATGAGCTTGAGGGTCTCGTACGCCGGCCCGTCCAGCATCACGCTCAAGAGCAGCTGTGAATCTTCTTCACTTGGCACGTAGGAAGCAAAGAAAGTCTTTGTTTCGGCGAGATACGACTCCGTGAGGGAAGCGGGCAAACCCCGCTGCGCGGTTTCCTTGATTAACCTGGGGACGGGGGCACGGGCTATAAAGATGTCCGCCGTCAAGAATACCAGTTCCGATGGCATCCCCTTCACCGACACCACCTTCACTAACTCCTCCTTCACCAGGCTGTTCAGCGTGCTGTCAATATCCACGAACCCCCCGCGGTACTGGTCCTTCAGCCAGATTTGCAGCTCCGATTTCGTTATCGCCCCTTCGTCCCGCAGCCGTGTCAGGATCATCCGTTTCGCCTCATCGTAGTAGATGATCGCTAGCTTCTGCTCGGCGTTCAGTGAGGGGTAGATCGACACCCGCTGGAATAGCGACGGCACCAGCCGCTTGAACCCGTCCCCCTCCAAGTTGTGCAGGATGATTCGTGAGATGTCTGCCAGTCCCTCCTCGTAGGCGTCCGGGTCCTCGTCCACGTTCAGCAACAGCATAATATAGTACCCTTTCTCCGGCCCCGTGTAGTACGACGCCACGTTCAGCGCCCCGATCATGACCGACACCATGCCCGCTTCCCCGGTGTACTCGTGGGTGCTGTACACTTGCATCAGCGTCTTCTCCGTGATCTTTACCTCGTCCGGGTACTTGGCCACGAGCTCGGCCCCGACCCGCTCGTTCCACCGCATCACCAGCATACCTACGGGCATTTCAGGCCACCTCTTCCTCCGGTTTCCGTTCGCTGCTGGTTTTTGCTCCCGTCTTGGTAGACTTGGGCGCGAATTTGTCTGCAGCAGTCATACCCAGCGATGCATAGCGATTCTCCAGTGCATTACTGATTGAATCCCCGCGGTTTTCGGCGACCGACTCCCGACCGACTGACTTGCCTTTCCGAATCAATATCCGGGTTGCCCTGAGGTCCCGCACGAACTGGGGGACGCGGGCATATTGCACGCCTTTCATAATCGCAAAGATTCCGACCAAGATGCTTGCAGTCGCGATTATCATAATCCAGTAGATTTGCGGGATACCAAACCACTCCGGTGGGGCGATGGCAATGGTGAAGAGAAACTCGCCGCCTTGCGTGTAATTTGCCATCGTGACATAAATCTTGGATGCAAAGTCGATTTGGGTAAAAAGAGCATTGTAAGTCCCCGTGGAAATTACGATGTAGTATTCGCCCGGGGTCGTGTTGCTTGGCGTCATCGTTCGATTTTGCCCGTCAAAGAACAATACAACGGTCGCGCCAACGAGCGGTTTTTTCGCCACAGGATCATAGAGATTCACGGAAATCGTGATGTCCTCGCCTTGTGGGCGCTTCACGGTTTCGCCTTGCGTAAATCCCACCGGCGTCATGACTATGGGTTTTTCAACGATGTAGATGGTGATCCAAGCCTGTCGGAGTACGTAGTTCGACTGCCCAATTCTGACGATGAGGAGGTATTTACCTAGTGGTTTGGAGGCCGTACCAAAATCGAGGTTGTAAATACCATTGCCCGCGTCTGTCAAAAATCCGATGCCCTTATTGCCACTCGGGTCTTGCCAATCGTACCTAGCCACTGCCGCGTCAGGGAGGCCAATCCCTGTCTCTGTCGTGTAATTGAAGTACATGAGCAAGCTGGTCGTGACATTTACATTTACAGTCTCCTGGGCCATGATAGACGGTTGATTGGGCGCCAACCACGTACCGATGTAAGTCTGGATTTCCTGAATCTGGAGCTCAACGGTGGTAGTGGTTGTACGATAATTGTCTTTCCATGCGGTAAACATCAGCGTGTATGTACTCGCGTAGATGTAATCGGTTGAGTTAAGCGTGAGATTATACCAACCAGGGTGTTCCTGTTCCTCAACGAGAACCCCTTGGGTGTCATATCTCTTAAGGTCTTGATACTTTACTAAAGCACCAGGAATCGGATCATTAGCATTGTACGTGTCAATATATCGAATTCGGATGGTCACGTTATCATTCCAATAGATTTGGTAAGAGGCGAGTTCGCGTACAATAGATGTTGTGATATTATTCAGAACAATTAAGCTCTGGTTTGTGTGGGGTGTATACCCCCCCCGTTCAGCCATAATATTCATCGTATAAGATGTTTCCGCGTGAAGCTCTAGCTCCGAAGCATCGCTCGCGAACGTGAAACTATAAACACCAGGGGAGTCCATATAGACGAAACTACCGGTATTAAAAACACCCCGGTCTGTCGATGACAGGGAGTATGTGACCGTGGGTTCATCAATGGGTTTTTCTGCATTTTCGTAAGTATATGTATAGTTAACCGTGACCGTCAAACTATCGCCATAGGTATGGGTCTTGTCTAAACTGCTCGACAGAACATAGAGATGCGTGGAAAATTCTCCTATTTGAACTCCGATACTATGGAAACTCTCATTCGCCATTGGCAAAGTAATAGTACCGACAAAGTCCCCAGTTTCCGCTGTTTCGTTGTAACTAATAAGTCGAGGTTGTCCGAGGACTTCAATCTTAAAGGTAGTATTCGCAATCGATTCGTTGTAGCTCACCCAGTAAAATTCCGCGAGACCATTCACATCCGTGTAGATACTTCCAATTTTTTCTAAGTTATTGCTTACGTTGGTGTAAAAAGTCACGTTCCCTCCATTTATCATCCCTTTCCACAGAAAGTCCGTGGGATCATACTGGCGGAACGTCAGGCTCAGTTTCGTGAGCGAGACATTTTCCACCAGGATATCCTGCGATTTGTCAAGCGTCACGTTGAGTTGCCCCCACTCATATTTGGAAATATTCACTGGGGTTAGATGTTCATAAGCCGCATACGTCAGGTTAACAGTATAACGGCCTTCGGCCAAACGGACAAATTGCGCAACGCCGTAAACATCGGTCTTTAGGGATTGTTTTGCCTCAGGTTGTTGCTCCCAAGTAAAATCCCACCCGTTATTATCAGTACAATTTATAAGCGTGACATTCACATTTGGAGCAAAATGACCGTCCAGATCCTTCACAGTCACTTTTAAATTAAAGAACAACGATTCATTTTGATTCCGATAAATTTCCACTTCCAAGGGATTCTTTAATCCTTGGTAAACGGAATCAACCACACCATGCGCATCATAGCCGGAATCTCCCACATCCTCCTTGAGGAACTCCCAGAAGGTAACTTTTATGTACTTATCGCGGTCATCAATATTCTCGTACGAATAGGTTCCTTTATTGTCAAAGTCCGTCCAGTTCCCGGGCAAGAAGTTCACGACCCCGAGCAAGGTGTCATAGGTCACTTTCCATTTCAAAGACGTTAAATCGAGATATTG
>Ga0299912_10005950_pt1 | contig 10020 bp, 5 predicted proteins | sample RVTome_2_FD_207667 | JGI IMG/M metagenome (GOLD analysis project Ga0299912, IMG submission 207667) | Soil microbial communities from uranium-contaminated site in the Upper Colorado River Basin, Wyoming, United States - RVT95D214 (version 2) ...
GTTGCTGGGTAGCAGCGGCAGAAATTCGGAAGAGCAGGTTGTACAACAAACTCTGGTTGCTGCGCACGACTTCACATAGTGTGGCAGGTAAGGTGAAAGTCAGCATGAAATAAGGCACAGGCAAGAGTAAATCTTGCTGCGCTTCCAACCATTCCTGGGCTTTGTCGTTCTGACATTTGGGACAATGGCGATTGCGGCAGGAATGATAACTGTACTGCATCTCGCCGCATTGAGGACAGGCATAGATCTGCCCACCCAGGGCCTCGGTCCGACACTGTTCGATGGCGCGCATCGCCTGGCGGTGGCTGGGAAGGATTTGATCGGCATACTTTTGGCGATAGGCAGGACCGTACTGGCGAAATATATCGGCTAGTTCTAATCCCACAATCCCGCCACGACGTGATTGACAGCCTGGATCGCCAGATCTTCGCTCGGTTGGGTTAGATGGGTATAGATCGCGGTCGTGTTGGGTGATGCATGCCCCAGATAAAGCTGGATCAGGCGCAAGTTCAGCCCGGCTTCCAGCAGATGTGTGGCATATGAATGGCGCAGGGTATGCACGGTGGCGGGTTTCTGGTTACCGCTGTCCAGAAGTGCACCGTGAAATGCCCGCTGTAGCCCACTGGCATCCATTGGACCTTTAACTGTCTGATGGGATGATGGAAAAATCCACACTGGATCGCGGTGGGTGCCCCAATATTGGCGCAGCATCTCCAGCACTGGTGGGGGCAGCGGCACATAGCGATCTTTGCCTCCTTTCCCGTGGCATACATGCACCAACTGGCGCGCCCCGTCGATGTGGCTGATCTGCAAGTGCAAGCCTTCCTGCAGACGCAGCCCACAGGCATAGATCGTGCTCAAGCATACCCGGTAACGCCAGCGTCGCACCCGGCTTAGGATTTGGCGTACCTCTTCCACGCTAAGCACCACCGGCAGCTTTTTCTCCCGTTGCGGGCGTACCAACGCCAATGTGGCCCACTGCCGCTGCAAAGTGCGCTCATAGAAAAACTTGATCCCGCACAGGGCCAGTGTGATCGTGCTGCGGGCAACCTTCTTGACGTTCTTCAGATACAGAAAATATTGGCGCAGCTCTTCTTCGCTGATCTGGTCTGGCGGCTTGTTATAGTATTCCGCCAACTGGCGCACCGTTTGCATGTAGGATTTCTGCGTCCTATCGGCAAAGCCGTGCAATTGCATATCCTCGATCATCTTTTGACGTAACGTGGTCATCGCTATACCTCCTGTGAAATGGAATTTGAACCTCTTACAGGAAATATAGCCCGGATCGCGGCGGTGTGTGAAGTTTTGAAAGTGTCTGGGGAAAGAAAAGAGCGCTGGCTTTACCTGCGCGCAGCGCTTAGTTCAACAATTAGTATACGGAAAAATTCCGTATATATAGCCCATTTTGTGATTTATACAGAACAGCTATATTATAATAAATCTCTCTCAGCTAATCCACAACATGCGTGCTGAAATGATTATTTGCCAGGCGTTTTAATCCTTGAATGGACCTTGTCGAGCATCGCGGGATCTCGCTCAAATCATGTTGCCTAACTAAACTTATTTGATGAGGTAATATGTATTTTCACCCCTAAAAACACCCGTGTCCGGTAATCACGTGGTTATATATAAGGGTATCGCAGTCCTTCTGTGAAATGGGGGTTAGTCAACAATTGAATATATTCCCCAAGTGCCGATGACCCCACTGGGCATCGCCTCGACACTGGGGAGCGAGGGCAGGTTCCCGCGCAGCCTGCCTCCCGCGTATTTGTGGTGCATCTTATTCCAGCCCACTTCGATTGTAGTGGGCTTTTTTATTTCTGCCAAAGAAAGGAGGTAGCCATGCTCAAAGCTCATATCCTTGCAACATGCTCACATTGTTACGGTGAAGCCCGTCAGCATGGAGGCGAAAATGAGGACTGCCCGGGTCACAGGTACATACGCTATGTTCCATGCCTCCTGGTTTGGTAATAATCGATGAATTAAGTTATTGATCCTTATTGTCTTGTCGATAAAACTGAAAATTGGCATATGCAACCAGAATTTAAAATATGATTCATTATACACGTCCTGGTTTACACCACCATTCCGTAAACCACCAATAAATACCTGCCGTATTTATGAGGATGCTTATTATTACGAGCGCAGTGAAGAACCAAGATGGGCGTTTCCCAATTGCCAGCCCCATCAATAAGATTACAGGTAATAGGAAATCCAATAAATAACGGTATCCCATCTGCCAAGCTCCAGTGTTGTGGTAAAAAAACAGTAAACCAACCGAAAGGATAATTGATGTCCATGCCCCAGCCGTCCACCAATTAAATTTAAAACGCCGGAATATATAAATTAATGCTGGTGTTGTTGCGAAAATACTTATCCCTTCGCGGGTGACAGAAAAGTAGAAACAACCATTGGCTAATTCTATGTGTGGGAATTTTAAGAACATAGCATAAATATTTGCTGGTAGGAAGTGAACGTTGAAAATACCATAAGTTCTAACTGCTTCCATAAGCCAATCTGCACTATTAATGGTCACGTAACCAAAATCGAACCAATTATCAAACCGGATAAAATTGTAATAGAGCAAACCTGTTACTGCCAGACACACTGGCAGGACAGATTGTACTCCCCAGGCTAATAAAGTTTTCCATTGATAAATACTTTTGCCTGTCATGGAGTCCAGATACAATTTCAAGCCAACCAGAAAAGGCCATAAGGTAAAAGCATTTGGACGGGATAAGATGGCGATCCCCAGGCTCAATCCCACCAGCCATGGCGAGGCTTTGTATAATACCAGTAGGGTAGACAAGGTAGTGAAAGTTAATGTCAAGAGCTGGCTGGTATACCACATCTGCCCTTTGATTGCTAGCCACCAATGGCTTGTGCCAAATATGGCTACGGTTATCAATAATAGGTTGCCAATCCGATTAGTTGGAATCACGTTCAGGCTTGAGCTCTTTGTCAATAACTGGAACAACAACATTGCATTGATTGCCCCAATGGCGATGGAAAAGCGGACCATGTTGATATTATCTACCCCCATCACCGCCACAAAAGGCATGACAACGAATGCCGGTAGTGGTGGATTGGGAACATACCATTGCCCATTATAGAAGGTTAGATCGTGTGTGGTATCTGGATTCTCGAGGTATAACCTGCCATGCAAGAAGGAATCTGCCACCATATGCCAATATGACTTTGCCGCTGTATAGTCATTCCTCGCCCATAAAGTCGTGTGTCGGTAGACTGCATAGGTTGATACTCCAATAAATGCCAATAAGAGAAGATAATTGACAATTTTATACCTGCGACTGTCGCGGAAAAATTGGTCATGCAAACCCAATAGAAGACCTAAAATTGCTGGAAGAAAGATGACTCCATGGCCGCGAATCCAAATTTTCCAGCTCGTTACGGCATAGGAAAATAGCACAATATCATAAATGATGATTGTAATTGCAAACAAGATTGACCAACGCAGGGGTGTGAAAAATGGCTTCTCGGAGTCTGCGTATGGATAATTCAACACAACCAACAAGCCGAGCTGAAAAATACATAATTCGATCCAGATGATCACAAATCCAGCCCTCTCAATTAGAGAACGCTGAGTAATAAGTTCGTTTTCCTCTGCCCCTATAACAAGGAGCAAGAAAGCCAAGATTGATAAGAACTGGCTAAATAGCAATGCTAGGCAAAAAAGCATGCCTGACGCCGTGACAATCTTCATTACTTGATGGCTGAGGTTTTGCCACCACAATGGCTGGAGAAGAGCAGACACAGCAAAAACACTGAGTACGATCACAACAGAAATTACCGCCCCAGCTAGTATTAGACGCGATAGTGAATACCCAAAAAGTAAAGCGGATCCGGGTTCAGAACGAACGTTGAATAGGGTAGATAAACCAATCGGCCCCTCAACTGCCATTAACGCAAATAGTATTGCGTTAAGTTTTCTATGAGTGTCATCTGTCAAATGGAGCATGCTTCTCATTAAGCTTATTATAAAGTGAATTTAATGCCTACTTATTTATCTGTGATTATCAACAAGACGGTAAAGCTTGGGAGAAAAGCATTATGTGAATTTGATAACCAACCTGACTATATCGGATTGGGGGATTATTGATGATCGCTCATATATTTGGCATTATCAATACGAAGGAACTAAGTGCTCAAACAACTTTATTTTCGATTGCATGGATAAGCCTTCATTAAATGCGGTTATCACCTTATTTGTGCCTTGCCACATGAGACACGATGCTCTTGGAACCTAGATGTCTGAGATAAAGAAAGCTCCTTGTATGTGAGAAAGTGTTAATCACAATTGGACAATTTATAGTACCACCAGAAAAGAATGTTAATGAAATACTGAATTAATTACCATTTTATTCGCGCCCCCAATTGAAAAACCATGGCTTAACTGGAGATATTTTCTACACCAAGTTGCAAACCGCTCCTCATATGGATAGATAAGCAGGTAGGGGAAAAGGGGGGAAAAGCCGTCTATTACGTCTAAGATGTACCAAAATCACCATCCTGTTCGAGCATATCTGTACCCGAATTGTTCCCGAATTGTTCCCGAATTGTGCCCGCAGTATGAAGCAAGGAGAGGCGACCCGCAGCCCTGTCCGGAGGGTGATTTATCTACAGTTATATTCCTGTGAAAACAAAATGCCCTGTTTTAAGGCGTTTTGGCATTATTCTGTGCGGAAATGAACAATACCCTAATTTATCGCTAATAATTCCGGAACTAATTTCCTGTATACTTCGTAACATAACACCGATAAGTTCGAACACCGGGATGCAGCTGCATGCTCAAGCCCGGTTGAGATGAAGGAAAATGCTAACTGAAACAAACGAAGCCATCCAGGGTCAGCGGCAAAGTTGGAACCTGATTAAAAAGTTAGGTGAAGGGGATGCCGGTGAAGTCTACCTGGTTGAGTCTTTATTGGATAACCAGGCCGCGATCGTAAAGCGTCCCCGCAGAAGCCCCTTCTTCAGCGACATCCTACGCCAGGCAAGCCAGATAACAACAGAAGGCAGTATCTTGGGCGGGCTGCCAAGAGCTGCATTTCCGAAACAGAGCCTCACCCTGAACATTCCTACCCTGATAGATCAAAATAGGTCGGAATACGGTTTAGGCGAGCAGACCTTCATCATCATCGAACAGGCTAGAGGGCTAGACTTGAAGCTGCTAAGCCAGCTCATCCGCTTCGGTCCAGCCAGTATCCAGACTCTACCTGCAAACCCAGAATCCACATTCTTAATTCAACAATGGTCTCTGTTTCCGGAATTTCCAGCGCAGTTATTGGTCCGCATCCTGTTGGGCGTCCTTAATCTTCTTGAGACGATCCATACCACCGAAATTCGTAACGAACAAGGCACGAAGTCCGGTGTGATCTGGAACGATGTCAAACCGGAACATCTCTATTGGGATCCCTTGGGCGTCTGCCTGACGATCATCGATTGGGGCAATAGCCAATTCCTGGAGAGCGATAGCGTTACAATAGACCGCCAATACACTGCCCTGGATGACTTCCGCCAGTTTATACAGGAAATGGGCAGTTTTATTTCGGAAGCCAATCCGGATCTATATACTCGCCTGGAGTGGCCAGAGAACTCAACCAGCGGTGACATCTATGAGCATGTCGTCCAGCCACTTAAGGAAAGACTGGCAGCCCTGCACGAGATTGATTCCGAACATCTGCAAGAGCTGCGCCGACAGGAAATGGATCTGTACGGTCTATCCAGGCCAGAGTTGGAACAGATCATTCAATATGAAGAGCTGCAGCAGCGGTTGGCAGCTTATGGCGAAATGCCAGATAATTTTGGCGCTATCAATTTTATGTTTAAAGCCGCCTATCAAATGGCTGCCGAGTATAGACTGGCTGAGTTTCAAAAAGTGTGTGAAAATGCCACCAGGCCGCCCTCCACTTCTTCCAATAAATGGCAATTGTTAAACGAAATTGCAGCAGTAGCCAGACAAACTGCTGATACGGATGAGCTGACCCAGTCTGCCTACTCGAATGCTTTAGCAGCTGGTGTGGCTGGGGATTGGACTGTGGCGCTGTGGGAATTGTTTGCAAGCCTGGGTAACGGGCCACGACCAGACTGGTGGGATAAAATCAGCCAGGAGGTGCGTAAAGTATGCCTGGATCTTGAACCAGAGGCCATATCTCCTTATACCATGCTCGCTCGACTATATTACACCCTGCAGGCTGAGGTCGCCAGGAAAGGTGACCAACGCCTGCGCTCGGTTGCCGAAGAGATGGGCAACAACGGTCAAGAACTGGATGGATTTCATTGGCAGGCTAGTGAAGAACTAATTACTGCCGTCCGCGAAGAAATCATTAATAAGTGGAAAGAAATCGAACCCTGCCCGCCGAACTCCGGCATCGGTTACACAGCGGTGGACAGCATAATCGATCAAATCGAAGAGCTTTTACCTGGCTCGCGTGAGAAACTTGAACAATCGTTGACGCAGCCGAAAGCCCAGGTCGATCTAGTTTTGAACGCCTGGGAGCAGAAGGATTTCGAGCTAGCCCGCTGCGGGCTTCGCTCGATCCTGGTGTGGGACCCTGACCGCGCTCGCCTGTTCACCGCGGAGAAGGCGATCGGAGCGGCGTTGCAATGGCTAGCACGTGTCCGCAGGGGCGCTGGCAAAGACGAGCCTTTCTATGATTATTTGACCTCGGTCGAGCTGGCAGGACGCACCCTGCGTAACCAGGTTGGGCCCTCGAAATGGTTGGATGGGACTCTAGAGGCTTTTAAACGCTTACGCAGGGGCACGCAGTCGGTCGATCTGATGATTGAGTATCCCAACATCATGGTTGAGCTACCCTGGTTGAATGAATTCCAATCGCGTGAGATCTTGTCTCTGCCGCACGACCATCCCCTCAGCCTGGAAAGAGATAACGCTAGGCATTCACCATCCAATATAACTGAAGGAGTGGTGGAGGGTAAGTTCGGCTCCAACCAGAGTATGGTCCTGGCAGAACCATTGGATACCTGGATGCCGGAAGCACGCGGCTCCTCCGCTCGCGTCTTTGCTGGGAATCTGCGCAACCTTGCTAAACAGCCGCTGTCGTTTGCCTTCAAGATAATGCGACCGGATCAATTGGATTATGCCCTCCCATTATTCATCGAAGAAATCCAGATCCTGACCATGCTGCGCGACGTTCCTGGCATTACGCCCTTAGTGGAATGCGGATTTATCAAGATTGAAGATAGGCAGGCTCTTCCAAGCGATGAAAGTCATGCCTCGGCAGAGGAGCTGTCCGGGCAGGTCATTCATTATGGCGTCGAACAGGCTCAAAATTTCCTGGCTGCTATGGATAGGCAGTTATCTGTAGGGTGGTTGCCATACCTGGCATTGGTGAAACGTAACCCGGAGTACAATTTACTACGTTATTGCGACGCGAGCTACACCCACGGCTGGTTCTTAACGCTGCGAGACAGCTTGGTCCTATCCTTGCAGATATGCGACATCTTACAATTTGCTCATGACCGCAATATTGTCTACCGCGATCATAAAATCTTGCATTATTATTGGGACGCTGATGCTCACGGCGTGACGATGATCGATTGGAACATCGCCAAGCGCCAGCCCCAAGGGTTATCAGAAGCAGAAAAACAGTTCGACCTGGTCCAGTTTGGCGCTCGTGGTCTTCACCATATCTTCACCGGGCGGCCTGCCCAGGGCAGCTTACCGCTGGGACCCAACCGTCCAGAGGACATCGAGAAATCTTCCACTCATTACCCGGTCAACTGGACGTACGATGATGAACGCCTACCTAACCAGCTTAGAACTATACTAGAACAGACACTGAATCAAGGGTATACCCAGGTCCGCGATATCCGGCAGGACCTGATTGGCATCTATCAACAACTTCGTGGAACAGAAAAGAGTTAGGAACGCATTCAGGTACAAGAACGTCTAAAATTATATGAATTCATTTAACGAAATAGAAAAGCGGTATCAAGAGCTCCAAGACTATCCCTCTGCCAGCCTAGTTGATCTACGGCATCTCCTGCTTGATATCGAGGAGCTGGTCAGCTCTCCTGATTACCAGACTCTGGCACTCGACCAGCGTAGTACCCTCCAGGCAGCGCGTAAAGAATTAATGCAGCGCATCCGACAGCAGGAAAATGGAGGCGTAACACCGGCTGAAAATACAAATGGTCAAGGCCAGGAATCCGCCTCCCGACCAGAAGCAATATCCGAGCCGGCGACTGCCCGCCCTGAGCTTGAGCGAGAACACAACCCAGCGGCTGAATCGCAGATGGAGATGGCAGAGAAGCTTTTCTACAGCGGTCGCTATGCTGAAGCCGTGCAGATCTTCGACCGCATCTTACAGGTAGAGCCGAACTGGGAACGGGCTCGCCAACACCGCACGGAGGCCGAAAATTACCTACGCACCGGTTACATCCCGGTCGTAGCCTTACCGGCCGACGCAGCCTCCGCATACGGTAAAGCACAATCCGCTGCCCGGGTGGGACGCTTCGCCGACGCACTGGCGCTATTGGAGAGCGCCCAGAACGCCTTGCATGAGCTGGGTATTCAACGCTGGCAGGAAGGCCAGGACTTCGCTCAAAAGCTCCAGGAAAACATCGACGCCGAAAAAGCCTTTGAAGAGGGGCTCAATCTTTTCCGGCAAGGCAATATTGACGATGCCATTGAAAGGATACAAGCTGCAGTTGGTGCTACCGGCATGCCGAAATACTCAGAGCGAGCCCAGAGTCTCCGAAAAGTCAAAGACAGCTTGCGCTCAATCTACGACAGTTTAAACCAGGCTGAGCTAGATCCTCAAGCCGCCTCGCAAGCGAAGGCCAACCTGGACGCGCTGGTGGTCGAATACGGAGAAAATCCGGCTTTTGAACGCCTGATCGAGCGCTTTAAAGCCATCACGCCGCGCGTCGTAGAACCATTAAAAGAACAGACGCGCGCTCTGAAGAACCAGGCTGAACACGCTACCACACTCGAGGAAGGGCTGTACCTCAACAAGCAAGCTCGCCAAAGTCTGGCACAAATCCGTAACCTGGAAGGTGTAGACGAAAGCCTGGATCGCCTGCAGAGTGAGATCGAGCGCCAACAGCGCACTTATCAGAAATTCGATAACGATTTAATGGCTGCTAACCAGGCCTACGAAAAAAACCCGGCTTGGCCAGCTAATGCCGCTCGCTTGAGCACCGAAGTGGTCAAGCGTTTTCCAATCGATCCGGGCGTGAAAGAACTGAAGCGAAAACTGCGCATTTTTCACCTGAAAGTGTTAGGGATCAAGGCTGGACTTGTTCTGATAGGGATTCTCATCCTGGCTGGCTTGGTCACATGGGGTAACAACAAATACCAGGCTTACATGCTAGCCCAAACCCCCACGCTGACATCGACTGCGACCTCCACGGCCACACTCACCCCTTTACCTACCCAAACACCCACGCTAACCCCCACCTTACTGCCCTCTTTGACCCCCACCCTTACCCCTACCCCAATCGTTGCCTTCACCCAGAGGGATGTGTTTGCTCGGAATGGATGTTACGAAAAATTTACTGCTATAGGAAAGATTCCATCTGGTGCAAGTGTGCGTTTTCTACCAATCGAACGGCGCTTCGATGAATTCAACCGTGAGTGCGTGCTGGTGGAATACCTGACCGATAGCGGCGGAGCTATCGCCGGTTGGGTGCTGACGCTGGATGTGGGGGTTGAGCTTCCACCCATGGCGACCAGCGCGCCGTAAAATACCGATAGAAAGTGAATCTATTTCCATAGGATGCACAGATGCGTTCACATGTGTCTTATTCCAAGAAGCAAGCCCAACGTGTATTGGAGTAATCAGCCTTTTGGTGTATCAAACCACCCACCTGTTGAGATATTCATATCTGGTCCTATATAATCTTGTGTTCAACCTACCCTTGGTTATAATTCTCGCGTTGGCAGCGGCTGGACAAACATTGAACCGCCTGTCTCATTGGCACATGCATCACAAAGAATGGGTGCGGTTAGTCCATGGAGGCGTTGTGGCGGTGACG
>Ga0299912_10005953_pt1 | contig 10018 bp, 11 predicted proteins | sample RVTome_2_FD_207667 | JGI IMG/M metagenome (GOLD analysis project Ga0299912, IMG submission 207667) | Soil microbial communities from uranium-contaminated site in the Upper Colorado River Basin, Wyoming, United States - RVT95D214 (version 2) ...
TAAAATCCGAATTCTCTTTGGGTAAAGCCTTCTCAGTCATGCAATACTCATAGTCATTTTATCGTATAAATTTCAATATCTTGAATTATCTGTATTCTCCGCCGCAATCACCAATTACATCAAAGAGATCGTTTGCTTTTGCAGTTATGCTGTTAATCGATGAAATGTCTTGCGAGTCTAATTTTACATCGAATACTCTGGCATTGTCCTCCCTGTGTTCTGCAATGCCTAGCCTTGCACCGACAATTACTCCTGCAACTTGCGGTCTATCTAAAACAAAACGTGTTGCAACATTTGCAATGCTGCAACTGTGTTTTTGTGATATGCCACTTAACACAGATAACATCTCCTGGAACAACTGCCATCCTCCCCATGCATCTATCATGTTTTTGTATTTTTGTAGACTGGATGTGGCCAAATTACCTCTGTGTGGCTCATCTGCTCCTACATATTTCTCAGAGAAAAACCCTCCAAGCAAAGTTCCGTAGGATAGAATCTTCATTCCGTGCTTTGCAAAAAATGGGGCCATCAATCTGTCCGGTCTTTGGTCTAAAATGGAATACTGAACCTGGTTTGACACTAGATCATACCCGTGCTCTTTCATGATCTTTACTTTCTCTGTATCAAAGTTTGTCAGTCCTAGATGTTTGATTTTTCCTTTACTTTGTAACTTTGATAAATTATTTAGCGCATCAAGATAACTCGCATCATTGTAATCCCACCAGTGAAACTGCAGCAAATCAATACAGTCTGTTCTCATTTTTTTCAATGACTGATCGATATAGTGGGTTACTATGCTGTTGCTCATTGGACCTGGATTTGGAACAAACTTTGTCAGTGCTTGAAATTTTTTCTCTGGACCTATTTTTTTCCTAAACTCACCGATCAAAGATTCCGCAGGACCGTAAATGTCTGCCAAATCCCACGTTGTAAATCCTGAATCTTGATACTTTTCCATGTCCCTAACTGCTAGTTCTGAATCAATCTGACCGTGACCCCCAGCAACTTGCCACATTCCGTTAAGAATTCTGCAGATTTCCAGATCGTCTGCAAGAACAGCCTTCTCAATTGCCATGCATCAATACAATTTTTCTTTGGAATATAGTTTACTTGGCTAATATTGAGTGAAACATTCAGAGCTGTGGAATATTTTGGATCTGGTAAAAAGTGCGGAATTGTTTGCAAAGAGCAAACATGCAGGACAATTCGGAGCAGATGGAACTACACCTTATTCAAAACATCTCGATGACGTTGTAAACAGACTCAAAAGTTTGGGTGTGATTGACGAGCAGATATTTTGTGCAGGGTGGCTTCATGACACAATAGAAAAAACTGAAACTACTTTTGATAATTTGTACGAGCAGTTTGAAAGCGAAATTGCCGTGCTGGTGTCATCTCTGTCAAAAGACATGACACTGACTAGAAAAAAGAGAGAGCAAGCATATGTCATTCAACTCCGAGAATCATCATTCAGTGCAAAACTAATCAAACTCTGCGATATTTCTGCAAACCTGAGTGATCTGAAAAACTATGAGGCATCAAAATCAAAGAAACTACGAATAGTAAAACAACTAAGGAACTATCTGAGTGTTATCAAAAACGATGTTGTTGCAAACAAAGACTATCCCTATACGCAGTCTCTTATAGAAAGTGCCAATGCAATTTTTGTAAAGTTTGGTCAGAGGCCGATATCTGTCCAGGCAAAATCGCAAATTAGCCGCAAATTATTTCAAAAATCTTAAATCCGTAAATTTCCTAGTAAATTCATGAGTGAAACCGAGGATTTTGAAGTTCTAGACAAACTAAACAACAAGTATTTCACCGAGCTCGAGACTTCAGTTCCACATGTACAACAAACATTATTTGATTTACAAAATGAATGCTACAAGTCATGGAGAAACGCAATTACTGCAAATACTTCACTATGCAAAGAATTTCTAAATAGTTCAGGATCAACATTCCCAAAGACTGCACAAGATCTAGTGGAAAATATGAGTGAGGAGGCTCTGAAATTCCGCTCTATGTGCAACAAACTTGCAATATCAAACATTGAATCGATAAAGAATGCCACGAAGGCATGGAATGACAACGCTGATACGTTTGTAGAATTGAACAGAAAAATAATGCACTATTGGCTATCTGTATTTTCTCCAAAAAGAAACTAGTCTAATAACACTACGGCGATTATTGCTACAATACTGACAATCATGGCAATTATCGCATACTTGCTTTTCTCACTCCATCCTTCTTTTACGGTTACCCTCATGATGTATTCTTCAAATTATTTGTATTCATTTATGCCTATTGCTAGTTATCACAGAAATATCTAAATCACTACTATCCAACATCTAATCATCTTGGAACTACCACGCGGAATGAAAGACTTTGAAGGTGAAGAAAACGCAGACATTGAGCACGTCAGGTCTCATTTTAAGAAGTTGTCAAACTTGTACGGATTTTCATTCATGGATCCGTCTCCAATCGAGCTATTGTCAACACTAGAAACAAAGTCTGGCCCTGGAATTAGAGACGAAATTTATTATTTCAAAGACAAAGGGGAGAGAGAAGTAGCATTGCGTTTTGACTTTACAATGGGGCTCACAAGGTATGCGACTGCCCAAAAATCAATGAAACTTCCGGCAAAAATCTCCGCATTTGGAGGAGTGTTTCGATATGATGAGCCACAAAAAGGAAGATACCGATACTTTCACCAATGGGATATCGAAATTTATGGCAAGGCTAGCCTTGAATCGGAAGCAGAAATCATAGAAATTACATCCAGATTATTTGATTCTCTATTGCTCAAGGATATCACAATTGATGTCAATCACAGAAATCTTGTAGAGTCTTACATCAACAAAGTCTTTGATTCAAAAGATCCGGAACTAGTTGCTGATATTTTACGTGCAGTAGACAAGATTGCAAAAAAATCAAAGGAGCAAATCCTGAAAGAATTCCAAGACAAGGGCTATGCAACAGAAAAACTGGAAAAAATTCTGGAATTCTCACAAATCAAAGGCTCTATTGCAGACGTAGAAAAAGCATTTGATGTTTCACAGCTAGAATCTTGGAATGAACTAAAACAATTAATCGACTCGCTAGAGAACAGGGGGGTTTCAAATGTCAGAATCAATTTCGGAATTGTTAGAGGATTGGACTACTATTCGGGCATAGTCTTTGAAGTATTTGATAAAAATTCTACTCTAGGCGCACTGGCAGGCGGTGGACGATATGACACACTGACTAAAGCATTCAACAGGGAAGACATCGGTGCAACAGGAGTTGCAGGCGGGGTTGAAAGAATCATCCTGACAATGCAAGATCAAAAAATAATTTCTAAATTAAATCAAAACAGAGTTGCCGTGCTATACATAAACGAAGAAATGCAAAAAGTTGCTCATTCCATTACGTCGCTGTTAAGACTAAACAACATTCCAACTGATATTGATTTGGCAGGACGTAACATGAAAAAGCAAATGGACATTGCAACAAATGCTAAATTTGCAATAATTGTTGGACCGCAGGAATTAGAAAATGGAAATGTCATTCTCAAAGATATGGTGAACGGAACTGAAGGAACCATATCTTTAGAAAAGCTAACCGAAGATCCAAAATCTATTCTTAATTTAGAAATGCTCTAGTCAACATCATGATCTCAGGACCGCTCGTCATTGATCCTACTACCATGCAATGATTATTTACCAAAATTCCAGACGAGACATATGGGACGCCATTGTTTATGGAGCTCGGCTCAATTTTTACGCCTAGAAAATCCGATATTGTCTTCATTTCTTCCTCGTTTGCTTCTGGATGGATTGCCGCACCAGTCGCATTTGCTACTAGGACAACACCCGTCAGGTTGAACCCTGCAATCTTTTTCTGAAGTACCTCGACTCCCAAAACATCTGATATTGTTTGACAATCTTGTTTTGATAGCAGAGGGGATACAACCGCTCCTTTGTCATTGGCACAGATTACATTTCCAATTGCATTAAATTTGGTATCTAAAACTCCCACTTCCAAATCCGTTTCATCTTTTAGATAATCATATTCATTTTGGTAAGCTGTATTTGGAAGCAATATTCCCTTATTGTTCATTACTGACAACGCACCAATTAATCTGGTATTTGCAATGGCGGTATTGTAAATTTCTATTTTTAGATATTCTGCAAGCTTGTCAGATTTGGTTTGAGCAAATCCCATTGGAACTAGACCGATACTGTCGTTGACTGCAACGTACACTCCAAGGTTTGGTCCTCTATACACATCATACTTGATAATATCCATATCCAGAGTATTGATCCTTGATCGTTATGAACGTAAGGAATTTTCCCTTCATATTTGATCGATTTTCTACTTGCTCGTTCCTATTCGAGCTATCTAGCTTTAAATAATAACTACAAGAAAATTGTATCATGCCAATAGCAGAAAATTTTCCTGAAGGCCTAAAGCCAATGGGAAAAATTAACCTCGATGATGGAAATTTCCATATCATGTGGGGTCCAGGTAAAACGAAAAATACTGACGGCTCACAAACTGAAACGTTAGCAGATGCAGACGTTGTTGCAGCATATGCAGCAAGAGGCGAAGAGCAAGTTCCTCTTGGTGTCAGCGGTACAATGGTTGCAGTAGATTGGGATTCTTGTGTTGCAGACGGTGCTTGCATTGAGGCTTGTCCTGTACAAGTCTTCCAATGGTACAGAACTGAAAAAGATATTCCAGCAAAAGATGTTGTTGGTCAAACCTTTGCCGGTACTGGAAAAGATGTAAAAGACGAACGCAAAGATCTTACAGATAAGGCAGATCCAATCAGAGAACACGATTGTATCTGGTGTATGGCATGTGTTTCAGTATGTCCACCGGCAGCTATCAAAGTTGACCAAGCAAATGTTGAAAAACACGAAAGTGCTGCAAAAACTTTGTAATCTAAAATATCTTGACCTAGAAATTTTTAATTTTTCTATTTATTTTTAAATTTAGTCCCGACTAATTTTATCTAGATTTAAATAATATTCTGAAATAATCAAACCATGGTAGATCTACAAATCCCTGAAGATTTTTGTCACAACGATGTAAAACCAAAAGGAAAAACAAGCCATTCAGATGGTGAAAATTTCCACTATATTTGGGGTGACGGAAGAACTGACGGTGCAGCCTTTTCAAACGAAGATGTGATAGCAGCCTACGAAGCAAGAGGAGAAAAACAAGTTCCTCTAGGAATTCATGGCACTTCTGTCGCAGTCGATTGGGATTCGTGTGTTGCAGCTGGCGCTTGCATGAGTGTATGTCCAGTTCAAACATTCGAATGGTTCAGAACCGAACAAGATATTCCAGCAAAAGATGTTATTGGAAAAACTTTTGACGGTACCGGTAAGACAGAACAAGACGAAAGATTAGATTATACAGACAAATCAATGCCAATCCGAGAACATGATTGCACTGTTTGTATGGCTTGTCAAGAAATCTGTCCAGAAGGAGCAATTCTTATCGAATCATCCAACCAAGAATGGCACGAGAAAGCAGCCGGAACTTACATACTAATGAAATCCGGATCTGAAAACCCTCACGCACACGATTAAAAAGAATTTTTTTCTTTTTTCTTATTTTTCTATTTTTCATCAACAGATTTTAACCGCTATTATCCTAGATTTTTTGCAGAGGTCGCCTAGCTCGGTAGGGCGCGGGCCTTGAGAGCCTGTGTGCGCAAGCATACGGGGGTTCAAATCCCTCTCTCTGCGTTTTAATTTTCTACTCTAGCTAGTTCTGCCAACATTGCAGATAGTTGAATTTCAGAATTTGCTCCAACTAGTATTCTGTAATCATACTTGGCAATTATTTCCAAAATGTCTGCCAATTTTTCATGTTTTGATTTGAACACTGCGGAGTTGATGTATTTTAGAAAATCAGATTCAGACATTCCATAAACTTTGATTAGCTCAATCATTTTTTCTCTGGCTTCTAGAACTTTTCCGGCAAGTGCAATTTTTAGAACTTCATCAACATCACTTGTTTTAGTCAATCCGGCTGAGGACTTTACATTCTCTTCTGTGATGTCTCCAATACTGGCAGTTGCCTGCATTAGGTTGATTGCGTGTCTCAAATCACCTTCAGAATATTCATAAATTGCTTTGAGTCCCTTTTTCTCCGTCTTTACTTTCTCTTTTTTAGCAATCTCTTCCAATCTACCGACAACGTCTTCTTCAGGAACGGATGTGAACTTGAAGGTAGCACATCTGCTTTGAATCGGGTCTATGATTTTTGAAATATTGTTGGCAATGAAAATAAATCTGCAAATCTTTGCAGTATCTTCAATAATCCGTCTTAGAGCAGTCTGTGCATCGTTTGTCATCTCGTCTGCTTCATCTAAAATTATAATTTTGAATGGGACTTCATCCATCCCTGCAAATCTTGAGAACTTCTTCACTTTCTCTCTGACCATTCCAATCCCTCTCTCGTCAGATGCATTTAGCTCTAGGGTATAGTCTCTGGCATACTCTCCTAAAATTTGTCTTGCAACACACAGTGCTGTGGTAGTTTTTCCGACTCCTGCAGAACCTGAAAACATCAAGTGTGGCATATCTGTTGGATCTTTGATCAAAGCTTCCAAACTGCCAATAATTTCAGTTTGATTCACAATTTCAGAAAGTTTCATTGGTCGATACTTTTCTACCCACATTCCAGTTGCAGTCATGAGTATCAAAGACTAAATCCCATTAATAAATCCGAATTGGTTATTGTGTCATGCTACACCTTAAAATCAAATCTAACATAATTGCATGCGATCAGCCTGAAATTAATTAGGATCAATTGATCTCACTATATTGTTAAGAGAATTGATCGATCCGGTACTTGAGGGTCTAAATCAGAATAAGTGATCTCAAATGGAAATAGACAAAGTAGAAAAAGTGCATTCAATTGGATACCGCCTAAAGGATGCCAAATTTACGATTAATCAAGATTTCAAGTATAACGTTGCAGGTATGAAAATTGAGGGCACCCAAGGTGATACAAACAACATGCCTCAATGGATAGGGAAGATTCTCTCAGAGAATAAAATAGGAACGCTAATTTCCCCAGACATGATTACTCAACTAAAGCAGGCACTGTCCAAAGAAAAGATGGTTGGCGAATACCAAATCTCTACGCTTGATCCCCACTTTTACATCCGGCTAAAAGAATCAATGAAGGAATTAAACCGTGATGATTTTGATAAAGTTGAAAGCATGATGTTGGAATTATTCAGAATGAGAAGAGGCAAACTGGTAAAGATTGCAGATTCTATCAAACTAAATTCAGAACTATACAACAAGATAACTGTCGAAGAAAATATTTTCTATAAAACTATCCATGACAACAGTGTAGAGTTTGAAAAACAGATAAGAGGAGAACAAAATGAGTAGCACTCAAACCAGCACGTTTACCGATTCTGCTTTATCCGATAAAGTAAAAGAGTTCCTAACTAGATTCAAGGACAGGGATGGCACATACAAGTATGTAGATGCAATCGACGAGATGATGCCAAAGAATGCAAAATACATCATTGTTGATTACAACGATTTGGTAGTAGAGCCACAAATTGAAGTGATATTTTCTAAAAATCCTGACAGGCTGTTTGATGCATTTGGAAGAGCAATCAAAGAAGCGCTACAAACAAGATTTCCAGAATATGCGGAAAAAATTAAAGACGAAGTTCGTGTAAGACTAATCAATTTCCCACTGGAGAGAAGTCTAAGACAAATCACCGCTGAAACCATTGGAAAGATTACAAGTGTTTCGGGGATGGTGGTAAGAGCATCCGAAGTAAAACCCCTTGCAAAAGAACTAGTCTTTGCATGTCCTGATGAGCATCAAACAAAAGTAATTCAACTAAAGGGAATGGATGTTAAAATGCCTATAGTTTGTGATAATCCAAGTTGTAAAAACAGAGACTTTGAGTTAAATCCTGAAGCCAGCAAGTTTATTGATTTTCAGATACTTCGATTACAAGAACTACCAGAAGATCTGCCTCCAGGACAACTACCCCACTATATCGATGTCACAATTAGGCAGGATTTAGTGGATAATGCGAGGCCTGGCGATAGAATTATCCTAACTGGTGTAGTGAGAGTGGAACAAGAATCCATTGCAGGCGTTCAGAGAGGACACAGTGGATTGTACAGGTTAAGAATTGAAGGTAACAATATAGAATTTTTGAGTGGACGTGGTTCTAAGACTGACAGAAAAATTGGCAGGGAAGAGATTTCACCTGAGGAAGAAAAACTAATCAAGTCACTTAGTCAAAGTTCTGATGTCTATCAAAGACTAATTGATTCATTCGCTCCCCATATCCAAGGCCAATCATTAATCAAAGAAGCTATTCTGTTGCTAATTGTAGGTTCAAACCAAAGATTACTTGGTGATGGAAGTAAGATTAGAGGAGACATTAACGTATTTCTGGTTGGAGATCCTGGTACCGCAAAATCTGAGATGCTAAAGTTTTGTGCAAGGATTGCACCGCGAGGTTTGTACACCTCTGGTAGGGGCTCTACAGCTGCAGGTCTTACAGCTGCTGTAGTTAGAGACAAGACGGGAATTATGATGCTAGAAGCTGGCGCAGTAGTATTGGGCGATCAAGGCCTAGTAAGTATAGACGAATTTGACAAGATGAAACCTGAGGATAGAAGTGCGTTGCACGAAGTCATGGAACAGCAATCTGCCAGTATTGCAAAGGGTGGCATTGTAGCTACACTAAATGCGAGAACTTCAATTTTAGCTGCAGCAAATCCAATGTATGGAAAATATGATCCTTTCAAAAATATTACAGAAAATGTCAATTTGCCAATCCCATTACTTACAAGATTTGACTTGATCTTTGTAGTTAGAGATATCCCATCTAAAGAAAGAGATATCAAAATTGCAAAACACATTATTCAAAGAAATACATCGCAAGGTACAGACAAAAAATCTGTCATTGAAGTTGATTTACTAACAAAATATCTATCATATGCAAAACGTGGTGTACCGGAGTTGACACCCGAGGCTGAAGCCAAAATTCTTGACTACTATCTGCAGATGAGAAATGTAGAATCTGAAGAAATGATTACAGTTACTCCCAGACAATTGGAGGGAATTATCAGACTTTCAACTGCTAGAGCAAGATTGCTCATGAAAGACAAGGTAGAGGAAGAAGATGCTGAGCGTGCAATCTTCCTAATTCAGAGCATGTTACAAGATGCAGGAGTCGATGTCAACACTGGAAAGGTAGATCTTGGTGTGCTGCAAGGAAAACCGAGAAGTGAGGTCTCAAAGATGCAGTTGTTCATGGATGTTCTCAAAAGTTTAGAAGGTGACAACAAGGTCCCAGTAGAAGAGAGAACTTTTGTCCAAGAGCTGGTAAAGAGTGAAAAATTCACAGAAGAAGATGCCAGAAACTATATCCGAAGAATGCTCAGGGAAGCATCTATTTATGAATCAAAACCCGGTCACTATAACCGAGTATGAATATAGATAAACTAAAACTCCCTGAATCTGCAATCGAATTTCTAAAATCACAAGGCTATGAAAAATTATATCCTCCACAAGCTGATAGTGTAAAGTCTGGATTATTAGATGGAAAAAGCGTTCTTGTATCAGCTCCTACTGCAAGTGGCAAAACTTTGATTGCAATGCTTGCAATAATGAGTTATTTATCTAACAACAAGGGCAAAGCAATCTATCTTAGCCCATTACGAGCGCTAGCAGCTGAAAAGTTTACAGAATTTAAAAAATTAGAAAAAGTTGCTTTAGGAAACAAAGTAAAGGTTGCAATATCTACTGGAGATTTTGAAAACATTGAAAAAAATCTAGAGACCAGTAATCTGTTAATTTTAACAAATGAAAAAATGGATTCTATCATTAGGCACAATGCTGAATGGGTTGATGAAATTGGATTGGTGATTTCTGATGAAGTTCATTTGATAGGAGATGAAAGCAGAGGTCCTACACTTGAAATGATTCTAACACAACTCAAACTATTGGAAACAAAGCCTCAGATTGTAGG
>Ga0299912_10005954_pt1 | contig 10017 bp, 12 predicted proteins | sample RVTome_2_FD_207667 | JGI IMG/M metagenome (GOLD analysis project Ga0299912, IMG submission 207667) | Soil microbial communities from uranium-contaminated site in the Upper Colorado River Basin, Wyoming, United States - RVT95D214 (version 2) ...
CGGATCCTTTCAGTTCCGCGCCACGAAGGTGGGCAAGGATACGGCGCTGTCGAATATCATCCGCATGGTCAAAGATGCCCAGGCAACCAAGGTCCCCATCCAGCGCATCGTGGACCTAGTATCCAGCTACTTCACTCCAGCGGTGATCATCCTGGCCATAGCGGGATTCGTGATCTGGTACAACTTCGGACCCCAGCCGCCTCTGGTCTACGCGCTGATCATCGCGGTGACCACGCTGATCATCGCCTGCCCCTGCGCTCTGGGCATGGCCACGCCGATGTCGCTGACCACGGGAATCGGTTTGGGGGCGGTAAACGGAATCCTCATCCGCGGCGGGGAGTCGCTTCAGACGGCCAAGGAACTGAAAACCATCATATTGGACAAGACAGGTACCATTACCTATGGCAAACCGGCGCTTACAGACATCCGGGCCATCGGCATCGACGAAACGGAGCTTTTGCGGCTGACGGCGGCTGTCGAGAAAGGCTCGGAGCACCCCCTGGCCGCGGCGATCGTCGAAGCAGCCCAATCACGAGGGATCGAGATCCCCTCCACCGAGACCTTCAACGCCATCCCCGGTCATGGCGTCGAAGCATCCGTGGAAGGTCGGAGCCTGCTGCTGGGCAATCTGCGGCTGATGGAGCAGAAAGAGATCGCCGTGGGAACCCTCGCATCGCAGGCACTGCGCTTCGCGGATGAAGGGAAAACCCCGCTATATGTGGCACTGGATGGAGCGCCGGCGGGCCTGCTCGCTGTCGCCGATACCGTGAAGCAAGATTCAGCTCGGGCGATAGAGGATCTGCGGCGAATCGGAATCGAAGTAGTGATGATCACGGGCGACAACGAGCGGACGGCGCGGGCGGTGGCCAAACAGGTGGGCATCGAACGGGTGCTCGCCGAGGTACTACCCCAGGACAAGGCACGCAACGTACAGAGGCTGCAGCAGGAAGGAAAAAAGGTGGGGATGGTCGGGGATGGGATCAACGACGCTCCGGCTTTGGCACAGTCGGATGTCGGCTTCGCGATCGGCACCGGGACTGATGTAGCGATCGAAGCCAGTGACATCACCCTCATCAAAGGAAGCCTCCAAGGGGTGGTCACCGCCATCCAGATCAGCCGGGCAACGATGAGGAATGTGTACCAGAACCTTCTCGGCGCGTTCCTGTACAACACCCTTGGCATCCCGATCGCGATGGGCCTTCTCTACCCCTTCTTCGGTATCCTGCTTTCGCCGCTCCTGGCGGCTGCCGCGATGTCTTTCAGCTCGGTGACCGTCATCAGCAACGCGAACCGCCTGAAGCTGTGGAAAGCGAAAGGAACGCGCGCATGAGCGTGGATCGAATCATCGTGACCCTGGGCGGCCTGGGGGCGATCGCCTTCGTCGTCTGGTTTTTCTGGCTCGGCAAGCGCAAAGCCTCGAGGGCTGCCCTGGCGGCCTCGGGGATGCAAGAGGCGATGATTGTGGTCCGTGGCGGCTACACGCCCGACCTGATCGTCGTAGAGCATGGCAGGCCCGTGCGGCTGAAGTTCCGTCGCGAGGAGACGGCCTCCTGCTCGGAAATGGTCCTTCTGCCCGACTTCCATAAATCCGCTGCGTTGCCCCAAGGCGAGGTGGTACCCATCGAGTTTCTTCCGGAAAAACCGGGGGAGTACGAGTTTCACTGCCAGATGGGCATGTTCCGTGGGAAGCTGGTCGTGGAATGATGCCAAAAGCGCCGTCGCGCAGCAGCATCTGGTTGGCTCTGCCATCCGTTTTTCTTATCACCTACGCCGTTTTGACCTTCGAGATCGCCCTCACGCGGATCTTCTCCGTGATGCTGAGCTATCATTTCGTATTCGCGATTGTGTCCGCAGCCCTTCTAGGTCTGGGGGTCGGCGCGATGCTGCTGAAGCGATGGCGCGAGATGCGGATATCCTCCGCTTTTCGACTTGGGGCCATTCTATTTCCGCTCCTGATCGTTGTCTCCGTCCTTTTGATCATCACCTTGCCGCAGGTCACCTCTATAGGCTTCTGGATCTATTTGGTGCTGGCTGTTCTGCCGTTCGGAGCGGCGGGATTCGCCGTCTCCGGCATCTTCCAGCAGTTTGCGGACAAAAGTCCCTTTCTCTATGGGGCGGATTTGTTGGGAGCAGCCCTGGGAGCGCTGACCATCGTGCCGCTCCTCGACACTTTCGGAGGGGTGAACGCTGTGTTCTTCGCCGCCTCCGCGGCAGCGCTCGGTGCGCTTCTGCTGGGTTTCTCCAGCGCTAGGTTTCCAGCACTGGCATTGAGCGCCTTCCTCCTCGTCGCCGCGTCTCTTGCCGCGTTCACAAGCTTCAAAATACAGTTCATCGTTCCGGTGACCAATGACCAGTACAAGGAAATGTACAGCATGCTCAGCAACCCTGAGTACAAGGCTGAAATCGTGGAAAGCCGTTGGAGCTCATTCGGCCGAACGGACCTGGTGAAAAGCGAGCTCTTCCCCAACGAGATGACCCTCTTCGTGGACGGCGCAGCCCCTTCCACGATGTACAACCTGAACGCAATCCTGAAAAGCCCGGAAGAAACCGCCCACTTGACCATGCATTTCGGAGAGTTTTTCCCGTTCTTTCTTCTTGGCGACGAGGAAAAAAGGAACGCCCTGATCATCGGTCCCGGCGGCGGCCGGGACGTAGTCGTGGCTATTCTCGGCGGGGTCAAGTCGATCACAGCTGTAGAGGTAAATCCCGATGTCGTCAAGATCGTGAGAGATTATCCGGACTATAGCGGCGGCATCTATTCGAGCAATCCCAACGTCCAGGTGGTAATCGAGGAGGGAAGGAATTATGTCCGCAAAACAGACCAGCGGTTCGACCTGATCATGCTTTCCATTCCAGTGATCCGAAGCTCGCGCAGCGTCGAAGGCTATGCCCTGACCGAGAATTACCTTTTCACCGTAGAGGCCTTCGAGGACTACTTGAGCCGCCTCACGCCGCAAGGCCGGATAATTATCGTGGTGCATAATAACGCGGAGCTCTATCGGATTGTCTCTTTAGCCGCCGCAGCGTTGGGCAAAAGGGGCAGCACCGAGGCGGAGGCATTGAATCATATCTACACGGTCGGCTCCGACATGAAGCCGGCGATCGTCATCAAGAACCAGCCCCTCACAGGCGCAGAAGCGATGCAGGTCCATGATGCCATGCACAGAATGGGCTTCGACAAGGGAGCCTTTTTCATTCCTTATGTGAAGCAGGCTGCGGTCAGACCCATCGATCGGATCGGGGAGGGCCAGGAGCTGCGAATGTTCGACCAATTTCTCGTCAACGTTTCCGAAGGGAAGCTGAGCCTGGAAAAACTCGCGCATTCGGCATCCATCGATATCGGGCCGGTGACCGACAACCGGCCGTTCTTCTACAAGTTCGAGCGCGGGCTTCCCAAGCCCTTCGGCACGTTCGCCTTCCTGATCGCGGCCGGTCTTGGACTGCTGGCCCTTCTCGTATTGCGCCGCAGTACGCGCAACGGCGATCCTTCAAGCTTCAGTGCAGCGCTGATCCAATGGCCCGGATTGAAGCTCTTTCTGCTGCTGTTTTCAGTCCTCGGCGGTGGCTACATGCTGGTGGAGATCGCTTTCTTCCAAAAGCTGATGTTGTTCATCGGCCAGCCCCAGATGGCCTTGACGGTCCTGCTGTTCTCCCTGCTCTTGGGCGGGGGCCTAGGCAGCCTGCTGAGCTCGCTGATACGCAAGCGCACCGGCAGAGCGGTTGCTTTCATTTCACTGGGGACCGCAGTACTGGTGGCCCTCTTTTCCTTGTTCTTCCAGCGGTTCTTCGAGTTAGGCCTTGGCCCGAGGGCTACGGCCGTGGCAATCCTCTTTCCTTTGGGTTTCTTGATGGGGTTCCCGTTCCCCCTCGCCATTCGGCAGGTCGCAGCGCTCGGGATGGGAGCGCAGATTCCGGTCATGTGGGGGGTGAATGGCATCGCCTCCGTCCTAGGGTCCGCATTGGCAATGATCGTCGGGATGTTGATTGGCTTTTCGTGGGCGCTGCTGTTGGGGGCGCTTCTGTACGTCCTGGCTGCTGTCCTGTTCCTATGTCTGCCAGAGGAGAACAAGCTCCTCGCTGCGAAAGCCGTGGCCTGATGAGGTGGGTAAGCAAATGAATCGGCATTTGTTCTGGATGGTCATAGGGTGCCTGGCGCCTCTGATTGTCATCTTTCTTCTGCCAGTAATCGGCATCAGAGGCACCTGGCCGCTGGCGATCGGCCTCGGAGCCATGTTTGTCATTCACCTTTTCATGATGCGAGGGCATCGAGAAGAAGATGATGATCAGGAAGATCAGGAAAGGGGAACCCATGGGCACCATTAGGGTGAAAAGGCTGGGCCTCGCCGCGGGGGTAACCGCCGCCATTGTTTACCTGGGGTGCGCGCTGGTCATGGCCGTTGTGGGTCGTGACGGGGTCATCCTCTTCCTGAACAGCCTGTTCCATGGGCTGGATGTGTCGGCTCTCATCCGCATGAATGTTTCCTGGTGGGAGACCCTGATCGGGGCCGCGGAAGTATTCATCCTCGCCTGGCTCATCGGGGCAGCTGTTGCCTCGATTTACAATTTTGGCGCGAAGAAAGGGCGAGCTCGTGCGAAATGACAGCCGGCAACGCACAATTGCCCTCCCGGTTTCTCTAGGCGCCTCTGCAGCGGTGGCCATCTTTGCGGTCTACCTGGCCATAGTGGCGCTGGCCCAGGGCTGGACGCAGGCGATAGAGCTGCTCGGTCAGGACTGGTACCTCGTAACACCTATCAGCTTGAGTTTTGGGGTACAGGTTGGCTTGTACACATACCTGCGGCGCATTATCCGGGACCGGTCACGCGCGACAGGAGCGATTACCGGTGCAAGCGGAGGCACTTCGACGATGGCCATGGTGGCTTGCTGCGCTCACCGGGTCGCCGACCTGCTCCCGTTTCTGGGGCTGAGCGCCGCAGCCGGATTTCTCGCTGCGTACAAGACCCCGTTTATGATCATCGGGCTGGCAGTCTCCCTGGCGGGGATCTTCCTGATCTCTCGCAGGATTATTAGGTACCGAGCCCAGCACTTGCGCAAGGAGTTTGCATGAAACGATTGGTTTTGATTCTCGTCGCGGCCCTTCTATCGGCCGCCCTGGCATTTGCGCAGGCTGGCGGCAGCCTGAAGCGCATCCTGCGAACCGGCGGCGTTACGGTCAGGGTGACCCCGACCAACCTTTCGGACGCGAGTGCCGCTACAATTGATTTCAAGGTGGTTATGGATACCCACGCGGGAGACCTGGGCTTTGACTTGACGCAGACCGCTGCATTGTGGGGAGAGACTGGGCCGGTTTCGCCGTCGGCCTGGAGCGGCGGCAGGGGGGGACATCACCTGGAAGGGATACTCTCTTTTCCCGCCAGTGCGCTCAGGAGGCCGGGTCCTCTGACGCTGACCCTGAGGGATGTGGGTGGTGACAAAGGGCTGAGCTTCGTATGGGAGATCCCGGTCGCGGCGACCGGCAGGGCCGTTCGAGTGGCTGTGGAGGGGGGGTTCTACACCAATATCTCCCCAATCCAGCTGCGTGAAATGTTGAAGAGCAAGGACTTCTTCCTGGTCAATACCCATGTACCCTACGAGGGAGAACTGGACCGAACCGACGGTTTCATCCCTTTCGACCAAACTGCCTCCAGGCTCAGCGAGTTTCCTGCCGAAAAGACTGCGAAGATCGTATTGTATTGCCGCAGCGGCCGCATGTCCGATATCGCGGCCCGCATCCTGGTGAAATCGGGATTCAGCAATGTCATCAATCTTGAGGGGGGCATGATCGCCTGGGAGAAGGCTGGATTCTAGAGCGGAAGAACCCCAGGTTGATTGCCGAGGAGGTTTGGGGTGAGAGAATTGCGGGAGACGCCAGCCGAAACCGGAACTGTGCTGCGCGTCGCGCCGGGACGGGCCTGGGTACGTTTGGCAAGGAATGAGGCCTGCTCCGCCTGCAAGGGTTGCGCCATCGGCGCTGGGCTTTGTCGGGCTTACCTGATAGGCCGTCGGCGCCGTGGAGGGATAGGAGTTTTCATCGTTGCGGAGATCCTTCATAAGAGGGCCCGTCCAAGATGAGAAACCTCTCCTGCCTGCCGCAGAAAGGTGAGGTGGGAGCCATGCTGGTAGAGCGATCTGATCGTCTGGTACGAGGGCGAAGCGCAGGCGGATTCGACTGCAGATGTAGTCTCAGGCTTTCAGCTCTGCTACGACAAGCCGGGTCAGGAACGGGCGCTGAGCTGGCGCAGGGAAGGCGGATTCAGCCATGACCTGATCGACGCAGGCGAGATTCCGGGCCAAGCCAATATGAACCCGGTGCTGGAACCCGGTGGGGAGCTGCCGGAGGCAGTGGTCGCGAGGTTCCGCTCCAACAGCCTCGAGGTGGGCTTGTCCATTCAGGACCTGGTGCGCACAAAGTTGGGCGAGTATCGGAAAGCCTGCCGCAGGAGAGGCGCCGGTCGGGCCGCAGGTTTAGTACGAAGCTAATCGTGGGTGAAAGGCGCGAAGGCGTGAAACTAGGATCTCGCGCAGGTTCCTCAGACAGTTGGGCCAAGTGGCCTCTGGTACCCCTCCTGGCCGTCATGGCAGTTCTCTTGCTGGCGGAGCATCGCGCTCATATTCCTGGTGTGCTGCCGTACATTCTCGGCGGCATTGGCGTGCTCACGGTGCTGGCTCTGCTTCTTGCGACTCACCGGGGCGGCGGGCGGGGGGTGAAGCGGTGAGCCAACCTCGCGCCTACGGGCTGTGGGTTCTAGTCATCATCAATACGCTCGTTTTCGTCCTCTTTGCCTTGAGCTTCACGCGGCCTAGAAGCAAGCGCGATTGGCGGTCCTTCGGAGCCTTTGCGGCCTTCCTGGTGGCTCTCTTTACGGAGATGTACGGCTTTCCCCTGACCCTGTATTTGCTTTCCGGTTGGCTGGGAAGCAGGTTGCCCGCCCTCCAGCCTTTTTCCCATAACACTGGTCATCTTTGGCAGGTGCTGACGGGCATGGGGGGAAATCCTCACCTCAATCCCCTCCACTGGCTCAGCGAGGTGGCAATCCTGGGCGGCTTCATTCTAGTGGGAATATCCTGGAGCGTTCTTTTCAAAGCCCAGCAGCAACACACGGTGGCTGCCACCGGAGTTTATTCGCGGCTGCGGCATCCCCAGTACCTCGGTTTCATCATTGTCATGGTAGGCTTCCTCCTCCAATGGCCAACGATACCCACTTTGGCAATGTTTCCCGTGCTGGTCTGGATATATGTACGGCTTGCTCGCCGCGAGGAAAGGGAAGCCCTGAAAGAATTCGGCGAGGAGTATGCCCAATACGCCCGGGGCACGCCTTCCTTCTGGCCCCGGATTGGCGGCCGGCGCAGCAGTGCACGGCCCGCGCAAGGCGCTGCGGAAGGAGCAGAAGCCCGAAAGAAGCCAGCTCCACCCAAGCCTAATTAGGAAGCAGGCTGAAATGGAGAAATCATGGAATGCCACGAAATAAGAGCAGAGGTTCTATCTCCGGGTGCAGGACGGGGCCAGCTTCGTTTTCTGAAATTGACATATCGGGCCGCAGCGCGGATCCCGGGAGGACCGACGTCAAAGGCGGGTGATGAAATCGGAAGGTTGGAGCGGGCGATGAAGGAGGTGCTTTCGGAGCTGGAGCTTGCGACCGAGTTTCTGCAACAGCAGGAATTTAAAGTGGAGGCGGCTATTCTGCAAGCTCACGTTCTGCTGCTCCGGGATGAGGAGCTGCTGGATCAAGTGAGAAACAGCATCCTGATCAGCAATTTGACTGCCGAGGATGCCCTGGAAAGCGCGATGGAGCGAATGTTCATAGCGCTCAAGTCCTCGGAAAGCGCCCTGTTGGCCGAAAGAGCTGCGGACCTGAAGGATCTGCGATTGCGCATAGGAATGAAGCTGGCGGAAGGCGCAACGGATGCAATTTCACCAGGAGTTGCGGACTGGAATCAAGCGGTAGTGGCTATGGAGGAGCTTTTGCCCTCCAGTGTCCTGGCGGCTTCGAAAGCCGGAGTTCGAGGTTTCGTCGTGGACAGGGGGACCCAACTATCGCACGCAGCGATCATGGCCAGGTCTCTCGGCATCCCTGTGCTGAAAATCGCCAACTTGTCGAGGATCGAGCATAAGAAGGGGGCCGAGGTACTGGTGGATGCGGTGAATGGCAGGCTGGTGCTGGAACCTTTGGAGCAGTCGGAAACGGAGCTACCCATCCGTTCCGCCTTCCAGACGCACGCGCACCTCCTTTTGCCCGTCCGAATCTGGCTGAATGTGGATGATGCCGAGCAGTTCGATAGTGATTTGCTGGAAGCGGCGAGCGGCATCGGCCTTTACAGGACGGAGTCGCTGTTCATGAAGAAACGGCAAGACTTTCCAACCGAACAAGAGCAGATGCGGGTGTATTCCGATCTCTTTTCTCGATGCCGCGGCTTTCCCGTGACCGTCCGCACCGTAGATATCGGCGGCGACAAACAGCTAGGGCACTTCTATCTGGGTCCTCAGGCCAACCCATACCTGGGTTTACGGGCTCACCGGATCTACCGCTTTCACCCGGAGCTTTTCATTACTCAACTCAGGGCCATTCTGAGAGCTGCCGGGGAGATGCCGGCTTTGCGCCTGCTATTCCCGATGATAGAGGGTTTGGACGAGCTTCTGTTCATCGAGGAGCTGGCCCAAGAAGCACGGCAATCCCTGAAGCGCGAAGGATGCGCTTTCCAAGAGAACTACCAGTCAGGGATCCTCGTGGAGGTTCCGGCAGCAGTGTGGAATCTGCCAGCTCTACTTCCCCACGTAGATTTTCTCTCCATCGGCACAAACGACTTGCTGCAATACTTCTTTGCCGCCGACAGAAACAATGCGAATGTTAGCGGGTCTTATCAACCGGAAAACCCCGGTTTCCTGAGGATGTTGAAGCTGATAGTTGCCACCGCAGAGGAGCATGACAAAGCGCTGATGTTGTGTGGGGAAATCGCCGCGGACCCTGATCTGCTCGCCTTGTTGGTCGGACTCGGGATTGAAAACCTGAGTGTCGGGATTCATGCCCTGCCCCGAGTTTCCCAGTCGCTCTCCGTGTTGGCCGTGGACTCCTGCCGGCTCCTTGCGCAGGAATGCCTCGGCGCCTCCACAACCGCGGAGGTTCGGAAGATACTTGCGGGCTCTGCTCCCAGGCTGGGAGTATCGGAGAGCTCACCGTTATCGAACGGATTCGAGGCACTGGATCCGGTCTGTGGCATGGTGATAGAGACGAAAGACTGCCCCTATGCTTTCACCTGGTCGGACCAGCAATACCTCTTTTGTTCAAGGCAATGCCTGAATAGGTTTATCGCCAAGTGCAACCATGGCCAAGCTGTTGTCGGATAGGGGAAAGCACAGGGTTGGGCATTAACGTATGGCCGCAGGGGTTTCTTAGTAGTTATATTACCAGAACAGTAAAGAATGGAGGAAGCAATGAAGCGTGTGTTATCTATCTTATGGGCTGTCCTTGCCCTGGTGGCGACCTCGGAGCAGCTCTGGGGGCAGATGCCTGGACACGGGGAAGGCATGATGACGCCCTCCGGGGCCCCGGAGGGTTTCGAGCGCTCCACCGCGGGGCTGGCTGCAGCCTTGAGCTCACGCGAGATCATCCTGAAGGACAAGGCGGTGTTCGAGCTGACCGCGGCACCGGTGAGCAAACAGCTGTCGGGAAGAACCCTGCGCATGTACGCCTACAACGGCAGCATCCCGGGGCCGCTGCTGCGGGTGAAGCAAGGCAGCACCCTGACCGTGCGCTTTTCCAACCGCCTGGATCTGGACTCCTCCGTGCACTGGCATGGGCTGCGTGTGGAGAACGCCTCTGACGGTGTGCCCGGCGTGACCCAAAGCCCGGTTCGGCCGGGCGATGGATACACCTATCGCCTGCGCTTCCCGGACGCTGGGCTGTTCTGGTATCACCCCCATCTGCGGGAGGACGTGACGCAGGAGTTGGGCCTCTACGGGGGGATCCTGGTCGAGCCTTCTGCCAAGCCCGGGCAGCCGGGAGGCTGGCCGGTGATCGACC
>Ga0299912_10005955_pt1 | contig 10017 bp, 9 predicted proteins | sample RVTome_2_FD_207667 | JGI IMG/M metagenome (GOLD analysis project Ga0299912, IMG submission 207667) | Soil microbial communities from uranium-contaminated site in the Upper Colorado River Basin, Wyoming, United States - RVT95D214 (version 2) ...
CCGTATAAAACCTTAAAAAAACAATAAAAAAGATACGAGAGGAGAAAATATGGAAATGACGAAGAAGAGAATCCCTCCGCTCGCTCTGATAATCATTGCGCCCGTCATAGCTGCTATGCTTAATCTAGTTGCAGCTTCTTGTTCTGCCCGCCGGGACGACCTTTCTTTATGGGAAATGTATGAGAACATTATCAAGCCCCGGCAGTTCGTTGACTTGACTCACGCCTTCTCATCCGCCATCCCGCGCTGGCCGGGCTTTCCCGCCGAACAACGGAAGACAATCTATACGTATGAAAAAGACGGTTTCTTTGCCGAGCTTTTCACCCATGTTGGACAATACGGCACCCACGTCGACCCGCCCGGCCATTTTCATAAAGGCCTGCGCATGGTCGATGAAATCCCTGTAACGGAGATGATGCTGCCCCTCGTTGTCATCGATTGCAGTCAGAAGGTCGCCGCCAATCCCGATTACCAGCTCGTCCTGGAAGACGTCAAGGCCTGGGAAGAAAAACACGGCCGGATACCGGCGGGCTCCTTTGTCGCCATGCGGTCGGATTGGCACAAGAGGTTCGCAGATTTCGAGTCCTTCTATAACAAGGACGAAAAAGGACAGTCCCATTATCCGGGGTGGACCATCGAAGCGCTCAAATTCTTGTTTGACGAACGAAGGGTTACGGCCATCGGCCATGAGCCCATCGATGCCGATGCCGCCGTGGCCCAGAAAGAAGGGTTCTTTTCCTGTGAGAGCTATGCCCTGAAGACCAACCGCTTTCAGGTTGAACTTATCGCCAACCTCGACAAGGTCCCCGAGGCCGGCGCTCTCCTGGTTTGTTCCTGGCCTAAGCCGAAATCCGGTTCCGGGTTTCCGGCGCGACTTTTTGCGATCGTGCCCTGATAAGACTCAGCGCGGATAGAAACTTGGAGGCTTATGATGAAGCATAAGATATTGTACCTCTCGAGGGCGGATGTGGAGGCGGTCGGCGTCCCGATGGATCAAATTATCGCTGCAATTGAGGCGATGTTCCGCGAGAAAGGGCAAGGACGCACCGAGATGCCGCCCAAGCCGGGAATTCATCCGCGTCCCGATTCCTTCATCCATGCCATGCCGGCTTACATCCCGGGCCTGAAATCGGCCGGGATGAAGTGGGTGAGCGGATTCCCAGAGAACGCAGGCAAAGGGCTGCCCTATATCAGCGGCCTGATTATTCTCAACGACCCGGAAACCGGCATCCCGATTGCCGTCATGGACTGCACCTGGATCACGGCCAAGCGCACCGGCGCGGCCACGGCTGTCGCGGCCAAATACCTGGCCCGCCCGGATTCCAAAGTGGTCGGGATCCTCGGCTGCGGCGTCCAGGGGAGGAGCAACCTGGAGGCGCTCAAGGCCCTTTTCCCGGTCGAGCGGGTCGTGGGTTACGACACACGCCAGGAAGCCCGTGAAGCCTATGCCAAAGAGATGTCCCTGAAGCTTAGCCTTGATGTCCACTCAGTCGAAACCCCTCGTGAGGCCGCATCCGGTTGTGACATTGTGGTCACGGCCGGCCCCATCCTCAAGATCCCCCATGCCACTATCCAGCCCGGCTGGCTGAGCGAAGGAGCCTTTGCTTCACTCGTCGATTATGACTCCTACTGGCATCGCGCAGCGCTCAGAGAAGCCGATAAGTTCTGCACCGACGACATCCCCCAGCTTGAGTACTACAAGGCGATCGGCTATTTCCAAAACATCCCACCCGTCTATGCTGAACTCGGTGACCTAGTCACGGGACGGAAGCCGGGCAGGGAGAACGCCCGTGAGCGGACAATCGTCTGCAACCTCGGGCTCGCCCTGGACGATATGGCGACTGTGCCCCTGGTCTTCAGGCTTGCGGTCGAGAAAGGCCTCGGGACCTGGCTCCCTCTCTAAATCCGACGCAACCTGGAGATCAGTATTTTGCCTCCAGGCCCATGTTGTAAAACAAAAAGGACCAAAAATCCGTCAGCTGCTCTATGTTCTTGGTGACACTGCTGGCGCCGTGTCCGGACTTGGTGTCGATCCGGATGAGGATCGGATTCTGGCAGCTCTGCTTCTCTTGAAGCGTCGCCGCGAACTTGAACGAATGGGCGGGCACCACGCGATCGTCGTGATCGGCCGTTGTGACCAGTGTCGGCGGGTAGCACACGCCGTCCTTGATGTTGTGGAGCGGTGAGTACGCGTAGAGATACTTGAACTGTTCGGGGTTGTCGCTCGACCCGTATTCCACGGTCCAGCCCCAGCCGACGGTGAACTTGTGGAAGCGCAACATGTCCATGACCCCCACAGCCGGGAAGGCAACCTTATAGAGCTCCGGCCGCTGGGTTATGCAGGCGCCGACGAGCAGCCCGCCGTTGGAGGCCCCGGAGATGGCCAGCTTGTCGCTTGAGGTGTATTTTTCCCGGATGAGGTATTCGGCAGCGGCGATGAAATCGTCGAAGACATTCTGCTTTCTCTCCAGCATGCCGGCCTTGTGCCAGGCCTCGCCGTATTCGCCGCCTCCTCTCAGGTTGGCCATGGCGTAGACGCCGTCGTTCTCGAGCAGGATGACATTAGACACATTGAAGCGAGGAGTTGAGCTGGAGTTGAAACCGCCATAGGCGTAAAGAAGGGTGGGACGCTTTCCGTCGAGCACAAGGCCTTTCTTGTGGACAATAAACATGGGGATTTTGGTCCCGTCTTTGCTGGGATAGAAAACCTGCTTGGCCTCATAGTCGTCGGGATTGAACTTGACCTCCGTTTTGCGGAAGACCTCGGAAGTTCCGCTCGGGATATCGTACTTATAGATTGTCGGGGGGTAGGTGAACGAGGTAAAAGTGTAAAAGACAAGGGTGTCCTCTTTCTTGCCGCCGAACCCGCCGGCCGTCCCCAGCGCGGGAAGCGGGATCTCCTTCTCCACATTGCCGGCCAGGTCGTGCTGATAAATGCGGGTGCTGGCATCCTTGAGATAGGAGGCGAAAATCTTGCCGCCGACTATGCTGGCACTGGTCATCACTTCCGGCTTTTCCGGGAGGAGCACCGTCCAATTCTCGCGGGCCGGCTTCTTGGTGTCGACCAGCATGGCCTTGTAGTTCGGGGCGTCCATGTTGGTCATGATGACGAGCTTATCGTCGAGGTTGTTGATCACGTAGGTGTCGTATTCAAACCCCTGGACGAGAGGCTGGAATTCCGGTTTTTCCGCTTTGAGGTCCTTATAGTAGAGCTCGTTGCCGCGGGTTCCTTCCGATGTCGAGAGGAACAGAAAGCGCTCATCTTCCGTGACATCCACGTTGTGGTAGCGCCGGGGATGGGCGGGGTCTACGTAGATCAGCTGGTCATCGGTCTGAAAAGTCCCGAGCTTGTGGAAGTAGATTTTCTGATTCTCGTTGGCCGCGGTGAGCTCTTTTCCTTCTTCCGGCTTTTCGAACCCGGAATAATAGAAGCCATCGCCCTGCCAGGCGGCGCCGCCGAACTTGGTCCACTGGATGCGGTCGTCGAGCTCCTTGCCGGTCTCGATTTCCATGACCCTCATCTCCGTCCAGTCGGATCCTCCCTCCGACCGCGAGTAGGCCGCGTACCGGTCATCGTTGGAGAACCCGCTCAGGAATGCCCGGGTCGTTCCGTCCGGAGAGAGGGTGTTGGGATCGAGGAAAACACGGGGCTCGCCGTCCAGCCCTTTCTGGATGTAGATCACGCTCTGATTCTGCAGGCCGTCGTTCTTCGAGAAGAAATAGTATTGTCCGATCCGGAACGGCGCCGAATAGCGGGGATAATTGTAGATCTCGGTCAGCCGGGCCCGGATCTTCTCCCGGACCGGTATCTTGGCCAGATAGTCAAAGGTGACCTGATTCTCGGCTTGCACCCATTTCGCCGTGGCCTCGGACTTCTCATCCTCGAACCAGCGATAGGGGTCAGCCACCTTGGTCCCGAAGTAATCATCCACCACATCGCCCTTCTCGGTGACGGGGTAGGTGAGGGAGGGCTGTTTTCCCTTGCAGCCGAACGGCAGCAGGGAAATCAGCAGAATCGAGATCAGGATGAAAGACTGCCTTTTTCGCATGACGTCTCCTTTCCGTCTCTTTATGGCGTGATTTAAAAAAAGCATTTTAACCAGATAAGGCCGCGCAGGACCTCGCGAACGATCGGGAGGCCTCATCTTTTGTAGACGAAGATGGTGTGGTCCTGACCTGTGCCGTCCTGCAATGTGACGTAGGAGACCTCTTTTGCTTCCCAGCCCGGAATGGAATAATTGTGGGAGACGACGGGAGTTCCGGGCTTCAGCTGCTCTTCCAAGAGCGGCCGCAGCAGGGAGTTCGACTCCGGAAGAAGGTACAGGGTTACGACAGTCGCCTCTCTGATATCCGCTTTCATGACATCTTGGAGCCGGAATTCGACCAGGCCCTCCACTCCCTCCTCCTTGGCCGCTCGCAGGGATTCCTCGATGCGCTGGGGGTCAATGTCGATCCCCACTCCCCGGGTGCCGAACCTCTTGGCGGCCGTTATGACGATCCGGCCGTCCCCGCAGCCGAGGTCGAAAAGAACGTCGTTCCTGTCGACTTCGCCCAGTTCGAGCATCTTCTCGACGACTGCCGTCGGCGTCGGAACGAACGGAGCCAGGTCGGCGACTCCGAACAAGCCATGCGAGCCGCTGTAAAGGTCGAGATTATCGCTTTCATCATAGCGGAATGTATAGGGGAGTCCGCAATCGAGGCGGTAGGTGGTTGGCTGGCCGGTCCGCTCGAAAGAGACATCCATGGCACCTTCACAGGGCCAGCGGTCGAGAGCGTCCGCCTTGAGAAAGCGGACTATGGGCTGGGAGTCGTGGGCCAGACGTCTGATCGTGTAGCGAACGGTCGCCTTGGTTAGGTTGCGGATGGTCGTTTCTTTCTTGCCCGCCGTGACACGGGAGGCCTGGTCGGCTCCGGCAGGGTACGCCTGCGCAGAGGTGCCCCAACCCAGAATGACCAAGAAGAGAAGAGTCGGAACCCCTTTTTTTATCAAAAGTGAAACACCAACCCGGTATCGAAGACGAATGAAACTTTGTCCTTCAAGTATTCCCATGAGGTCGTTGCATAAGCAGCGCCCACAGCGGCGCTGATCCCGAACCGGCCGGTGCGGAGCTCGACGCCGGCGAGGCCAGACGGACCCCAGAGAGTTTTTTGCTCATAGCTCATGATATATTTGTAATCCCAGATTCCGGTGATGACCTGGGCCGCCTCCACCCGCAAGCCTCCATACTGGACGTCGACAAAGGGGGAGAAAGTAGGGGACCCGATGGGCAGGTAATACTTAAGGCCGACGCTCCACAGCGGCTTGTTCTCGACCCAATCTGTTTCGGAGTAGATCAGCGTGGTTGGATAAAGCCCTACCCCGGCGTGCAGGGACAGCCCCATCCCCGTGTTCAACTGCAGGCTTCCGCCGGCTCCGCCGAAAGAAGAGCCGTATCCCAGACCGACGGTGATAAAGCCCGGACCTTTTCTCGGCGGCCTGATCTGCGGTGCCTTGACAGGCTGAGGCTCGGCGGGTTTTGTCTCAGGCTTGGTCTCGCGCTTTGTCTCGGCTGGCTTCTTCTTGACTTTGGGCGGAGCCGGCTTGGGTTCGAGCTTCTCTTTCGGCTTGGGCTTCTCCGCCGGTTCAGTTGCTTTCGCGACAACCGGCTGGATTACACGCCAGGCGGTGTCATCCAGCGGTTTCTCTTTCTTAGGAAGTGCGATTGTCCTGCGCTTTGGGGGCACTGTCAGAAGGGCAAATTCCCGGACCTCGACAGGCCGCTTTTTTTCTATGACAGGAGCCCTTTCCAAGATCCTCCAAGCCGCTTCCTGGAGAGGGGCCTCCTTGCGCGGGAACTTATAGCTCTTGCTCTTGGGCAGCTTCGTCAAAACCATTGTTTCAACAACGGGAGGAGGAGCCGGGGGTTCCTTGGGCAGTTCTTTCTTTTCTTCAGCCCGGGGAGGCGGCACAACAACGGGAGGACGGACTTGCTCAGGTTTAACCTTCGGGGGAGCCTTTTCTTCCTTCTTTGGAGGTGCCGGTGGGCTACCCCCTACCATCTCGACCGCCGATTCCTGGATGAAACCGGAGATCCGTGAACCGTAGCGCGGCGAATTGAAGCTGACGTAATACCAGATGTCCTTGACCTTCCTCTCCTGGAGCAGGTTGAGGACCATTCCTTTCCCGACGATCTCGATCCTGGCGCTGGTGCGGCTCGGCTCGATATAGATGCTGGCTCTTTCGACGGTCACTCTAACCTGCTTGACGGCAGAGACGAGGGGCCCGGCGACCAGCGAAATGAGGCAAGCGGCAAGGAATAAACGGCTTCGGGCCCATAAGCTTCGCTTGCGCATTACCATCAATTTAAACTAGAACTGAAGAATGGTCAAGGCTTTGCTATTGGATTTGATCTGTGATAAATAAAATCCATCACTTTCGGGATCGGGTATCAGGATGAAGACGATCGCCACACTTGGAGAGATCATGCTGCGGCTTTCTCCGCCGGGGAGAGAAAAGCTCCTCCAATCTCCCTCATTTTCGGCCAGTTTCGGCGGGGGAGAGGCGAATGTGGCTGTCTCGCTGGCTATCTTTGGCCACCGTGTCCGCTATATCTCCGTTTGCCCGGCGAACGAGGTCGGGGATGCGGCCGTCTCCGAGCTCCGGAGATGGGGAGTGGAAACAGAACATATCCTCAGGCAGGGAAAAAGGCTGGGAGTCTATTTTGCCGAGCCGGGAGCCAACCAGAGGCCCGGCAAGGTCATATACGACCGGGAAAACTCAGCCATCTCCGAAGCCAAGGCAGGTGTCATCGACTGGGACGCGGCGCTCGCCGGAGTTGATTGGTTCCATACATCGGGAATCACCCCTGCCCTCAGTGCCTCTGCGGCCGACTTAGCCCTCCAGGCTGTCCGGAGTGCCAGAGACAAGAAGATCCGGGTGTCGGTCGACCTCAATTACCGGGGCAAGCTCTGGAAGTACGGGCAGGCGGCTCCCGAGGTGATGGGAGGAATTGTCCGGTCCGCTGATGTGGCCATCGGCAACGAGGAAGATTTCCAGAAATCCTTGAGTATCCCGGTCTATGCAGACGTCGAAGCGGGGTCACTTCCTCTTGCCGTTTATGAAAAAATGAGCGCCACTGTCCTGGAATGGTTTCCCAACCTCGAGCTCGTGGCCATCACCCTTCGAGAGAGCCGGGGCGCCGATCAGAACGTCTGGTCGGCGCTGCTGCGGAGCAAAGAGAGATTCTCCGTGGGCCCGAGCTACGAGATCAGCGATATCGTCGACCGGATAGGCGCGGGAGACGCCTTTGCCGCCGGCCTGATTCACGGGCTCGACCTTTTCGGCGACGAGGAGAAGGCTCTGCGCTTTGCAGTCGCCGCCTCCTGTTTGAAACATTCCATTCCGGGGGACTTCAACTTGGCGTCGGAAGACGATGTTTTGGCCTTGATGAAGGGAGCGAAGTCAGGCCGGGTCCAGAGATAAGAAAGCCGTCTGGCCGGAGGAGTGCAGATGAGCAGAGACGAGGTCCTCGAAATCATCCTCGCCAGCAAGGTTATCGCTGTCATCCGGATGCCGGACACGGAGAAGCTGGCCCGGGTTGTCGAGGCAGTCTGGAGAGGCGGAGTGCGCGCCATCGAGATCACCATGACGACGCCATCTGCACTCGAGATCATCACCGATCAGGTCAGGAGCAAGCCTCCCGGCACCCTGATCGGCGCGGGCACAGTGCTCGATGCGCTCACGGCGGAGAAGGTCATCCGGGCAGGGGCGGAGTTCGTTGTCTCACCGATCACCAATTTCGCTATGATCGAGGCCTGCCGGCTGAACGAAACATTCGTGGCCCCGGGCGCCCTTTCGCCGACTGAGATCATGGCCGCCTGGGAGAGAGGGGCGGACGTGGTCAAGGTCTTTCCGGCGACCTCGGTCGGCCCGAAGTACTTCCAGGATCTCAAAGGTCCTCTTCCGCAAGTCCGTCTGATGCCCACTGGAGGAGTCAGCATCGAGAACGCCCGGGAATTCATCCGCAGCGGCGCCTGCTGTGTGGCCATAGGGACGGCGCTCCTCGATAAAAAGGCAGTGGCCGCCGGAGACTGGGACGCCCTGACCGAAAAAGCCAGGGCCCTCGTCGAATCGCTGCTTTGAACCCCGTCCGGAAAGCGATCAGCTGAGCTGGGCTACTGGTTTGAGGCCGGATATGATAAAATTTAATTATCGAGGTGAGACGATGAACCGACGGAATTTTATCAAGTCATCGCTTTCTACCCTGGCTGCTGTCCCGGCTCTTCGTTTCAACGGGCCGGAAGCGGCTGCGGAGGAAAAAATAACCAAGGTTGCAGTCGTCAAAACTCGAGACCGCAAGTCGGGGATCAAGCAAGCGGTCGGGCTTCTTGACCTCCCTCCTATGAAGGGGAAACGCATCTTCCTCAAGCCCAACTTCAACACCGCCGATCCGTTTCCGGCCGGAACGCACAACGATACGCTGACGGCACTCATCAGAGAGATAAAATCCAGGGATGCGGCGACGATCACCTTGGGAGAAAGGAGCGGCCCGCCGCCGACGCAGAAGGTGCTGGAGGAGAAAGGGATTTTCGCCCTGTCCAAGGAGCTCGGTTTTGAGGTGGTCAATTTCGAGGACCTGGCCGAGGCCGACTGGAAAACTCTCAATCCACCCGGAAACCACTGGCCGAACGGGTTCCTTGTGCCCAGGCCGCTGGCCGAGGCGGAATATATGGTCGCCACCTGTTGTCTGAAGACGCACCAGTATGGAGGCGTCTTCACGATGTCCCTGAAGCTGGCCGTGGGCGCAACCCCAAAAAAATTGATGCGGGACCTGCACAGCTCTCCCCATCAGAGGCTGATGATCGCCGAGATCAACACGGCCTTTGCCCCCAAGCTCATCGTTATGGACGGTCTGGAGGCGTTTGTGGACGGCGGCCCGTCGACAGGCAGGAAGGTCGCTGCTGATGTCATCATTGCCGGCACCGACCGGGTCGCCGTGGACGCTGTCGGAGTGGCGGTCCTGAAAGAACTGGGGTCCAATGACGCCATCATGGGACGCAAGATCTTTGAGCAGGAGCAAATCAAGCGTGCGGCAGAGCTTGGCCTGGGAATCTCATCGCCCCGGCAGGTCGAGTTGACGGCTTCGGATGAAACCAGCCGGCTTTACGCCGAAAAGCTAAAAACCATCCTCGCCGAGGGATGAACCCGTGGGCATCTCGGATATCATTCTTTCCCGGCGGACGGTTCGCCGGTTTAAGCCGGTCCCTGTCGACCGTTCGCTCCTCGAGAAACTGGTGAATGCCGGCCGTCTTGCCCCCTCAGCCGGAAACCTTCAACCCCTGGAGTTTGTTGCCGTCGATGACGCGGAAGTCTGCCGGGCGGTCTTTCCTTGCCTGCGCTGGGCTGCCTACATAAGTCCGAAGGGAAACCCTCAACCTGGCCAGGAGCCGATGGCCTATATCGTCACAATCGTCAACCTCGCCGTGCGCGAAAAAGGCTTCGAGTACGATGTCGGCGCGGCCATGGAAAACATGATCTTGGCCGCCCATGATGAAGGCTTGGGGAGCTGCTGGCTGCTCTCGGTGGAGAGAGAGAAGCTGGCCGAAATTCTGAGCGTCCCTCAGGGATTCCGGATCGATTGCGTCCTGGCCCTCGGTTATCCCGCCGAGAGCCCGGTTGCCGAGGAATTCACAGAATCCATCAAGTACTGGAAGGATGCAGAAGGGGTGCTGCATGTCCCCAAGAGACCCCTAAAGTCGGTCCTTCGCATCAACCGGTTCGCCTGACCTCACTCTCCGGCTACGGTCAAAGCCGCTACCTTCAGGGTCGGACCGCAAACGGGAGCGCGAAAATCCAGGTCATTGCCTACCACCTCGACCTGGCTCAAGATCTGCTCCAAGTTCCCGGCGATGGTCACCTCGGAGACGGGAAAGGCGATCTCCCCGCCTTCCACCCAAAGGCCGAAAGCCCCGCGCGACAGGTCTCCGGTAACCGGGTTGAGTCCGTGTCCGATGGTCCGGGTCAGGATCAGGCCCCTT
>Ga0299912_10005957_pt1 | contig 10012 bp, 5 predicted proteins | sample RVTome_2_FD_207667 | JGI IMG/M metagenome (GOLD analysis project Ga0299912, IMG submission 207667) | Soil microbial communities from uranium-contaminated site in the Upper Colorado River Basin, Wyoming, United States - RVT95D214 (version 2) ...
TCATCACAGGTTTTGCCTTAAGCTATTCGACCGCGTTCTGGGTTTCTCCCATTACGGATGCTCCTTTGGGAATGACCCTTCGAGGTTTTTTGCATCGCCTGTGTGGTGTGGCTACGGTTTTCCTGGGGGGTTATCACATCTTATACTTAGCCTTCACGGAGAGGGGGAGAGGAATTGCAAAGGATATGATCCCGGGGTTGAAAGACGCCAAAGACCTCTGGGAGACGTTGAAGAATAATCTTTTCATCAACCGGCCTGCCAAAGCGCTTAAAATGCCTCGCTTCAATTTCCGGGAGAAGTTGGAATATCTGGGCTTGATCTGGGGAACGATTGTTATGACTGTTACAGGTTTTATCCTTTGGTTTAAAACGGAGTGGTTGATGTATTTTCCCATGTGGACTTGGGATGTTGCCCGGACAATCCATTTCTATGAGGCAGTTTTAGCTACCCTTACCATCATCGTTTGGCATTTTTATTCTGTCGTTTTCAATCCCGACGTCTACCCCATGAGTTGGGCCTGGATCACAGGGGACCTCACTGAACATGAAATGGAGGAAGAGCATGGGATGGAATTGGAGAAGATCAAAGCCCAGCAAAAGGGAGAACTGAAGGACTTTGCCGGGGCGGCAGCCGTCGGAGGGGGAAGAGTTTATCCTGGCCATCAGGAACAAGGAGAGAAAGGCCCATCCATTCGGCGTTTCTATGGTATCATTCAAAGTTTCAATGAAGCCATCAAAAATTGGAAGGGAACGTAAGAGGGAATTCTTTATTGCGTCAATGAGCATGAGTGAACCATATATATTCTATCCGAAGAAGAAAGAGAAGAAGCGATTCGATTTAGAGAGGGGGCATTTTTAAAAGGAATGATGAGTGGTTAAAATGGAAGATTCCGAGCATCGGAGTTTAGAACAGTAAACCCCGTTAGAAAGTTTTCTGCTTTCTAACGCCAAGGCTCAAACGGGGCATTAAGCCCGTGTTCGCCCTGTTTAGAGATAAATCTCTTACGGGGTCCGCTGAAAAAGGAATAGTTTTCATCCCCGCTGCAATCAGCGGGGCTTTCTAACGGGGTAAATTAAGTTTTTGGCCCTATATATCCTCTGACTCCCACCATCCAAACCCCACCCAAATGGAGAGGATATGTAGGGCTTTTTTTTATCCGCCTACGCAGAAGACCACGCCTGTGTGCCGTAACGCGCTCCGGCGTGCAGGCACGGGCTTTGCCCGTGGGGCTCCATTTTAAGCCACCCTCCTGTGAGTAGGGTCTTACCGCCAATGAAATATCATTTCAATTGTGTCCCTTAGCTCCTTTATCTCGCCTAATGCGGAACCTGGAACGTTCCAGCCAGGAATTTCCTCATATCGATGAACGACTTATTGTCTTTCTTGTAGAGATTATAGGAAAGTGTTAATATGTTAAACGTTTAGGTACAAAGATGGTATAAGGAATTCTTAACGGTGGGTTTTATCCGTCGCCCAGACAGCGAGCCTGCCTACCACAGATACGGATTACGAAATGTTAACAAGAGTGCCTCAAAGAAAAATTCTATTTTGCATTGTGCTACTTCTTGTTGCCTTCTTCCACTTTGGAAATCTCACAAAATGTGCCGACGCCATGACAGCAGAAGAAGAGAAGAAGTTAGGGAAAAAGGTCCTCCTTGAAATTGAGAGAGAAGCCGATTTCGTGGGAGACTTAGATGTCCAAACTTTTATCGAAAAAGTGGGTTATTCCTTAGTCGACCAAGTAGGCCCAAAGCCTTTCGAATTTAAGTTTTATGTCATCAATGCACCAGATGCTAATGCCTTTGCCATTCCGGGCGGTTATATTTTCGTTACCACGGGACTCATTGTTTTGGCAGAAAACGAACAGGAGGTCGCAGGAGTGCTCGGTCACGAGATCGCCCATGTCACTCAAAGGCATATCGCCAAAATGATTGAGAAATCGAAGCGGCTGAACATTGCCACGCTTGCCACCATGCTCGCTGCAATTATTGCGGGCAGAGGCGGAGTGGGCTCTCAAGCGGCTGTGGCCATGGCGACGGCTACATCAGGGGCTCTTACGTTGAAATACACTCGGGAAATGGAAACTGATGCGGATCAAAATGGCTTGCATTATTTGATCAAGGCGGGCTATGATCCCAATGGGTTGATTACCTTTCTCAATAAAGTCCACAGAATTAGTTTGGCCGTGGCACCCAACATCCCTGCTTATCTTTCCACCCATCCGGCTGTTGAAAACCGAATTTCTCTCTTGGAGAACCTTCTCCAGACGAGTCCGAAGTCCACAGGGCCTTTCAGAACAATCGGAAATTTCGACAAGATTCGTACAAAAGCCTTTGTAGAGGAAAGAGAACCTCATGCAGCCGTTACCTATTTTCAGTCTTTGGTGGATGCCAACCCTCATCATTGGGAAGGATACTATGGTTTAGGCCTTGCCTATCGGAAGATGGGAAGATTCGATAAGTCGGTGGAAGTCCTCCAACGAGCACATTCCTTGGCCCCTAAGGATCTTGACGTATCCAGGGAACTCGGTATTGTCTATTTTCTCTCTGGGAAGATGGATCAGGCCGTTGAAAACCTCGAAACCATACGGTCCGCTTCCGGGGCAGGTCAAAACGATGATTTAATGACTCTTTATTACCTCGGGAGGGGATACCAGGAGAAAGGGGACTTTGCCAAGGCTCTCCCACTTCTTTTAAAGGTTCAAAAGGAGAGGCCTGAGTTCATCGATGTCTACCATCCCCTCGGGTCCGTTTGTGGAAGAACAGGGCAGAAGGGACTTTCCCACTTCTATTTTGGAAAACATTTCAAATTGAAGGGTGAGAGAAGAACTGCCCTCCTTCATTTCAGAACAGCCGTTGACTCGTTGGAGAGGGGAAGCCCGGAGAGGGAAGAAGTCCAAAGAGAGATCAAAGAGCTTACATCACCTCAATAGTGGGATGTTGGGGCAAGGGCAAATACAGATTTTTTCTTCATTTCAAAAAGGTGAGATTAATATCAGAGACCCAAGACGATCGTCGGTTAAAGAAAGAGGAAGATAGAATGAGGCCGGTGGAGGTTTACTGCAAAGAGGTCTTAGACATGGGGGTGGATGGAGCAAAGGTAATTGATCCCCGTTCTGTTGTCACTGCCGAATGGGTGAGGATGAAGTGTCAATATGGATGTCCTGGATTCGGGGTAAACCTTTCTTGTCCCCCGCACACCCCGCCCCCGGACGTCACGCGAAAGGTGATTGATTCTTACCAAAAGGCTATTTTGCTACATCGTACATTGCGGAAAGGAGAAAAGGCAAAGCCTTTCAACGAGACCGCTGTGAATGTCGAAGTGAAGATTTTTCTTGACGGCTACTACAAGGCTTGGAGCATGGGTTCGGGTCCTTGCCGTCTTTGTAAAGAGTGCGACCCGACCACTTCTTGTAGGCATGGCTTTGAAGCAAGACCTTCGATGGAGGCATGTGGCATTGATGTCTTCAAGACCGTTAGGGACAATGGATTTACCATTGAAGTGGTAAAAACTCAGGAAGAAGAAAGAAATATCTTCGGATTGATATTAGTGGAGTGATCGCGCTATTCCCTACGATAAAATTGGATGAATGGTCCAAGGCCTTGCGGATGAGGTTCTTGGGAGAGAGGATCGGATGAACGGAGAGGCGAAAAAATCAAAAGAAGAGATTTTGAAGCTCAACCAAGAGCTTTCAATCCTCAATACAATCAGTCAGACGGTAAACCAATCCACTGACCTGGATGAAATTCTGAATAAAAGTGTGGATAAAATAATGGAGATGATTGATGTTCACCAAGCCAGCATCTGTCTTTTAGATGAGAAGAGAAACGACTTGGTGTTCGTCGTCCACCGAGGGTTTTCCAAGAGGTATTTAGAATCTATGAAGCATAGGAAATTGGGGGAAGGGTTAGCCGGAAAGGTTGCCCTTTCCGGGGAGTCGATCTTCGTTGAGGACTACCCTAACCATCCATGGGCCCTTTCTTCAGCCATTGAAGAAGGATTGAAATCCTCGGCCGTCATTCCTCTGAAATCGAGAGACAAAATCTACGGAACCTTGAACATCTCCAGAAAGGAAGTTTCTAAAATCGCCCCGTTTGAAAAGAATCTCTTCAACTCGATCGGACAGATCATCAGCGGGGCTTTGGAGAGGACTTTTCTCTATACGGAGAATGTCAAACGCCTGGAAGAACTGAAGACGCTCTATTCGATCAGTCAGGAGATTGCCTCAAAACTTGAATTAAAAGTAATCCTTCAGAAAATCGTGGAGAGCGCTATCGGGCTTTTGGGTGCGGAACAAGGAACCATTACCCTCTGGGACAATCGGAAACAGAAGTATTCTATTGTCCTTGTCCATGGAATGCCCGAGTCATTAATCGGAAGAGATGTTTCTCCACCCGGAGGCGGTGTGATAGGGGAAGTGATCGCCCAAAAGTCTCCCGTCCTCTTCAAGGATTATGGGCGCCATCCGAACCGGTTGACGGAATTGGATTCCTATCATATTCAAGAGGTTCTCGGCGTGCCTTTGATCGTCAGGGAGATGATTATTGGAACCATGGCATTAGGGTCTTCTGATCCTGAATTCCATTTCCAACAAAAGGAGATTGATCTTCTTTACAACTTTGCCCACCAGGCGGCCATTGCTATTGGAAATGCCAAACTCTACGAAGATTCTTTGGCAAAGATCAAACAATTGACCACCCTTTACGAGATTGGAAAGACCCTTTCCTCCACCCTGGATCTTGACGATTTGTTCAAAAAGGCCTTGGAACTTCTAAAAGATCGTCTTGGCTACGCAGCCTACGCAATTCTTCTCTTGGATAGAGAAAGAGACGAGCTCTATGTCAAGCAAGTAGCCGGCGAGAATTTAGGGGAGGTTAAGAAATCAAGATTTAGAGTCGGGATCGATGGGATTGTGGGATGGGTGGCCAAAACCGGCGAACTCGTTTATGTCCCGGATGTTTCGAAGGATCCCCGGTACATTCGTGTGGGGCCTTGCATCAAATCGGAGGCAGCCTTTCCTCTCAAGGTGAGAAATCAGCTATTCGGGGTTTTAAACATTGAGAGCGATGAACTCAATGGGTTCGATGAAGAAGATTTGAAGACCCTTTCTTCCTTTGCGAGCCAGATGAGCATTTCCATCGAGAACGCTCAACTCTTCTCCGATCTGAAGCGGACGCTTCAAGAATTGAAGCAGGCACAAGACCAGATCATCCAGGTTGAGAAATTGAGGGCCATGGGGGAAATGGCCAGCGGAGTCGCTCACGATTTCAACAATGTCTTGGCGGTCATTTTGGGAAATATTCAGCTCCTCCTCCATCAATTGGATCACCTCAGTCCTGAAGAAATTCGTGAAGGCTTGAAGGTCATCGAGCGTTCCTCGAAGGATGGAGCAGAGACGATTCGCCGGATACAGGAATTTACAGGTGTGAGAAGAGATAAGGAGTTCATCACCCTTTCCCTCAACGAAATCGTTACGGAAGTGGTCAACATTACCCAACCCCGTTGGAGGGATCAGACACAAAAGAAGGGAATACAGGTCGAATTGGAGACCCAATTGGGAGAAATCCCCTTGATCATGGGGAATCCTGCTGAGTTGAGGGAGGTGCTGACCAATATTATTTTTAATGGGGTGGATGCAATGCCCAGGGGAGGGAAACTGACCCTCACCACGCAACCACAAGCAGAGGATTGGGTGGAAGTGAGGATCGCTGATACAGGGATCGGAATGACCGAGGAGGTGAAAAAGAGGGTTTTTGACCCATTTTTCACCACAAAAGGGGTGACGAATTCTGGATTAGGGATGAGCGTTTCCTATGGGATTATTAAGCGCCATGGAGGAGAAATCCTGATCGAGAGTGGACCAGGAAAGGGGACGACCTTTGTCGTTCATCTCCCCACGGGATATGAGGTAGAGGAAGTCGTTTTGAAAGAGGTGCCTCCCGTCAAGGAGTCACGGCAAGCACGAATCTTAGTGATCGACGATGAGGACTCTGTTCGAGATATTCTTTCCCGGATCCTAAAGACCAAAGGTCATCAGGTGGTGGTTGCCTCCGACGGCGAAGAAGGGATTGAACGGTTCAGGTCTGAGCCATTCGATCTGGTTTTCACGGACCTGGGAATGCCAAAATTATCGGGATGGGAAGTGGGAAAGACCATCAAAGGGATCAACCCGAAAGTCCCCATTGCCATGATCACCGGATGGGGAGTGGAATTGGATAGAGAAAAGTTGAATGAAAGCGGGATTGATCTTATCGTCTCCAAACCTTTCAACTTTGATCAGGTGATCCGTTTGGTCTCCGAAGCCATGGAGTTAAAGGGAAGGATCTGACCGGAGTAATCAAGTAAGGTTCTTCCGGTTTTCGTGTGAGTGGCATCCGTCTCTTTTGTAACCCCCCTTCATCCCCCCTTAACTTAAGGGGGGAATAGAGGGGGGTTAATCTCCAAAACAGGTTTCTAAAGAACGTGCAGCCTTTATCATTGGATGGTTTAAAGGGACTAATTTAGGTCCTTTCGATACTTCTTTCAAGGAAACCGTGACAAAAGAATTTCCTTTCACTCCCACCATCGCTCCAAAGTTTTTATCTTCTATCAGATCCACTGCCCGAGCACCCAATCCGGTCGCTAATATTCTGTCGAACGAAGTAGGTGGGCCTCCTCTTAAAAGGTGTCCCATGACGACTGTCCGGGTTTCAACACCTGTGGTCTTTTCTATCTGTTTCCCGAGAGCAAAACCAACGCCTCCCAGGCGAATGGGATCTGGACTCTCTTTCACGATCCTTTGTATGACGATATCCCCCCCTTTGGGTTTCGCCCCTTCAGCGATCACCACAATGCTGAACCTTTTTCCCTTACGATTTCTTTCTTTCACCTTTTCAGCAATCGCCCGGATGTCATAGGGAATTTCGGGAATGAGAATAATGTCTCCTCCTCCAGCCACTCCAGAATAGAGAGCAATCCATCCCGCCTTATGCCCCATGACCTCTACAATCATCATTCGATGAAGGGATTCGGCGGTGGTGTGGATTCTGTCAATTCCTTCCGTAGCAATGGATACGGCGGAGTTAAAACCGAAAGTGATATCCGTTCCTCTTAAGTCATTATCGATTGTTTTCGGCAATCCCACAACAGGGATCCCATCTTTAAAAAGTTGATAAGCTATTCCAAGCGTTCCATCCCCCCCGATACATACCAAACAACTCAGACCGAGATGGTTTATATTTTGAATGGCCACCTTTGACATATCTCGGAATTCCAATTTATCCCCCTTTTTAACCGCATAGTGATAGGGATTTGCAGTTTTCGAGGTTCCCAAAATGGTACCGCCCAAAGTCAGTATTCCCGAAACATCATGGTCCTCAAGGGTTCTCCATCGTTTATTTACAAGCCCGTCATAACCATCTTCTATGCCGATCACTTCCATGTTCTTTTCATGAAAGGCCTTCTTCGCCACGGCTCTGATCACAGCGTTGATGCCCGGACAGTCCCCCCCGCCCGTAAGAATCGCAATCCTACTTTTTTTTCTCATATCTTCCTTCCCCTTTAATCACTTCATGGAGTGTCTGTTCCAACTCAACCATAGCCATCAGGCCATCAACTTCCTTATTTCAAACCAGTGCCTGACAGGCTCAGGAACGAATTCTCCACCCTAACACCGGGCGGGATTTCCGCTGAAATGATTTAAAGATGTCCCTTTTGACGATTCTTGATGCGCCTCTCCAAGTCTTCAACGCGGAGCTCGAAGGTAATAGGCTCCGAACCCATATCCGAGAACCACTTCACACGCTCGTCGACAAGATCCACAAAAAATTTGTAGCGCCCAGATTCGAGAGTAGCTGGAATCTCGATTTCTAACACGACTGATTCACCTGGTGCAACGGTGAGATCCCGGAAACCGCCACGCAATTCGAACTCCTCCCTTGCGTTCGGCTCGAACAACCGAACTTTTGCACCGAGGTGGACGCCCCAGTTGCGATCGGAACGCAACCTCCACGGCTGCGGGCTCGTGTTCGTAGCTCGAAAATGCATCAACACCCCAATGCCCCTAACGATAGAAGCCGGCACATCCAGAGGTTCAAGCCGAGCCCGATAGAAGTAGGAAACGTAATCGTTGTCCACCCATCGACAGAAACGCTCAGGAGTGTGGGACCATCCCCGAACAGCCAGCCATTGTCCATAATCATCAAGTACCTTCAGAAGGTCCGGTTGGCAGATTAAAGGCACAAAGCCATAAGTCAGACCGAACTGTTTCCGCGCTTCAGCGATGTTTCCCCCCGATAGGAGCACTGCCACAGCCGAGGCAATACCGCTTCGTTCAACGCCCCTCTCACAGTGGAGGAGTAAGGGGCGCCTTGCGGTGTTAAGAAGGTGGACGAGCTGCTGGAGTGTCTTCCGGGGCGGCATGAAGACACTCAACCGTATGAGATGAAGATCCACTCCGTGGACTTCTGTCACCTCCCGTTCACCCTTGAACCAGGACCTTGTCTTCTCGTTGGTGCGCAGGTTGATCACCGAGCGAAGGCTGAGCTCTCTGATCCGGCGCTCAAGCGCCTCCGGTGATAGTTGCGAACTTCGGTACACCTCATTCGGGATCACCGTGTGAAAATTTCGGTGGAACAGGGGTCCACGGAACAACCAGAGCCCTGTAACCGTAAATAGTGTCACCCCTGCGAGAACATATCTTGCGATCTGTAATAGGGGTCCTCGGTGCCTCTGAATTCTTAACCCGTTGTGTGGAATCTCCGTCATCCGTTGATCGTCCTCCTCACCTTTGTCCAGGTGATTAAGTTAGCTACCTGATTCTGTCCGCAGAGGTTGTCTCCCCCATTGTGATATTTCTACTCTTAATTTATAGATAGGGGGATACATATTGTTTTTGAGCCTTTGTTTTTAAACCACGCTACTTTCTCTTTCACCATATCAACTTCCAGGTAATATTCCCCTTTTTTTGAGGGTGCATTCACCATGAGGTCCACCCTCACGGATTCATCCGTTCCTATCCTCTTATTAAAAGAGGTTCGAATGTTATCCTGTTGCACCATCTCCCCTTTTGCATTCAATAGATGATAACTTATAAAAACAGGATGGTCCTTATCTTTTGAGTCCCAGGTTGCGGTGCTTTTATTAGTAACGGAAACGGGTATGACAATTGTTTTAGATGGTGTTGTCTCTAAATGCCTCCCATTATAATCTATCGATGCAATAAATTCTGTATTTCCTCTCCAAGGGCCTATTTTGAAGTCACCCACAAGTCCTGGGACAAGAAACGAAATAAAAACCATTGATAAGACACCATGCATTATTCCAAGGGTAAAAATATTTCTGTTTCTTAGGAATAATATACAAACAATAAGACCGAAAAAAAAAGAAACGAACATAAGCTTTATATTGGGCGAATGGACAAGGGAAAATAGCATTGCAGCACCCAGCAGTGAAATTGATTTTTTTCCAAATATCTGAAGAAATCTGATCAAGAAAACGCTTTGCAAAAGGAATTGCTGAGCCAATCCTTCGGTGATTCTCTTGGTTATGCCCCATGGAGTATATTTGAAAAAGCCTGCCAGATACGAGATAACACCATGAGGGTAAGGTTTATCAGAGTAGAAAATGGAAAAGAATAGGATCGTGACTATTAAAATCAGAGAAATAATTACACATTCACGTCCTGAATCGCGGAGGTTATCAAATCGTATCCCTAATCCTTTCAGAGAGTCCTGCCGTATCAAGGAACTCAGTACAAGAAATAGTAAGCCCAGAGTGATCGAGATGAAACCAACAAGAACTGTTCCGTGCCATAATTTATAGAGGAGAATGTTCAAACGTTCCGGAAATGCTATATTGAGGCGATAAATACCCCAGAACCAGAACGGAACGATCCATACATTGAATACAAAGAGCCCCGTATAAACCGCAAGCTCTATGAAAGAGAAGGATTTGGGATATGTTTTGAAGAGTCTTTTTAAATGAGTATAAATTATCATCTTTTTGACGATCAAAGCCACGTTGACTGGGAAAG
>Ga0299912_10005958_pt1 | contig 10012 bp, 7 predicted proteins | sample RVTome_2_FD_207667 | JGI IMG/M metagenome (GOLD analysis project Ga0299912, IMG submission 207667) | Soil microbial communities from uranium-contaminated site in the Upper Colorado River Basin, Wyoming, United States - RVT95D214 (version 2) ...
GCAGATCAGGAATATTTGATCAGCGTCTCAACCATCCCGGAATACCGACTGAAGTCGAGAATCTGGCTTCATGTTTTACTGTTCCTGGTCACAGTCTTTTCAACCATGATGGCCGGGGCTGGACTGTTGCAGAAAGACTATTTCAGTGATTTGAGAAATATTTTCTATGGCTGGCAGTACTCCCTGGCAATTCTCTGCATTCTCACCGTACATGAATTCGGTCATTATTTTGCGGCCCGTTATCACCATATCAAAGCTACTTTACCTTATTACCTTCCTTTACCTTTTCCTGGCTTTCATTTTGGTACTCTGGGAGCATTCATTCGCATGCGTTCACCCATTCGAGACGGGCAGGCGCTGCTGGATGTAGGTGCCGCCGGGCCCATCGCCGGTTTTTTGTGCAGTCTGATTTTTATTGCCATAGGTTATTACCAATTACCTGATCTGCAGGGAATAATTGCTTATGTGGAAACGATGCATCCCTGGGATATGAGAGGCGGGGGAATTAATATTGTATTGGGAAAGTCCTTATTATTTGCCTTTTTTAATGATATTTTATCCGATGGACGATTACCGATGAATGAAATTTATCATTTTCCTTTCCTTTTTGCCGGCTGGATAGGATTATTGATCACTTCAATTAACTTAATTCCCATTGGTCAACTGGATGGAGGACACATCATCTATGCCCTGGTAGGTAAAAGAGCCCGCCTGCTGGGGATTTCGGCCTTCATATTACTGCTTCTGCTGAATGTAATCCTTATTCTCAGATATTTTTCTTTTATCTGGGTCTTATGGGTAATCTTGATCTTTTTTATTATAGGTTTTCGGCATCCTCCTACTCTCAATGATAATCAGATCCTCAACCTGCCAAGAACCTTAATCGGCTGGTTCTGCCTTTTCCTCTTTATTCTTTGTTTCCCACCCCTTCCCTTATATATTAAATAAGTCTTAATAGCTGCAAATAAATTTAAGTATGATCCTCTATGATTTATCCGCTGCTTGGATTTTCCCTATTACTATTGTTCTTTGCCGTTCTCATCTGGCTGCGCAAAGTTCAGTATGACGGTATTCATAGAAATTTTTTAAATTTAGTTGATCATTACGGTGGCCGCATTGTCCGACCAGGATTTGCCAGCCGGCCTAAATACTCGGGTCAATTTAAAGATTTCCCGATAACCGTATCTTTCTCAACTGAAAAGAAGAATGAAGGAAAATCCCGGCAATTCTATGTCTCTGTTTTTCTACAGTCTCCGGGAAAATTGAATTACACCATCATGTCTAAAAACTGGTTGAGTGAACCACAACTTCAGGCACTGTCCGGCAGATTTATTCACTGGCTGCGCGATCGGGAGTATGTAGTGGAGGTTACCGATAAAAAATTACTCAGAAAACTTGATGTCAGGCTCATCGAGGAGATCTTAAGCCGGCTTCATCCCTTTGCCTATGTCTTGGTGTCAAAAAGGGGATTAATATTAGAGAAACTTTCACATAATTTATTGCAGGATACTGAGGAGGAATATCTGCTGCCGCTGTTTGAGGGAATGTATACCCTGAGCAATCTGACCGCTCGCAGACGGATCTCATCCTGAGTTAGCGCAGCAGTTTACTGACCGATCTTTTTTTATTGATGTTGTATATCACTCTGGCAAATAATGGTGCCACACTTACTTCTTCATACCACTCAGTGTTCTGAACGAAAGCTTCACCCCAGAAAACCGCATCAGTTCCCACTACTAATTTGATGATACCGTCACGGTAGGCTTTTTCAATTTTCTCTACCGCGTTGCCGTTAAAAAAAGGTAGGCTCACTGCTACATAAATATCTTTAGCTCCTTTTTCTTTCAACAATACTGCAGCATGAAGCATGGTGCCGCCGGTGGCAATCATGTCATCAACTATCAGGATATTACGGTCTTTTACATCGCCCACCAGCCGCATACTTTCAATTTGACCCGGTTTACTGTAGTCTCTGGCTTTGTCAACAATCGCGAAACTGGTCCCGATCCGTTTGGAATAGTGCCGGGCTTTCTCAGCACTTCCTACATCCGGGCCGGTCACTACTAAATTTTTAATATCCAGTTTCAGCTGGTGAATGAGATAATCGACGATTTCCCCGGAAGCATGCATATCCTCCAGTTTGGTATAGTTAAAGAATCCCTGGATCGCCTCAGCATGGATATCCAGCGTGAGCACTCGCTGTGCTCCTACATTTTCCAGCAGCTGCGCCACAATTTTGGCGCTGATGGCTTCGCGGGTTTTTCTTCGCTCCTGGCGGGAATAGGGAAATTGCGGGATTACGGCGGTAATATGATCCGGATCAGATTGATAAGCGGCATGAATAGCCGTTACCAGGGCCATCAGATTATCATTAACTGACCGCTCGCTCAAGGGATCATCAATGCACTGGATGATATAGAAATCATCACCCCGGATAAATTCGTTGATAACAAATTTAACTTCACCATTAGGGAATACAATTTCCTGGGTATCCTTCAGACCATAGGTGGTTTCATCCCTTTCTTTTTTAGCGATCCGCCTGAGTTCTGTCATCACCCGATCTGCGAAGCTCTTACCTGAATTACAGGCCGCAATCGATAAGGCGCCTCTGCTTTCTAATGGATTGAGTTGCATGATTCTTCCTTTATCATTTTTTAAGCGGGAAATGATTTTTAACAATTTTAAGAATCTCTGGATGAACCTGCCGGTTGCCGGCAATGATAAAACCGGAGGATAAATAATGATCCTCTCCCCAAAAATCACTCACCATCCCGTTGGCCTCGTTGATGATAAGACTTCCGGCAGCCATATCCCAGCGACTGAGTCCCAGTTCCCAAAATCCCTCATATCTGCCCATGGCAGTATAGCAGAGATCAATCGCGGCCGATCCGCACCGACGCATTCCGCTGCATTCAATAAATATTTCTTCGAAGCAAAGCAGATAGATCGGTAAATAACGTTTCGCTTTGAAAGGAAAACCGGTGGCGATCAGAGCTTGTGATATTGTTTTGGTATTTACCTCAATCCGGCGGTTGTTGCAATAAGCTCCCTGGCCTTTTTCCGCTATAAAAAGTTCATCGTGAACCGGATCATAAACCACCCCTGTCAATATTTCACCTTTTCGTTCCAGAGCAATCGAGACACTGAAAATGGGAATATCCTGAATAAAATTTTTCGTTCCATCCAGTGGATCGATGATCCATCGGTAGTCGTTTTCCTGGGTACGACGGGTTCCTTCTTCAGCCAGTATTTTATGGGAAGGGAAATGGCTGAGAATCCTATCGACGATCATTTTCTCGGAATGCTGATCCACATAGGTCACAAAATCATTGAGTGCTTTTACATCAATTTGTTCCGGTGATAACTTTCCCCGCTGGGATATCAGATATTTTCCCGCTTCCCTGGCAGCTTCGATGGCAACTGTGCTAAATTCTTTCAAAATGTTTTTCCTGTAGGCCTCTTAACTAAAAATCAGACTGCCGTTAAATTTTTATTTTCCCGAACTCTTGTAATTTGGAAATAACCAGTTTACGGATCTCTTCCAACCGTTCCTGGGTTTTGGCTTCAAATCTCACCACCAGCACCGGTTGGGTATTGGAAGCCCGTACCAATCCCCAGCCGTCTCCAAAAAGTATCCTGACTCCGTCCACATCAATCACTTCATAATTTTTCTTAAAAAACTGGGTGGCCTTTTTGGAAATCTCGAATTTTTCCTGGTCAGAACCAACTTCTAGTCTGATTTCCGGAGTGGTGAAATATTTGGGAATATCGGACAGCAATTCGGAAGCTTTTTTCCCTTCTTTGGCCAGTAATTCTATCAGCCGGGCGGAAGCATAAATAGCATCATCATAACCATGATATCGGTCCGCAAAGAATAAATGACCACTCATCTCTCCGCCAATAATGGCGCCGGTCTCTTTCATCTTTTTCTTAAGCAGGCTGTGACCGGTTTTCCACATGATAGGTTCACCGCCTGCTGCTTCAATAGCTTCCGGCAGGGCTTGCGAGCACTTGACCTCGAAGATAATTTTCTGACCTTTTTTCTCTTTCAAAACATCTCTGGCAAATAAGATCAATAAACGATCACCCCAGATAATCTCACCCCGGTCGTCAATCACCCCGATGCGATCGGCATCCCCGTCAAATGCAATTCCCACATCGGCCTTTAACTTCAGAACCTGTTCCCGCAAATCCGCGATATATTCTTCGATGGTGGGATCCGGATGATGATTGGGGAAGGTTCCATCAGGATCACAATACATGAAATAAGCATTTACCCCCAGTGCCTTCATTAGATCTTCGATGACCAGGGAAGCGGCACCATTACCGCAATCGAACACTACTTTTACTTTACCCTTGAATGAAATTCTTTTAGCGATATCCTTGATATAATCTGACAGGATATTGACTTTTTTGACCTTCCCTGATCCGTCGAGAAAGTCTTCTTTTTCGATGATTTCTCGCAATTTTTGAATGTCTTTTCCATAAATACTGCTCTGTCCCACTGACATCTTGAATCCGTTGAATTCCGGCGGGTTGTGGCTGCCGGTAATCATAACCCCGCCATCCACCGCCAACTTGAATAAGGAAAAGTATTGAACCGGGGTAGGTACCACTCCAAGGTCCACTACATCAACTCCGGAAGAGGTCAATCCCTTGATAAGGGAGGTCCGGAACCGTTCGGTAGATAATCTCACATCTCCGCCTACCGATACTTTCTTCCCTCCCTGTCTCTGCAGATAGGTCCCAAATGCTTTCCCGATGAGTTCCACCACTCGTTCGGTAAGGTCAATCTCTACCACCCCGCGGATGTCATATTCTCGAAAAATATAAGGATTTATAGCTGCCATGTTTTCTCCACCAATTACCTTCCTGGTAAAAATCTTCAGGCGACAAATTTAAGGCTTGCAGCTAAATTTTTCAAGGTATTTATAGGAAGAGGCTGTAAGTATAGTTTAAATATACTGATAGAGGAAGTTATCGCCTGGCCGAGGTTCCTTTTTTCAGAGTAAATTTGTCCACCTGATCAATTTCTGAAAAATTATTAAAATTTATTAAGAAGTTGCGATCCCGAAATTATATTTATTGAATTTATTAAAGATTACTCTGGCATATTTAAGGATGCAATGCTGATCCGAGCTATCTATCGAATGTATAAGTCATCTTTCTCAGGATTGCCTTTAGCCATCTGGATGCTCTCCCTGGTAGTTTTCGTGAATCGCAGTGGATCAATGGTCCTGTTCTTTCTTTCTCTCTATTTTACCAGAGAGCTCCAGCTACCGGTAGCCATGGCGGGAAAGCTAATCAGTATTTATGGAATCGGATCACTGTTCGGATCGTTCCTGGGCGGGGAATTAAGCGATAAATTTGGAGCGGTCAGGATCCAATTGCTGAGTTTGGTTACCACCGCAATAGGGTTTATTCTTTTAAGTGCTATGCATACTATTATCCATATTGCTGTTATTCTGTTTTTTTTAGCTATTTTTTCTGAATCTTTCCGTCCAGCCAATGCGACGGCAATCGCCGAGAATTGTCCACCTCTGCTCCGGCCGCGTGCCTTCGCTCTCAATAGATTAGCCATAAATCTGGGCGTCAGTATCGGTCCGGCAGTAGGAGGCTTGATGGCATCCCGGGATTACCATTACCTTTTCTGGATAGATGGCCTTACCTGCCTGGCAGCTGCAATGTTATTGATATTTTATTTCAGAAAATTACCTGTTTTTACAGCCGCCCATAGCTCGATAAAACAGGAAAAGAAAAAAAACAGGATCCGGGAAGACCGGATATTTCTCAGGATATTGCTGTTGGTTTTTGCTTGTGGACTTATTTTTGTCCAGCTGTTTAATACCTGGCCCATCTATCTGCGGGAAATTTATGGAATTGAAGAAAAATATATCGGTCTGATGCTGACGTTTAATGCTTTACTGGTGGTTATTTTTGAGATGCCGCTGGTGCATAAGATTCAAAAATATGATCATTTAAAAATGATTGCCCTGGGTTCCTTATTATTGGGTCTGGGATTTGCCCTTTTACCGCTCAGTACCATGACCGTCTTTGCAGCTTTTACCGTGATGATTTGGTCGGTAGGGGAGATGCTGGTATTTCCCTTGTTGACCAGCTATATAGCGAATCGAGCTGATGATGCGGCCAGAGGAAAATATTTGGGTTTATATAATCTATCGTTTTCTCTGGCAATGTTTATCGGTCCGGCAGCTGGCGCAGGATTATATGGTCAGGTAAGCCCTACGGTGCTTTGGATCTTTTGCGGTATTACTGGAATTATCACTTTTTTTGGTTTTCACCTGATCCGTCACATCCGTGTAAAAACAGTAAACACCGATCATTATTAAATTGTTTAATAAAAAATCGCCTGCCTGAATGTTAACCGAGTTATTGACTTTTTGATCAATACCGAAAAGAAATATTTACCATAATATTCTGGGAGGTGATTTCCTCCGCTGTTCCTTCAGGGGACAACTCTCCATAGGTGGTCTGCTTCCAGAATCCTAACATATAAGCCAAATCGATCTGGAATATCCGGTCAACCAGAATCCCATACCCTAAGGTAACGTATTTCCGGTCATAGTCTTCCGATAAATTTTTCTCGGGACACGGATCATAGATCAAGCCGGCCCTGAATTGCGAAGCGATAATTGGAAGACTCAATTCTCCGCCCAGCCTCAATTTAAAAGTTTCCCGATATTCGGAATCGAAATATCGATTTAAGGAAGTCAACTCACCTGATTCAAATTCCAGTTGAGTCCAGTCAATATATTCGATACTTTCGGAAAGCAGAATATTTCTTAACTGAAGGGCTAATCCGCCTGAGAACCGGAAGGGAATTTTGACATCATATTCATAGGTTCCGGTGTTGTCCTGATCAGATTCATCGAAAGTCTCTTCAAAACCATCATCAAACAGTAAATTACTGTCTAAAAGATAGTCTTCTTTCACGTTTATTTTTTGCGGAATTTCCATCCCTAAACCTACTCTGATAAATCGACTGAAATGGAAGAGGGATCCCAGTCTCATCTTGAATGAAGAATATTTTGATGATAAGATTCGTTCCTCATAATATTCATTAAAATCTGCCGGATAAATCTGAAAATTATTCAGGTTATCAAGTTGGGTGAATTCATCATAATAATCGCTTGATCCGCTGCCGAAAATAAGGGAAGCTCCCACCGAAATATTTGGGGATACATCTATCGCGCCGGAAGCCGACCATTCCTCAAGGGCTCCTTCATCAGTTACAAAACCTTCTTTTTGAACCGGTTCTCCAAAAAAATCATAAACATCTTCCGGATTGTTTGGATCAACTCCGCTGAAAGACAGTCTGTTTGATCCCTCTGCCGGCCCCTGGCTCGATAAACCAGAGAATTTATTTACATATTCAAAATCTTTATATTTCTGGTATCCTAAGGCAAAAACCAGACTCCCCTGATAGGTGGGAACTGGAAAGACAAGACCAATAGAATTGAATTTGGTAGTGGTATTGGTAGCCGCAGAAACAGATTCCTGATAAGTAATATCATTGGAAAATCTGAGATGGGATATCCCCAGCCAGAATTCCATACGCCGGATTTGTGCCAGACCTGCCGGATTCCAATAGACTGCGGAATAATCATCAGCTATTGCCTGATAAGCTCCACCCATCCCGATTGACCGGGCTCCAAAACCAATTTGCTGATCAGTTATTCTTACCGCATCGTAAGTATTCTGGGAAAAAATATTGGTAGTAAGATGTATCAGCAAAAAAATTAAGGTGAGAGGTAATGGTTTCATTTTCTCAGCAACTCCCTGGATAAAATATATTTCATATTCGTCAATTAATTGTTTTGATTTGTAAATCTTGACTTACCCCAAAGTTCTATTTCGGTCACTGGATATTTAATTATTAAATATTTTGATCGGTTTCGCATAAACATTGTCGCTTGTTAAAATTTAAATTGTAATTTATTCACTGAGTTTTATTCATCTATCTGGAACTAACCGTTTAAGATTTGTACTTGTTCCAGGTTTTTATTATTTGTCCATATTATAAGAAACCGGATAGTAACTTATCCTTACCATCCGGTTTAAAAAAATCTAGATGAACTGCAATATAAGTCCAGTTATTTCCTGGTAGTAGATCGTGAACCGCTGCCACTGGAACCGTTGTTATTTGAACCACTGCTCGAACTCCGGCCACTGCTGCTTGAACCTGAGCTGGAGGAACTTCCCTGATTGGTTGACCTGACAGAAGAACCAGAACTGCTGCCTCGGGAACTTCCGCTTGATTTACCTGAACTACTGCTGCTTCCCGATTTGCTTTTAGGTGAATATGAACCGGATTGATTTCGTTTGGAAGTTCTTCCCTGTGTAGAGGTTCCTTTGCCAGCTCTGCTTGAAGCGGATTCCTGTCTTTTCACGGATCTCTGGGTAGAAATATTCTGATTTCCAGTATTTGAAGTGGCTGAATTGGTCTTAGTGGAGCCAGTATTCCGGTGAACGATCCGGCTGGAGGATGAAGATTCACTCCTCGTTCCACTCACATAAATGGGTGTTTGATTCTCGCTGACTGACCTGCGGTTGCTTCCCGCTAATTGCTTTTCAGTTCTGGAAGTTCCTCTGGCAATCTGCCGGATAGGCTCATTGCTGCGCCGATCCCAGGATCGTTTCTGATAGTTCTTATAGGAATGATCATACCCGGATGGATAATAAGGATACCAGTAATAAGGGTAAGGATAATACCAGCTGTAGGGCGAAACGACCGGATAACAACATGGCCCCCAACCGCCCCCGGGATACCAGTAAGGATCCCACCAGTAATTTGAAAATCCTACATAAAATCCCCATCGGGTTGAATAACTCCCATACCAGGGATCATAATACCAGGGATCATAATAATATGGATCACTGTAGTGATAATAGTGATGAACAACGATTTCCTGATCTGCCATTACCGTATCCGGCAAATAAAACTCTTCATCACTGTAATAATTCGGATTGGTTTCTGTGATCGGTTTTGGTGCCTGTAATTGAGTGTAGCAACTGACAAGCAGGTTTGAAAGCAAAAAAAGAATCGGGATGATAAAATGGATTTTCTTCATTTTTTATCCCCTTTCTCTTGAATACTCCAATTGAACGGAACCAAATGCTGAGAGTTCCGTTGCCGGCATATTAGAATCTTTCATATCAAAAATCAATGAATTTATTATTTTAATTTTGCTTTTGTGAGCTGTGAGAAAAGACACCTGGACTGTTCATTTTCTTTGTTTTATTAGCTGAGATAGGACCGAAAACAATGGACTGAACTTCAAATTTATTCGATTAAAAGTGGACACTCCTGAAATTAAACCATAAGTTATTCACTTTTGACTGAATCATTCGATAATTATTAGTAGTGAATTTTGGATGAGTCAAGACCGGCAGGTCAACTACTGCAAGGTCTCCAGTTGTCTTTTGAAGAATTATCCGGTTTTAAAGCAACTGGAAATGTTAGGTTGGCAGAACTTTTCGCCGCTACAATGGTTTAATCTTGCTTAGAAGAAAGATAAAATGTAAATTGGGCGAGGCTTGAACATAACGAGGTTTCAGAAATATGCTGGGGTTTTCGATGAGGAATAATTTTACAAGTCGGGTACAGAAAGTTATCCGCTACTCCAAGGAAGAAGCGATGCGTCTGGGTCATGATTATATTGGAACTGAGCATCTTTTCTTGGGAATAATCAAGGAAGGCGAGGGAATTGCCATAAAAATTCTAAAAAATCTGGGTGTTGATATAGAAAAACTCAAACAACGCTTAGAAGAAGCTTCAGGTCCTGCCGGGGGAATGATGACCCTGGGTAATCTGCCGCTTTCCAAACGGGCAGAAAAGGTTCTGAAGGTTACCTATCTGGAAGCAAAAAATTTCAAATCCGATATCATTGGCACCGAGCATCTCCTGCTATCATTGCTGAAGGAGAAAGAGGGATTAGCCGCTCAGGTGATGATGAGTTGTAACATCGATTATAATGTTGTTTATAATGAA
>Ga0299912_10005959_pt1 | contig 10012 bp, 10 predicted proteins | sample RVTome_2_FD_207667 | JGI IMG/M metagenome (GOLD analysis project Ga0299912, IMG submission 207667) | Soil microbial communities from uranium-contaminated site in the Upper Colorado River Basin, Wyoming, United States - RVT95D214 (version 2) ...
TGAGGATGAACAAAATAGATTCGATAGTAAAATTGGTAAAGAGATAAAAGTGAAGGGTTAAGTTTTGTACGGACAGACATTGATTCAAGTTTACAAAGAATTCAGGGGGGAGCGCTAAAAAAGTCAGCCTTGAATTCTAATGAGAGGTTTTCTTCTGGATTAAGAGGCTAAGAAATCAACCAGGAAAGGCAGAACCTATGGCTGGAGAAAAGATTCAATATACTTCTGATCGAAGACTTGAAGTCCCTAATCAACCGATCATTCCATATATCGAGGGGGATGGGGTAGGGCCGGATATCTGGAGGGCATCGGTTCGTGTCTTCAATGCTGCGATAGAGAAATGCTATGGTGGTAAGAAAAGAGTTCATTGGCTCGAGGTCTATGCAGGAGAAAAGGCATTCCAGCTGAAAGGCGAATGGGCACCGGAAGAGACGATCGAGACGATCCGAGAATATAAGGTGGGGATCAAGGGCCCCCTGACAACTCCTGTCGGAGGAGGAATTCGAAGCATCAATGTGCTATTGAGACAGAGGCTCGATCTCTATGCCTGCATTCGGCCAGTGAAATATATTTTAGGAACACCGAGTCCATTAAAGAACCCTGAGAAGGTGGACATGGTGGTTTTCCGGGAGAATACTGAGGACGTCTATGCAGGGATTGAGTGGAAGGCTGGATCAAGGGATGCATTGCGTTTAAGGGAGTTTCTTGAGACAGAGATGGGTATAAAGATCCGGGAAGATTCTGGAATCGGAATTAAACCGATCAGTTGTTTTGGAACAAGACGCCTTGTCCGCATGGCTATCCAATATGCTCTCTCTCATGGTCGGAAGAGTGTCACATTGGTTCATAAGGGGAATATCATGAAGTTCACGGAAGGTGCTTTCCGAGATTGGGGCTATGAGGTAGCAAGAGAGGATTTTGGGGAGAGGATCCTTTTAGAGAGTGAGTTGGGTGAAAAGGGGATCAACAATATCCCTCCAGGAAAAGTCGTGATCAAAGATCGGATGGCGGATGCCATGTTCCAACAAATTCTCTTAAGGCCGGAAGAATACGATGTGTTGGCTATGCCCAATCTCAATGGGGATTATATGTCCGATGCCTTGGCCGCACAGGTGGGAGGTTTAGGCATGGCACCCGGGGCAAACATGGGTGATCGAGTTGCCGTCTTTGAGGCCACGCACGGAACTGCTCCCAAATATGCCAATCAGGATTTGATCAATCCGGGATCTCTCATCCTTTCTGGGGCAATGATGTTTGACTACCTAGGATGGAATGAAGGGGGACAGAGAATCAGAAAAGCCATGGAGGAGACGATTTCCAAAAAGACGGTCACCTACGATCTTGCGCGCCAGATGGAGGGAGCAAGAAAGCTTAAATGCTCTGAATTCGGCTCTGCCATCATTGAAAATCTTTGACAATCTTTCCGCTTTTAATTTATCATTAATAAATAAAGGAAATTTAGCAAACGATAGGGAACGGTTTAATAAAGTAGTCATTGCGAGGAGCGAAGCGACGTGCCTGCGCGCTGAAGCGCTTCGGCGCGCAGGCGTGGCAATCTCAAGGGATTGTTTCATCTCCCAGGGCGGATTCGCAATGACACTATGCGAACGTCAAAACTTATTTATGGCGTTCACTATAAGCATCCTTAGCGTTGCCCTCTTCCCTTTGGAAGGGAAAGGGCACGGTCATTTGGGAGTTGAAAGTGGCTGAAGCCAAGAAGAAAAAGGAAGAACCGAAGATCGATATCTATAAGGCCTGGTGCAAAGGGTGCGGAATCTGCGTCGCTTTTTGTCCGACAGGTGCCTTGGCCAAAGATGAGGCCGGTTATCCCTATGTGAAGGATATCGAAAAATGTATCAATTGCGGGTGGTGCGAGATCCGGTGTCCAGACTTTGCCATCACAGTAGAGAAGAAGACCAAGGGCAAGAAAGGGGAGGCAAAAGCTGAAGAAGCCAAGTCAGACAGAAGTATTGCTGCAGGGCAATGAGGCTATCGTAGAGGGAGCCCTCCAAGCAGGTTGTCGTTTCTTTGCAGGTTATCCTATCACTCCGGCTACCGAGATTTCTGAAATCCTATCAGTTAAGCTCCCTCAGGTAGGCGGAACCTTCATCCAGATGGAGGATGAGATCGCCAGCCTGGGTGCGGTGATCGGCGCTTCGCTGGCAGGGGTGAAGTCGATGACTGCAACCAGCGGTCCTGGGTTCTCCCTGATGCAGGAGAATTTGGGATTTGCGATTATCGCCGAAGTCCCTTGTGTCATTGTCGATGTGATGAGGGGAGGGCCAAGCACAGGTCTTCCTACCTCTCCCTCTCAGAGTGATGTGATGCAGGCGCGTTGGGGGACGCACGGTGACCATCCTATCATCGTCCTCACCGCCTCCACTGTTCGTGAGTGTTATGACATCACCGTTCAGGCCTTCAACTTATCCGAAAAATTTCGCAATCCGGTGATCATTCTGATCGATGAGGTTATTGCCCATATGAGGGAGAAGATGGTCTTCCCCGATCAGGAAGAGGTTGAGATTTTCAATCGGATCAAACCCACGGTGCCGCCAGAATGGTATATCCCCTATGAGGATACCCCCAGAGGCGTTCCAGCCATGGCCAATTTTGGTGAGGGTTATCGATACCACGTCACTGGACTAACTCACGATATTCGAGGGTTTCCCACTTCGAGGACGGATGAGATCGGGCCTTTCGTCGCCAGACTCCATCGAAAGATCAGTCAGCATTTTTCAGAGATTCAGATGGCCGAATATTTTCAAACGGAGGATGCCAAGATCACGATCATTGCCTACGGCTGTGTTGCCCGGTCTGCAAAAAGGGCGGTGAGAGAGGCCAGGGAAAAGGGGATCAAGGTGGGGCTTCTCAACCTGATTACGTTATGGCCTTTTATGAGGACTGCGGTGGAAAAGGTAATCCAAACCTCCAAGGTCCTGATCGTGCCTGAGATGAATATGGGTCAGATCTCGCGGGAGGTGAAGCGAGTGAACCCGGGTGTCGCAAAAGTGCTCACTCTCAACAAGGTCGACGGGACGATCATCACACCCCCAGAGATTTTGAACCGCATCATGGAGGTGTCCTGATGTCAGAGGTCACCAAGCTGATCCATAAATATCTCCGACACCAGAAGAAATTTCCGCACGTCTGGTGCCCAGGTTGCGGGATCGGGATCATGCTGGGATCCCTTATCCGGGCCATCGATCGGAGTGGTTATGAGAAGGATGAGATCGTCCTGATCTCAGGGATTGGATGTTCCGGAAGGCTACCGGTCTATGTGGATTTCAATACCCTTCATACAACCCATGGTCGAGCCCTCACGTTTGCCACAGGAGTGAAGTTGGCGAAACCCAGCCTCAAGGTGATTGTCGTTATGGGCGATGGCGATGCTGTAGCGATCGGAGGAAACCATTTCATCCATGCGGCCCGAAGGAACATCGATGTTACAGCCATCATCGTCAATAACAGCATTTACGGGATGACCGGTGGGCAACACTCCCCTACCACTCCCTATGGGATGAGATCTACAACCACTGGCTATTGGAATATTGAACAGGCCTTCAAGATCTCGGAGTTGGCGGTGACTGCCGGAGCCGTCTTTGTTGGAAGAGGCACGGTCTACCATGCCAAACTTTTAGATAGTCTGATGGAGAAGGCCTTTTTGAAGCCGGGTTTTTCTGTGGTGGAGGTGATTGCTCACTGCCATACCCAGTATGGGAGGGTGAACCGTTTGGGTTCGGCCGTGGAAATGATGGAGTGGCAGCGGGACCATGCCGTGCCTGTGGAGAAGGTCCTTCAGATGAAGCCGGAGGAGTTGCAGGATAAGATTGTCATCGGCGTGTTGGTCGATAAGGAACTTCCGGTTTATCAGAATGAGTATGAGAAGATTCGGGAACGGGCAAAGGGAGGGATGGGGGGATAGGAATGGGTTTTCGGTATGAGATACGTCTCAGCGGCTCAGGAGGTCAGGGGTTAATCCTGATGGGGATTATTTTGGCAGAGGCGGTTGGAATCTATGATGGGAGATATGTGGCACAGACTCAGAGTTATGGGCCGGAGGCCAGAGGAGGATCGAGTAAAGCAGAGGTGGTTATCAGCGATGAGGAAATTGACTATCCCAAGGCCATGAAACTCGATCTTCTGTTGGCGATGAACCAAAAATCTTGCGATGACTATTTTCCAGACCTCCAGCCGGAGGGTCTGCTCATCGTCGACTCTACCTTTGTCACCCAACTTCCCACCTCGAAAGCCTTCCAGATTCCTTTCACTCGGATTGCAAGAGAGAAGTTTAAAAGGGAGGTGGTGGCCAATATCATCGCCCTTGGCGCCCTGACCCAATTAAGCCCAATGGTTTCTCCAAAGGCCATGGAATCAGCAGTCCTAGGCCGGGTGCCCAAAGGCACGGAAAAATTGAACCGAGATGCCTTGAGGGCGGGGATATCCGCTGCTAAACGGACCAAGAAGGAATGGATGGAAGCAGAAGTGCCGCCAGAGATTCCTAAAGAGGATCTACTGGATTCGTACTAACCGTTTCGTTGCTTTAATATATTGGGCTTGATATTATATAGGCCGGGAGAAGGTAGCAAAGAATAATTTCAAATGCCAAAGTTCAAATTTCAAATGAAATCCAAATGACAAAAACTCAAATTTGGAATTTGACATTTAAACTTTTGGTTTGATTTGGCATTTGGATTTTGACATTTGACATTGATTTGAGAGGATGAAAAGGAACTCTGTCGTCTATTCTGTCACCCGGAGGATTGCCCGATTGGTTTTCTCCATACTTTATCGGATCGAAACCGATAGGAGGGAGGTTCTTCCTGATCATGGGCCCGCTGTCATTCTCCCAAAACACCAATACTGGACCGATATCCCCATCATCAGCCTCGCTTTCAAGCCCCTGCTTCACTTTGTGGCTAAGAAAGAACTCTTCGAATACCCTTTGATTCGGAATTACCTATTTCTCTTGGGTGGCATCCCCGTGGATCGAAAAAAATCTATCCGAACCTTGAAATCTTTTAGGACCGTTATTTCTTTATTGAAAGCAGGCGAGAAGGTCGTCATCTTTCCAGAAGGGACCTATTTTCGAGATAGGATGGGTTCAGGCAAGAGCCGACTGCTTCGAATGATCCTAAGATTCCAATCTGAGCTGGAGCATCAAATCCCCTTCGTGCCAGTGGGAATTCGATATGGAGAACGAGCGGGCTGGAGAAGACAGGTGGCGATACGAATTGGTCATCCCTTGTTTGCGGAGAAAGAGTCCGATGATATTCTTCTGACTCAGCGAGTGATGGAAGAGATCAGTCGTTTATGTCGGCTGCCGCAATGTTCGAATGAATTGCGGAATGCGGATTGCGGAACGCGGAATTAAATTTGGTATTTTTTCTTTTCGATTCCGCAATCTACACTCCGAAATCAAAATTTATAGAAAAGGAGGTTTCGATGCCGAGACGTGAAAGGGATTGGGAAATAGCGAGGAGGAGAAAAAGGAAAAAAGAGAGCAGAAAACTTCGTGCCAAAGGTCTTTTGGGGCCACCCACTGCACCGGTGAAAGAGACTGGAAAAAAGAAACCCGGGAAGGGAGCACCGAAGGAAGCCCCTCAAGAGGCACCCAAAGAAGTCTCTGAACCATCCACTCCCGAGGGTTAATCCTTAATTCTCGGAGTATTGCGGAATGTAGATTGCTGATTGCGGATTGAAAGAAAGCAAAAAGATTGCGGCTTTTGCATCTTAAATTCCACAATCCGCATTCCGAAATCCGAAATCATTTGGATCTCATCGGGATGAAATACCACGTCCCCTTCTTCATCTGTTTAATCTCTCGGATCAATTGGGTGAAATCTCCTTTCCGAATGACGAAATCGATTTCGCTCGTATTGACTACGAGAAGGGGAGTGTGATCATAGTGAAAAAAGTAATAATTGTATGCTGCCGTCAACATCTTAAGGTATTCTAAGTTGATCTCCTTTTCGTAGAAGATATTTCTCGATTTGATCCGGTGCAGTAATACTTCTGGTTCGGCTTGTAGAAAGATGACCAGGTCTGGAGAGGGGATCTGTCCTTTGAGGAGCCCAAAGATCTGCTCATACAGGACCAGCTCATGGTCGTCCAGATTTAGAGAAGCGAATATCCGGTCCTTGGCGAAGAGGTAATCACAGAGGGTGATTTGGTTGAAAAGATCGAGTTGGGCGATCTCCTTCTGCTGTTGGAAACGATTCAGCAGAAAGAAGATCTGGGTTTGAAAGGCATATTTTTTCCGATCCTGATAGAAATGGGGAAGAAAGGGGTTCTCTTCGGGTTTTTCAAAAATACAACGCGCATTGAATTCTTGTGCCAAAAGCTTTGTCAGACTCGTTTTGCCAACGCCGATGGGACCCTCTATCACAATATATCGGAACATCGCTCTTTATGAAACCTCCTTGATGATGAAATCCGTAGCCATCAAGAATGGATTTCTTTGAACATCGTTTGGTCCTGTCTCATGATGGACCTTGTTGCTTCACCTTTTCTCCCAACTCTTTGGCCCTTTGGGCCGCAGCCTTCACCGCGTCGATCAGGATCTTCCGAAAGCCACCTTCTTCGAGTTTGTAAAGGCCTGCCGCGGTAGTTCCACCGGGCGAAGTGACCTTCTCACGAAGCAGGGCAGGGTGCTCTCCCGTCTCCAAAAGAAGTTTCACAGAGCCCATCACCGTCTGAGTGGCCAGCATAAGGGCTTCAGTCCGTGTCATTCCCAGATGGACGCCCGCCTCGCTCAAGGCCTCAATGACCAAGAAGACGTAGGCTGGACCACTTCCGCTTAGGCCGGTGACCGCATCCATCAGGGATTCATCGATCGTAATCGATCTTCCCACACAATCGAAAATACCCTTAGCTAATTTGAGATCCTCGTCGGTGGCGAGATTCCCAGAGGCGATGGCAGAGGCGCCTGCTTGGACAAGGACGGCAATATTGGGCATCACCCGAATGAGGCGGAGTTGTTTTCGAGCATAGCCCTCGATCACATAGAGCGGGATTCCAGCAGCAATCGAGATGAGAAGCTTAGAGGCATCTAAAGATTCTGAAATCTCTTCGATCATCTCCTTCATCGATTGTGGCTTGACGCAGAGGAGAATGGGGTCACATTGTGAGTAGAGGTGGCGATTGCCCGAAGCCTTCTTGATCCCGTACTTCTTCTGGATGAAGCGAAGCCTCTCTCCGTCAGAATCGAAAGCCATCACCTGATCAGGTGGTGTGAAATTAGCCTTCAGTAGTCCAGCGATTAAGGCTTCGCCCATATTTCCTGTTCCGATAAACCCGATCACCTTCTTTTTTCCCATATCATGCTCCTCGAAGTGGAATAACTCCCTTTTTATCATAACCCGTCTCTTTTTTCTATTAAAATTTGACACGAGTCATAAGAATTGTTGTAAAATGGGCTAAATTTCTCCCCATCCCCGTTCTGTAAGGAGTGAGAGGGGAGGTTGGAAATAACAAGCTCCTCAGGGGAAATAGAAAGGTGGTTTTGATCATGGAACAAAGTCCCAGTTATGAAGCGTTAAAACAGAAGGTGACCGAGTTGGAGAAAAGATTGAAAGAATATGAACAAAAAGGGGTAAAGCATCACCTTCAAGAGGTGACCAGACGTCTGGAGAAGATTGCAGAGATGGGTGATGATGGCATTATTGTCTTTGATGAGAATTATAAGATTGAGTTTGCCAACACGGTTGCTTCTGAATTGACGGGGTATTCGAAAGAGAGATTGGTGGGGATGGATTTCCGGCGACTCTTGAGCGAGAGGGACATCGGTTATCTTGACCAGATGCATTCCGAAGTGGGGGCAGATGAGAGCAAACGGGTCTGCACGGAGATGGAGGTATTGACCGAGAAAGGCCTGAAATGGGATGCAGAGGTCTGCATCACCATTGCTGAGATGGAGAAAGGCGGAGTAAAAACCTATTCCTATTTGAGGGATATCACCGAAAGGAAGAGGATGGAAAGGGAGATTCGGGAAGCTACGAAACGATTTGAGAAGATGGCAGAGATGGGGGAGGATGGGATCATTGTCTTCGATGAGGATTCTCGGATCGAGTTTGCTAATCAGATGGCTTCTGAGATTACAGGGATTCCCAAAGACCAAATCCTCGGTCGAGAATTCTTCTCTTTAATCGGTAAGAGAGACGAAGAATTTTTGGAAGAGATGGTAATGCGGGGTGAAGGCTTGGGTCAAAAGGTCTGTACAGAAATGTCAATTCAGCTCCCCCAAGGCCAAATCAAAGAAACAGAGGTCTGTGTTGCCCCCACACGAATAGAGGATAGTCACATCAAGACCTATGCCTATATACGGGATATCACAGAGAGAAAGAAATTTGAGAAAGAGTTGAGGGAATCGGGGGAGAAATTTCGAAACCTGTTCGAAAGGGTACGGCATGGCCTCTTCATCAGCACCCGAGAAGGACGTTTTCTTGATTGCAACCCAGCCCTGTTAGAAATGGTTGGGTATCAGGATAAAGAGGAGTTCTTAAAGATCAATATTGCCAAAGAACTCTATGCGAACCAGGAAGATCGAAGAACCTTTCAGAGGATGATCGAAGAGCAGGGGTTCGTTAAAGACCTTGAGGTGGAGTTTAGGAAGAAGAACGGAGAGAAGATCACCGTCCTCCTCACCGCCCATACAAAGAGAGATGAAAAAGGACGGGTCATCGGGTATGAGGGCATCAATATTGACATCTCCGACCGAAAGAGGATGGAAAAGGAATTGAAAGAGACGAACGATTTCTTAACCAACCTGATCGAGAGTTCCGTTGATGGAATCATTGTGACCAACACAAAGGGTGATATCCTTATCTTCAATAGGGGGGCGGAAAACATCTTAGGTTATAAGAGAGAGGAGGTGGTAGGAAAGATGCCTATCCGAAACATCTATCCGCCTGGGGTCGCCAAAGAGGTGATGGAGAAACTGAGAAACCCTGATTTTGGAGGGGTTGGGAAATTAACCTCTTTCCCTATTCTCCACCGCAGGAAGGATGGGGAATTGATCGAGGGAGACCTTTCGGCAGCTCTCATCTATGATGAGAAGGGGAAAGAGATTGCCAGCGTCGGCATCTTCAAGGATCTCAGAGAGAGATTGAGAATGGAGCGAGAGCTTCAGAAGACGCAACAGGCCCTTCTCCAATCAGAAAAGTTGGCAGCCATGGGCAGGCTTACCTCTCAAATCGCCCATGAATTGAACAATCCCCTTTACGGCATTATGAACACCCTGGAACTCCTCAAGACTGAAGTTCCTCCTGAAAGCAAGCGGAGAAGGATTTTGGAATTGTCCCTTTCTGAAACCCAGAGGCTTGCTGAGATGCTCCGGAGCATGCTCAGCTTCTCAAAGCCTGAAGAAGAAAAGAGGAGACCCGTGAACATCAATGAGTTGGTCGAAGGGATCCTTCTGGTGATGGAGAAACAGATGAAGGAGGCAAATATTGCATTGGTGACCTCCTTTGACGAAGGGATCCCGGAGGTGATGGCCTCCACCAATCAGATGAGACAGGTCATGTTGAACATGTTTAAGAATGCCAAAGAGGCCATGTCAAAAGGGGGGACCCTAACCATCCGAACGAGTAGGGAAGATAAAAAAGTCTTGATCCAGATCCAGGATACAGGAGTCGGAATTCCAGAAGATCTTAGAAATAAAATTTTTGAAGCCTTTTTTACCACCAAACAGAAGGTGAAGGGGGTCGGGTTAGGGCTTTCGGTCTGTTATGGAATTATCAAAGATCATGGCGGGGAGATTAAGGTCGAGAGCGAAGAAGAGAAGGGCACCACCTTTACCATCAGTCTACCGATATAGGGGTGAATACACGCCGTCCATTTCCTGCTTACTATAATATTCTTTTAATATCCATTGCTTATGTAAAAAATTAGCTTGTGAAAAGATTCTTCTTGACAAATCTATAATTTCTATAATATAGGTAAAAAGTATAAAAATAGAAAATATGGTATTTTATAAAAAAGGAGAAAAAAATGGAAATTCTGACTGTTTCCCAAA
>Ga0299912_10005961_pt1 | contig 10007 bp, 10 predicted proteins | sample RVTome_2_FD_207667 | JGI IMG/M metagenome (GOLD analysis project Ga0299912, IMG submission 207667) | Soil microbial communities from uranium-contaminated site in the Upper Colorado River Basin, Wyoming, United States - RVT95D214 (version 2) ...
CGACCTTCACGAAGGGGATGTCGAACCGGCCGTCGATGCGGGAAAGGGTCTCGAAGGCAGTCCCGGTCGGGACGTGCAGAGCCTTGATCCTGACGCCCGGAAGCCCCTTGCCGTCGGAATCGACGATCGTGCCGCTAAAGGCGGCGGTGGTCACGCTCTGGGCGAGGATCAGCCCGGGAAGAATCATGAAACTCAAGATGATCGCGACATACAATTTTTTCATAGAAATATGTCCTCCCATTTAAGAAACTAAAAAATACAATATAATAGGAAATGAAGAAAATCAAGCCTCGAATGAAAGAATTTTTTGAAAGAATTTTCCGGTCAATAATTCCAACGCATGCCTAAAAAAAATCGATTTTTTGCTTCGCCGCGGCCGTTATGCTACCATATCGTCATGAAGCGAAAGCCGCTGATCATCGGGGTCGCCGGCGGCACTGCCTCGGGGAAGACCACCATCGCCAACGCCATCATGGAGTCCATCAACTATCCGCAGATGGTGATGATCCAACACGACGCCTACTACAAGGACGTCAGCCACATGCCGCCGGCCGAACGCGCCAAGATCAATTTCGACCATCCCGACGCCCTGGAAACCGATCTGATGGTGCGGCATCTGCGGGAGCTCGTCGCCGGCCGGTCCATCGAAATGCCGGTCTACGATTTTTCCACGCACACGCGCCTGGCGAAGGGCATTCTCAAGAAACCGGCAAAGGTGATCATCATCGAAGGGATCTTGATCTTTTGCGAACAAGCCCTGCGCGAGCTGATGGATGTCAAGATCTTCGTGGACACGGACAACGACCTGCGCTTCATCCGCCGGCTAAAGCGCGACATCCGGGAGCGTCAGCGCAGCCTGGAATCGGTCATAGGCCAATACTTGGAAACGGTGCGGCCCATGCACATCGCCTTCGTCGAACCGAGCCGCAAATATGCCGATATCATCATTCCGGAGGGCCACAATCCGGTTTCTACGGCCATGGTCGTCACCCTGATCCGCCAGCGCCTGCACAAGGGAAGCCATGATGAACTATAAGCCCGGACAGGATAACACCCCCTTGGTTGAAAAGCAGTTCATCAAGGCACAGGATCTGCTGGATGATTCTTTCCGGCTCGGCCTCAAGATCCTGGACAGCGGCTTCCTGCCCGATTTCATCGTCGGCATTTGGCGGGGCGGCACGCCGGTGGGCATCGCCGTGCAGGAACTGTTCGAGTACAAAGGTATCGGCAGCGATCACATCGCTATCCGCACGTCATCCTATGAGGGCATCGAGCAGCGGGGAAAGAACATCCGGGTCCACGGCCTGAACTATATCGTTAAGAAAGCCGACGCGGACGACCACCTCCTGATCGTGGATGACGTCTACGACACCGGCCTGAGCATCAAGGCCGTCATCGACTCCCTGATCCGTCTCTCCCGGCGCAACACACCCCACGATATCCGCTTAGCCACGGTCTACTTCAAGCCCGGCAATAACCGCACCGACCGCCGGCCCGATTACTATATCCATGAAACGGACAAATGGCTGGTCTTCCCCCACGAATTGAAGGGCCTCAGCCCCGAAGAGATCGCCCGCCACAAACCCGAGATCGCCCGGATCGTACAAGGACGCCACGCCCGATGATCATCAGCCAAGAATTCGTCGAAAAGATCCCCAAGACCGATCTGCACCTGCACCTGGACGGTTCGCTGCGCCTGTCGACCCTGATCGAGCTGGCCCAAGAGCACGGGATCAAGCTGCCGGCTTATGACGAGAAGGGTTTGCGCCGTTTAGTTTTCAAACGCAAATACTCCAGTCTGACCGAATATTTAAAGGGATTCGCGTACACCACGGCGGTGCTGCAGACCGGATCCACCCTGGAGCGGGGGGGCTACGAGCTGGCCCAAGACAACCAGGCCGAAGGGGTGCGCTACATCGAGGTGCGCTTCGCGCCGCAGCTCCATCAGAACGCCAACCTGACCTGCCTCGAGGCCATGGCCGCGCTCAACCGCGGCCTGGCCCGGGCCAAGGAGGAATTCAACGCGCGGGCCGAAGTGAAAAGCGGCGCCGAGCCGCCCTTCGAATACGGCATCATCGCCTGCGCCATGCGCATGTTCGACTACGGGTTTTCCCAGTACTTTGACACCCTGCTCCATGTCCACGCCTACTCCGAGCGCAAAGGGGTGTTTTCCCTGGCTTCGCAGGAATTGGTCCGGGCGGCCGTGGAGGCCAAGACGAAGCTCAAGCTGCCCATCGTCGGCTTCGATCTGGCCGGGGCCGAAGCCGGCTTTCCGGCCGAAGACCACGCCCAAGCTTACGCCCTGGCCCACAAGAATTTCTTGAAAAAGACCGTCCACGCCGGCGAGGCCTACGGGCCGGAGAGCATTTTCCAGGCCATCACCGACCTGCACGCCGACCGCCTCGGCCATGCTATGTATCTCTTCGACGCCGACATGATCAGGAGCCCGGAGATCAAGGACAAGAAGGCCTATATCGCCAACCTGGTGCAGTTCATCGCCGACCGGCGCATCACCGTCGAGGTCTGCCTGACGTCGAACCTGCAGACCAATCCCGCCATCCGCGACCTGGCCCACCACTCGTTCCGGTATATGCGCAAGGCCAATCTGTCGGCCACGTTTTGCACCGACAACCGCACCGTGTCGCAAACGACGGTCAGCGCCGAGATCCTCAAGGCGGTGCGGACCTTCGGCATCACCCCGCGCGAGTTGAAAAATTTCATCATTTACGGCTTCAAGCGCAGTTTTTTCCCCGGAACCTATATCAAGAAAAGGGAATATACGCACCGGATCATCGAATATTACGAGAAGATCGAAAAGCAATTCATGAGGCGCGGAATACGGCAGGCGAATCGCCTCGTTCCAACGGCCTCAGCAAAGAGAATTGGTCGGGCTCCATATAGGTGACCTATGAATATGATTTCGCTCGTCCGGGGAGTTTTAGGCCTGGTCCTGATCTTGGGCATCGCCGTTCTGTTTTCCAACAACCGCCGGCGGATCAGCTGGCGGCTGGTTTCGAGCGGCATCCTGCTCCAGGTGGTGTTCGCCGTTTTCATCCTTTACAGCGACAAGCTGAGCTCCTGGTTCAGGCCGTTGGGTTGGCCGAAAGCGTTGATCTCCTGGCTGGGCGGCGCCATCGTCAGCCTGCTGAGCTTCACCGCCGAAGGCTCCAAGTTCGTGTTCGGCCGGCTGGCCGTCAACTCGGGCCCCGACAGCCTGGGCGTCTATTTCGCCTTCCAGGTCCTGCCGACGATCATCTTCGTCGCCACCCTGACCTCGGTGCTGTATTACCTGGGCATCCTGCAGCTGTTGGTCAAAGGCATGGCCAAGGTCATGGCCAAGATCATGGGCACCAGCGGCGCCGAGTCGCTCTCCAACACGGCCAACATTTTCGTCGGCCAGACCGAGGCGCCGCTGCTGATCAAGCCCTATATCGGCAGCATGACCAATTCCGAGATCCTGACCATCATGGTCGGCGGCATGGCCACCATCGCCGGCGGGGTGATGGCCGCCTACATCCAGATGCTCGGCCAGGCCCTGGCCGAGGCACAGAAGATCTCCTTGGCCGAAGCCCAGCTGCGCTTCGCCGTCCAATTGCTGGCCGCCAGTGTCATGGCCGCCCCGGCGTCCCTGGTCATCGCCAAGATCCTTTTCCCGGAGACCGGGACCCCCGTGACCAAGGGTACTGTTAACCTCAAGGTGGAAAAGAAAGCCGCCAACGTCATCGAAGCGGCCGCCGCCGGCGCCAGCGACGGCATGCACCTGGCCCTCAATGTCGGCGCCATGCTTCTGGCCTTCATCGCCGGCATCGCCCTGCTCAATTATCTTTTCGTCGGCCTGGGCGACCTGTTGCACGTCAACGCTTATCTCACGGCCCATTTCGGGCAACCCCTCTCCCTCCAACTCATTTTCGGGGTGGTCCTGCGCTACCTGGCCCTCGGCATCGGCGTCCCGGCCGCCGACGCGTTCCGTTTCGGCAGCCTGTTCGGGACCAAGGTGGTCTTGAACGAATTCGTGGCCTATATCGATCTCGTCGGCCTAATCAAACAGGGCCTCTTGAGTCCCAAGGGCGTCATCATGGCCACCTATGCCCTGTGCGGCTTCGCGAACTTCTCTTCGATCGCCATCCAGATAGGCGGCATCTCCCCCATGGCGCCTCACCGCAGGAAAGACATCGCCGGTCTGGGCCTGAAGGCGGTTCTGGGCGGCTCGCTGGCCACGCTGATGACGGCCACCCTAGCCGGGATCCTGTTAGGGTAGCTTGTCTTTCGCGCTCCTCGGGCTTAACGGCTTCCGGGCCGCCCGGATTCCAGCCAACCCGTCAAAGGCCTAGGCATCGGGGAAGTTCTTCGACGGCGGCGATGATGAATGCCGGCGACTGACCTGCGGGCACGGGAACCCGGCCGGGATTGAACCAGCAGAAATCCATGCCGGCGTTGCGGGCGGCGGCCATGTCGGAGGTCACGCTGTCGCCGACATAGAGAACTTCACCGGCCTCGACGCCGATCTTTTCCAGGGCGGGCGCAAAGATTCGCGGATCAGGCTTGGCGAAGCCCACCTCCTCGGAAATGACCACGGCCTGAAAATAGGCGGTGATGGGCGAAGCGGCAAAACGCCGGCGCTGCACCGCGGCGATGCCGTTGGTAACCAGGGCCAGGGGAAATTTTTTGGCTAAAGCCCGGACCGTCACCAGGGCTCCGGGCATCAGCTGCGGCTGGCCGGATAAGGCCTCGAGGTAAAAGGCGCTCAACCTGTCCAGGGACAGGTCCGGGATGTCAAGTTCAACCGCCAGGCGGCGAAAGCGCTCGACGCGCAACGTGGCCTGGTCGGTTTCCCCTCGCTCAAAGGCTTGCCACACGTCGCGGTTATGACGGCGGTATGCGTCGAGAAATACTCCCAGGTCCTTGCGGAGTCGGAATTCGCGGAGGCAGGCCCGCAGGGCAGTGCGCTCGGCCCGGGGATAATCGAAAAGGGTGTCGTCGGCATCAAAAAAAACACCTTTGTATTTCGCCCCCATTGTATTCAATAGGGCCAGGGGCGGACGCCGTCCTTATCCACTAGATATGAAACCATTTTCGGTTTGGCCACGGACCGGGGTCCGATCTGGATCGCCTGGCCCAGGCGCTCCAGGACCGCCGGCGTCCGTTCGGGACGGTCGCTATGGACGGTCACGATTTTTTGACCTTTCTCGATCCTGTCGCCGACATGGGCATGGAAGACGAAACCACTTCCGAAGCCGATCGCATCTTCCTTTTTGCGGCGGCCGGCACCGGTATCTATGGCGGCCATGCCGACACTGAACGAATCAATGTCCGCGATAAAACCAGAAACCGGAGCCATGAATTCCACCTGCTGTGAGCCGGCGGGTAGCAAAGAATAATCATCGCAGACCCGCGGGTCGCCGCCCTGGGCGGCGATGAAGCGCCTGAAGACATCCAGGGCCCGGCCCGTGGCGATAGCCTCCCGGAACATTTCGCCGGCATGAGCGTAGCTTGTCGTTTGTCCCGCCGCCCGCAGCATGCAAAAGCCGAGAGCATAGGTGACCTGCATGATGTCTTCAGGGCCCTTGCCTTTCAGGGCTTCGATGGATTCGATGATCTCCAGGCTGTTGCCCACGGCCCGGCCGAGGGGCTGGTCCATGCTGGAAATGACGCCCAGGGTGGGGCGGCCGCTTTTTTCGCCGAGGGCGACCATGGCCCGGCACAAGCGCAGCGCATCCTGCTCGTCTTTCATGAAGGCGCCGCAGCCGGTCTTCACGTCCAGAACGATGCCGTCCGTACCCAGGGCCAGTTTCTTGCTCATGATCGAGGAGGCGATGAGCGGAATGCTACCGACCGTGGCCGTGGCGTCGCGCAGGGCGTAGAGCTTCTTGTCGGCCGGCACGATGTTGTCGGTCTGGCCGCAGATGACCATTCCGGTTTCGGCCAGCACGTTGCGAATCTGCTCGGGGGTGAGAAAAACGTTCAGGCCCGGGATGGCTTCCAACTTGTCCAGGGTGCCGCCGGTGTGGCCCAGACCGCGTCCGGAGAGCATGGGCACGCGCAGCCCGCAGGCGGCGACCAAGGGGGCGACGATGAAACTGATCTTGTCGCCGACGCCGCCGGTGCTGTGCTTATCGATCTTCTTCCCGGATACATCGTCGAGGGGGATGCTCTCGCCGGAAGCGAGCATGATATCGGTCAGATCGGCCAACTCCCGCTCGTTCAGGCCGCGGAGATAAACGGCCATCAGCCAGGCCGCGACTTGGTAGTCGGGAATTTCGCCCCTGGCGCAGCCGGAGATCACGAAGGAGATTTCCTCCCTGTCCAGCTCCAGACCGTCACGCTTTTTGGAGATGATTTCATACATTCCGTTTGTCATCATGTCAGCCGCCTCCGGCGGGGGAAAAAAGAGCGACGCTATCGCCGGCCTGGACCCGCGTCTGAAGGTTCTGCCGCAAACGGATATTCTCGCCGTTAACCAGGATGATGGTCCCGGTCAACAGCCCTTGACCCCGGTCCAGCAGTTCGTCCAGAAAACGCTGCCCGGTTTTCTCCTCCGCCAGTCGCAACAGCGCCATGATCGTCAGGTCATCGCCCGGGATCTCAACGGCGGCGGTCCGCAGGCGCCGCCGCATCAGCCCGTAAAACTTGACCGCGATCTTCCCGGCCAAATTACAGCCCCAGGTCCGCCAAGGTTTGCGGCAGCGGTACGCCGTTCCGGTCCCAGCCGCGCACGGCGTAATAGTCGTCAAGCATCTCCTCGAGCCGCACACAACGGTGGCGTGACGACCCGGCCTGGAGCTCCTCGTTGAAAAAGCGCGGCGGCAGGGTATCGTCACCGCGGTCGAAGCCGGCCTTATTGTTGAACAACCGCTCTAGAGTGTAGATGCGGCGGCCGATCTTCATCAGCTCTTCGTCACTGAAATCCAGGCCGGTGACCACGCGCAGCATCTCTGTAATAGTGGAGATCCCCAGGGCGAACTGCAAAAAGCGGCAGAGGACGGTCGAATCCACCAGGGCGGAAACATCCTGGAACAGGGCCACGAGCTCGGCCTTGCCCGCGGTGGAGAAACGGTCCAGGAAGACGGGGTGGCCGAGGATCTCGGGGGCGATCATGTAGGCCCGCATGTGGCAGCCGCCGCGGTTGGACGTGGCGTAGGACAAGGCCATGCCCTGCGCGCCGCGCGGATCATAGGCCGGGATCTCCATGCCCTTGACCTGCATGGCCAGCTCGGGGCGGCCGTATTTGGCCGCCAGCCGCTTTGAACCCAGGGCCAGTTCGGCGCCGATCCCCCGCCGGAAGGCAGTATCCGTCACCCAATCCACCAGCTTGCCGGCGTCACCCCAGCGCAGATTCTCCTTCCAGGCGCCCGTTTCACAAAGCTCCATGGCGCAGCCGAGGGTGCTGCCCATGGTGATGGTGTCGAGACCCAGCTCATTGCAGGCGTAATTGGCCTCGGTGATGGCGGTCAGGTCGCTGATGCCCAGGTGGGCGCCGAAGGCCCAGACCGTTTCGTATTCCGGTCCTTCGCCCTGCTTGTCCCGGGTCCGGGTGGTGCGGCCGCAGCCGATCGGGCATTTATAGCAGGCGCTCTGGCGCTCGAGCAGCGTTTCGGCGATCTTTTCGCCGCTGATGCCCTCGGCGTCGTTGAACACGCCGCGTCGGAAATTTTCGGTCGGGAACATGCCGTGGGCATTGATGATATTGACCAGCACCGACGTTCCCAGGACCTGCAGCGATTTGCCGGTCACCGGATTTTTGTCGATGATCCGATCGATCCGGGCCGTCAGATCCTTGTACCCGGCCGGGTCGCCGATGGCCACGGGCAGGCTGCCGCCGGCGGCAATGGCTTTCAGGTTCTTGCCGCCCATGACCGCGCCCATGCCGCCGCGGCCCGCGGCGCGGTCCTTGTCGTTCATGATGGCGGCGAAAATGATCCGGTTTTCCCCGGCCGGACCGATGCAAGCGACCGATGTCTTGGAGGAGGTTTCCGCCTCGATACCCTTTTGTGTCATCTGGGTGTCGAGCCCCCAAAAAGCCGAGGCGTCGCGGACTTCGACCTCGCCGTCATGGACCGATAGATAGACGGGCGTCGCGGCCCGGCCCTCGATGATCAGCCCGTCGATTCCGGCCCCCTTGAGCGCCGCTCCGAAATGGCCGCCCGAGCTGGAATCGCAGATGGTCCCGGTCAGCGGCGAGCGCGAGACGACCTGGTACCGGCCCGACGTCATCATCGTTCCGGTCAACGGCCCGGTCATGAAAATCAGGGCGTTGTCGTCGGCCAAGGGGTCCGTCGCGCCCGGGCACAGATCGCTGTACAGCTTGACGCCCAGCCCGCGGCCGCCAATGTACTGGCGCCGCACCGCATCGCTGACGACGACCGCGCCCTGCGTCCGGCGGCCCAGATCGATCTTGACGATTTTTCCCATCCAGCCGGTCATCGTGTCGTCCTATTCATAGAATTTGTTGTATTTTTCCAAGTGCGGGCAGGCCAGGCACTTCTTTTTGTAATACGCATAGACGGCCTTGGGCTGCTTGTCGAGGTTAACGAAGCGCGAGGGGCAGATGTGGCAGGGGACTTCCTCCTCCAGCCAGGCGGCCGGAGCGAATTTGTAAAGCGACAGCCCTTCAACGACGCCCACGCTGGCGCTTAGCCCCAGGCGCGAGGCGCCGGCCCGGATCAGCCGCCAGACGTCCTTGAAGTTCCGGATCCCGCCCGAGGCCTTGACCCCGATCTCCGGGCCCACGGTCTGGCGCATGAGCCGCACATGCGCCGGAAAAGCCCCGAACGCCCCGAACCCCGTCGATGTTTTCACGAATTTGGCCCCGGCTTCAACAGATAAACAGCAGCCGGTGACGATTTCCTCGTCGGTCAGGTAGCCCGTTTCCAGGATCACCTTGACCAGCGCCGGCCGGCTGGCTTCGACCACGGCGCGGATGTCGTCGCGGACCAGATCGAGCTTCTTGTCCCGCAGGGCGCCGACGTTGATCACCATGTCGATCTCGTCGGCGCCGTTCCGTACGGCATCCCCGGCTTCATACGATTTGGCGGAGCTCGTGCCGGCCCCGAGCGGAAAGCCGGCCACGGTGCAGACCTGGACGCCGCTGCCCGCGAGCTGTTCCTTGGCGTAGCGGGTGTAGGCGCCGTTGATGCAAACGGCGTAGAAACCGAAGCTGCGCGCCTCGCTGCAAAGGTTGGCGATCTTTTTTTCGCCGGAATGAGCGCTGAGTTCGGTGTGGTCGATCATTTTGACCAGCGTTTCCCTGTCCAGGTCGATCATTTTGTTTCTTCCGGATATCTTATCTTGATTGACGTGTCTTGGCTAAAATTCTTTTTTCAAGCGGAAGATGAACGGGACCAGCTCGGACACGGTGGCGTCGCGGCAGGCGCCCTCGCGGTTGCACATATGGACAACGGCCGACGGCGGAGCGAATTCGGCGATGACTTGCCGGCAGGCGCCGCAGGGAGGGAGGAACTCCTCGGTCCCGCCGATGATCAGGATCTCCCGGATCTCCGTCTCACCGGCGGCGACCATGGCGAAAACAGCGTTGCGCTCGGCGCAGCAAGTCAACCCCAAAGAGGCGTTTTCCACGTTGCAGCCGCTGAATATCCTGCCGTCGGAGCCGAGGACGGCCGCGCCCACGCGGAAGTTGGAATAGGGGGCGTAGGCTTTTTCGCGCGCCAGCCTGGCCGCGGCGAGCAATTCTTCTTTTTTATCAGCCATATTCCTTCGGCGCCCGTTAAAAGGGCCGCAGTTGCTAATTATAGATTTGCGGCTAAAAGAAATCAAGGTAACGCCTCACCTTGGGGACGGCTTGACCATCCTTGACATTATCCGGCCCGGAATTTATGATTGTCCGCGGTAGCGGGATGGGATTTCGAGATGCCATCGGGTCCATAGCCGGGCGGAGCGGAAAAGCGGTTTTCTGAGCAATCCGCCCCTGATCTACGGCCTTGCGGCCAGGTTCGCAGTACGGCGCGCCGCTGGCCGGCAGCAAAGGACGGAAGACACGCGTGAGAAATAGC